>Ga0214192_1000878_pt1 | contig 17703 bp, 17 predicted proteins | sample TroBogEpilimnion_44_FD_153030 | JGI IMG/M metagenome (GOLD analysis project Ga0214192, IMG submission 153030) | Freshwater microbial communities from Trout Bog Lake, WI - 29JUL2008 epilimnion | ecosystem: Environmental > Aquatic > Freshwater > Lake > Epilimnion/Euphotic zone | place: Trout Bog... | reverse complement strand
ACATTCCCTACGTGGATGATGATGAGTTGGAAATTCGTTTGATTCGCGCGCAGGAAATCAGCCGTTACGTGGAACACGGCTACCTGGATTGTGGTATCACTGGCTTTGATTGGATTCAGGAAAACAGCTCCAAGGTCCATGAGGTGGGAGAATTTTTATTTAGCAAGGCCACCCGCCAGCCGGCCCGATGGGTGTTGGCGGTTCCGGAGAGCAGTCCGGTCAAGACTGTGAAGGATCTCCAAGGGAAGCGTATCGCCACCGAAGTGGTGAACCTGACCAAGAAGTATCTCAAGAAACACGGAGTCAAGGCGGAAGTGGAATTTTCGTGGGGTGCCACGGAGTTCAAGGCCCACGAACTGGTGGATGCGATTGTGGAATTGACCGAGACGGGATCCTCTTTGCGGGCAAACAAGTTGCGCATTGTGGACACGCTTTTAGTTTCAACTCCCCGGTTGATTGCCAATCGTACGTCCTGGAAGGATCAATGGAAGCGTACCAAGATCGAGACCCTTTCCATGCTGCTGAAGGGGGCTTTGGAAGCCGAAATCAAGGTTGGACTCAAGATGAACATTGAGGAAAAGAACCTTGCGAAACTGTTGCACTCGTTGCCCTCCCTTCGCAATCCGACTGTATCCAATTTAAGCCAGAAAGGCTGGGTGGCTGTGGAAACCATCATTGATGAGCACGTTGTTCGGGAATTGATTCCCCAGATGAAAGCCGCTGGTGCGGAGGGAATCACCGAATATCCGTTGAATAAAGTTGTTTATTAACCTGCAAAAGAAGAACTATGGGATCACTGAAGAAACGCCGTAAAGCGAAAATCAACAAACACAAACGCCGCAAGCAGCTCCGTGCGAATCGTCACAAGAAACGCACCTGGCAGAAGTAAGCGGTTTTTCGCTGGCTGGTCTCATATTGAAGTGCGGCTTCAGACCTGTTTGGGTTTGCAGCCGGCACATTCTGGGTTATCGTAGCCTATGCAGGTTTACGCCCGTGTTTTGCTGCTCACAACGGTCGGCTGCGGGTGTATTTTGCTCGCAGGCTGCTCCTCCGTCCCCTTGTCTCGTGCCTCCAAGGCGCCAGCCGTACCTTCGGCACCCTCCGCAGTCTTTGTTTCACCGGGAAGTGAGACTCTGGCATCCGCCCATGCCCATTACATGACAGGGGTCTTGAGCGAAGCGTTGGGGGATGCCGCTGCGGGGCAGGAGGAATTTTCCCAAGCATTAAAGTTGGATCCCACCAATAGCCAGCTGGCTTTGGAATTCAGTCAGCGACTTCTGGCCGAAAAGAAATTGGATGCTGCCTTGGAGGTGCTTCAGCACGCCTGCGCCTACCCGGGCGCCTCCAGTGAATTGTATGCCCGGTTGGGGATGGTTTTACTGCATTTGGGAAGGGTGGAAGAATCCGAAAAGGCTTGTCGCTCCTCCATAAAGCTTTCTCAAAAGGAAATTGAACCTTACCGCACCCTGTTCCTGATCCAGTTGCAGACCGGCAAGACTAAAGAAGCGCTGGAGACCTTGCAAGATGCTGTAAAAAAAGGGGATTTCGATTCTGGCGACAATCTTCAACTTGCCGAGATGTTTGTGGACCTGATGCGGCAGGCGCCCTCACTCAAGGAACCATCCCGCACGAATGGCCTTGCCATTCTGAATCGCGAAATGGACTCGCTCCCCGGCGAATCCGGTTTCAGGCTCCGGCTTGGGGATGCGCTGCTTCGATTGGGCGACACCACCAATGCGACCAAGGTGTTTCTGGGTGTTTTGGATATTCCCGATGAACCCGTTGCCACCCGGTTGGAATGCCGGGACAAACTGGCGGGTATTTACCTGGCCTCAGGTGATTTGACCAATGCCGCCTTTCAGATCAAGTCTGCTCTTCGGGATGATCCCTCCAATTTTAGGTCCTATTATCTTCTCGGCAAAATTGCCGAAGATTCCAAGAAACTGGATGAGGCGGCCTACGAATATCGACGGGCGATTAATGCAGGGGGAAATCGCAGACAGGAAATGTTTCATGACCTGGCGAGGATCCAATTGGAACTCAGGCAGCCCGACGAGGCCCTTAAAACGCTGGGGGAAGCCAGGGGCAGGTTTCAACCCTCCTTCTTGATGGAATTGATTACCGCGCTTTCTTACGAGCAAAAACAGGATTTTACCAATGCCGTTTCACATTTTGCCGCTGCGGAAATCATAGCGAGTACCACAGATAAATCGCTCCTGAGCGCGCAGTTCTATTTTGATGAAGGATCCGCTTTTGAGCGCAAAGGCGATATTGAGCAGGCCGAGGTCTATCTTCAAAAAAGCATCGGTATGGCGCCGGCTAATCCAGAGGCCTTGAACTATCTGGGTTATATGTGGGCGGACAAAGGCATTAAACTGGATCAGGCGCAACAACTCATTCAGAAGGCTCTGAAAGCCGAGCCGAAAAGCCCGGCCTACCTCGATAGCATGGCGTGGGTTTTTTATCAGATGCACAAACCTGAGGATGCATTGAAATATGCCCAGCAGGCCGTGCAGTTTTCACCAGAACCGGATGCCACCATCCTGGAGCATCTGGGCGACATCTACGCCGCTTTGAAAAATTCCGAGAAAGCTTGTGAGACTTGGAAACAATCTCTGCAATTGCAAGCCAACCCGTTGGTTCAGAAGAAGCTGGATGAATGGACAAAAGCCCATCGCTAGGCAGCCATGTCCAACCAATTCTCAAAGCATTACACTTTATGCGAAGCCCGGGATTTGCTGCCCATGGTGAAGGTCTGGCTGGATCGATTGTTTGAAATCCAGCTGCAACTGGTGGAAACGGAACCCAAGCTTGAGGAGTTGCTCAAACAGGGAAGGGATATTGGGGGAAGCGAAGTCAATCTGTGTGTCCGTTTGCGATTGGAGTTTACGGATATCCTGGAGGAGTTTCAGGAAGCAGATGTGCAGATCAAGGATCTGGAAAAGGGCTTGATCGATTTTCCGGCCTGGATGGAAGGACGGGAGGTTTTTCTATGCTGGCACAAAGGGGAGGAAGATATTGGATTCTGGCATGAGATTGACGAGGGGTTTGAAGGAAGGCAAAAAATTTCCCCCGATTTTTTTTGAACATTTCTCTTCGGATTTGTCCAAGGATTGTAATTTTTGAAGTGTCAGGATAGTCGTTCACTTCATTAATGGTTTACAACATATTGTGAATAATGTATTTGGGAAGTTCACTCTTTGAACCGGACCGGAGCATAAAATGATCAAAGTTCAAGATTTAGTAAAAGTATTTGGAAGCAAAAGAGCCGTCGATGGCGTAACCTTCTCAGTGGAGAAAGGGGAGGTGTTGGGTTTTCTGGGGCCGAATGGCGCCGGCAAATCCACCAGTATGCGAATGATCACAGGATTCATTCCCCCCACTTCCGGAAAGGTGACTGTGGGAGGCTTCGACATGGAGGAAAATCCCATTCATGCCAAGAGCCTGATCGGATATCTGCCCGAAAATGCCCCGGCATACACGGATATGACCGTGGGAGGATTTCTGGGGTTCACCGCCGAGATTCGTGGTTTGCGAGGAGATGCGAAACGCAAGGCGGTTCATCGTGCCGTCGAGTTGTGTTTCCTTGAATCTGTCATTGATCAAAGCGTGGAAACTCTTTCCAAGGGCTTCCGTCATCGCACCTGCTTTGCCCAGTCCATCATACATGATCCCGAAGTTTTGATTTTGGACGAACCCACCGATGGCTTGGATCCCAACCAGAAGCATGAAGTGCGCGGATTGATTCGACGCATGGGCGAGAAAAAAGCGATTATTTTTTCGACCCACATCCTGGAAGAGGTGGATGCGGTTTGTTCCCGTGCCATCATTATCGATCGTGGCCGCATTGTGGCGAACGGAACGCCGTCCGAATTGCGAAACAAGGCAGTCAATGCGGGTGTGGTTACTCTTCGTGTCCAAGGCATGGAGTCCGCTGCGCTGCTCCAAAAAATCACCCAAGTTTCCGGCGTGGACAAGACCCAGGTTGTTGGCGAGAACACTGCGGGTATCACCGTGCGTGTCTGGCCCAAGTCTTCCCAGAATGGAGTGCTGGCAGGAAATCTCGCGACCGCGCTGCAAGGCCTGCAACTGCAGGAATTACACACAGAAGAAGGCCGGTTGGACGACGTCTTCCGCAACATCACACTTTCCGACACTGCAAGAAAATCAAATTCATGAATTCCTTCGCAAACATCAAAACCATTGCCAAACGGGAATTGAGCGGATATTTCGCATCACCTGTGGCTTATGTCTTCATCGTGATCTTCCTGCTCATGACGGGATTTTTCACCTTCATGCTGGGAGGCTTTTTTGAACAGGGGCAGGCAAGTCTGCATTCCTTCTTTTTATGGCATCCCTGGCTGTATTTGTTTCTGGTGCCGGCAGCGGGAATGAGGTTGTGGTCCGAGGAGCGCCGTCTTGGAACCATGGAATTGTTGCTCACCTTTCCCATCACCCCCTGGCAGGCGATCATGGGAAAATTCCTGGCCTCCTGGGCCTTCCTGGCGATTGCCTTGATCCTGACTTTCCCCATCGTCTGGACAGTGAATTATCTGGGTAGCCCGGATAACGGAGTGATCATTACCAGTTATGTGGGGAGTTTCCTGATGGCGGGAGGCTATCTGGCAATCAGTTGCCTCACCTCCGCGATGACTCGCAACCAGGTTGTGAGCTTTATTGTCTCCGTGGTAATTTGTTTTCTTTTGATACTCGTCGGATATCCGCCGGTGACTGGATTTCTTTATCAGGTGGTGGGATTGCAACAGAACCTGGTGGAGATGATTGCCTCCTTCAGTGTCATGACTCATTTTGATGGATTCCAGAAAGGGGTCCTGGATTCCAGGGACCTCATCTTTTTCCTGTCGCTCATTGGTTTTTCCCTGTTCACAACGGGTGTGATTATTCGGGAACATCGCGCTGGCTAATCAACAACTTTTGATTCAGATGAAAAAATACTCTTCGTTGTTTTATTCCGTGACCGGGGTGGCGATTTTGTTTCTGATCGTCATCGCATTGAACGCCCTGACTGCAGCCGTCAAACAGCGGGTGGATCTTACCCAGGAAAAGGCGTATACCCTTTCTGACGGAACGCGCGCCATTCTTCAGAAGCTCGATACACCGGTCAAAATCCGGTTTTATCTCAGTGCCGGAGGGCAGGGATCTCCTGAAGCGGTATTTCTCAAGACCTATGCCCAGCACGTGGCGGATTTGCTGGATGAATACAAACAAAACGGCCACGGGAAAATCGTGGTGGAACAATTCGATCCCAAGCCGGATTCGGATGCCGAAGATTCAGCTCGCTTGGATGGCGTGGAAGGGCAGCCGCTGCGCAATGGTGATAAGTTTTACCTGGGCCTTGCTGTGAGCCAATTGGACACCAAGGAATCGATTGCATTCCTTGATCCGAGCCGCGAGCGTTTGCTGGAGTATGATCTCTCCCGTGCGATTTCGAAGGTGACGAATCCCGAAAAGCCGGTGGTGGGAATCATGAGCCCCTTGCCGGTCTTCGGGCGCGAGGCAAATCCCATGATGGCCCAAATGGGGCGCGGACAGGGGCAGCAACCCTGGCAATTTGTGGAATTGCTCAAGACGGATTACTCCGTTCGCGAAGTCCCCATGACTTCGAGCAACATCGATTCCGCCATCAAGGTTTTGTTGGTGGTGCATCCCAAGGAGATCACTGATTCCGCGCAGTTTGCCATAGATCAATTTGTATTGCGCGGCGGGAAGGTGATTGCTTTTCTGGACACCACCTCGCTCTCCGATAGTCGGAACGAAAATCCAATGTTCGGCGCCATGCCCGGGGGTGGTTCGTCCCTGGACAAGCTCCTCAAGGCATGGGGGATGGAATTTGATACCACCAAAACGCTGGCTGACATGACCTACAAGGTTCAATTGGGTGGACGCGGCGGCGAACCCCAGGAAGCTCCCAATTTCCTGAATCTGGTGGATGAGGCCATTAACAAGGACGACATTGCGACCAGCGAAATCAAGGACTTTTGGTATCCCTTCGGCGGTGTTTTCACCGGTACCCCAGCCGCGGGCTTGAAGCAAGCAGTGCTGTTGAAAAGCAGCAAGGAAAGCCAGTTGGTGGATGGCGTGACTGGCTCCTTCTCCGGCGATAAGATCATGAAATCCTTCAAGTCTTCGGGCAAGGAATACAATCTGGCCATACGCCTGACAGGCAAGTTCAAGACCGCCTTTCCGGAGGGACGTCCCAGGGACAAAGATGCCGCGAGCGGCACAACGAATAATACCGCCGTTGCAGGCGGAGATTTCCTGAAGGAATCCAAGGTGGATGGCGTGGTGGTTGTTTTTGGTGATGCGGATATGCTGGCCGATCAGTTTGCAGTGAAGCAGCAGGTCAATCTCTTTGGAACCCCCGTGGGATATGCTCCGGCAAATGGAAATCTGATCCTGGTTCAAAACCTGGTGGACCAAATGGGAGGTGACAACAATTTGATTGGAGTGCGCAGTCGCGCTGCGATGGATCGTCCCTTCACCCGCATCCGGGCGATGGAAGCGAAGGCTCAGGAAGCGTATCAGGGGAAGGTGGAGGAATTTGAAGCCAAAATTGAGGCCACTCAAGCGAAGGTGAACGAATTGCAAACCAAGAAGGAAAAAGGTGCCCAGCGCTTTATCCTTTCCCCCGAGCAAACGGCTGAATTGGAAAACCTGAAAAAAGACCAGGCGAAATATAACAACGACCTTAAAAAATTGCGCAAGGAATTGACCCGTGAGATCACCTCGATGGAAACCAGCATCAAATGGACCAACATCGTTGTGATGCCGGCGGTGGTCGCCTTCACCGGCATTGGACTTGCCTTCATCAAACGTAAACGCACAGCAGCAAAATGAATCGGAAACAATTCATCATTCTCATCGGACTCCTGATCGTCCTGGGTGGAGCAGGCAAACTCCTCCAGACGAGCCATCAAACCAACGCCTCCGCAGGGGAGGAGGGCGCAGGCAAGAAACTGATGGGTGACTCATTCCCATTCAATGACGTGACTCTCATCCACCTGAAACAGGATACCAACGAGGTGACCCTCGTGAAAAAACAGGATATTTGGAAGGTTGCCGAAAGAAAGGATTACCCCGCCAATTTCTCATCCATCAGCGATTTTCTGTTGAAATTAAAGGATATCAAGGTGGTGCAGAAGGAAGAGATCGGGGCATCCCAATTGGGTCGGTTGCAGTTGGCACCACAAGGGCAGGGGACCAACTCCGGGCTCGTTGCCGAGTTCAAGGCTGCGGATGAAAAAGTCCTGGCCACCCTCACTCTTGGAAAGAAACATTTTGCCAAACCCACCGCTCAACAGAAACAGTTCGGCATGGGGGATGAAGGTTTTCCTGATGGACGCTATGTCATGGCGGGCAAGGACACATCCTCCGCCTTGTTGATTCCGGATGCCCTGGCTTCGGCGGAACCCAAGCCCGAATCCTGGCTGAGTAAAGATTTCTTCAAAGTGGAAAGAGCCCGGGAAATTTCTGTGAGCTATCCGGTGTCCAGCAACTCCTGGACTATTGTCCGTGATACGGAGTCCGGGAATTGGAAGCTTCAAGATGCCAAAGGGGATGAAAAATTGGATGATGCCCGCGCTTCGGGTGTCGCCACCCCTTTTGCTTCAGTTTCATTCGATGATGTGTTAACCGGGGATACCGACGCAACTGCTTTGGGAATGTCCAATCCCACTGTTGTGAACGTGAAAACCTTTGATGATTTTGTCTACAAAGTTCAAGTGGGCATAAAGCTTCCCCAGGGTTACCCTCTGACTTTGAGTGTTTCATCCGAGTTTCCAGCCCAGCGGGTTCCCGCCAAGGATGAGAAACCCGAGGATAAAACCAAGGCGGACAAGGCGTGGGCGGATCGGCGCAAGCAATTGGAATCCAACCTCGCCGATGCCAGGAAGTTTGAAAACTGGACTTATTTGGTGCCCAGTTGGAGCCTTGATGCGCTCCTGAAAGAGCGGAAAGACCTGCTGGTGGAAAAGAAAGCGGAATCCAAGCCGGGCGAAACTCCGGCAGATGGCACAGGTCCGGATACCCCAGAATTGGGCTCGCCTAAATAGTTTCCGGGAACTTTTTCCCTAGTTCGGCTCTCCTAGAATACGTTCCGGCGGAATGCATGGTTGTCATTCCGCCGTGATCGTTTTATTGTATTCTCACTCTTATGGAAAAAGTCGTCATTATCGGAACTGGCTGTGCCGGTTTAACTGCTGCTCTTTATACCGCCCGGGCTAATTTGCAGCCCCTGGTACTCACCGGAATCCAGCCGGGAGGTTTGCTGACAACCACCAGTATTGTGGAGAATTTTCCCGGATTTCCTGAAGGGATTGACGGCTACGAACTGATGACCCGGATGCAGAAGCAGGCCGAGCGTTTTGGCGCCAAGGTCAAATTTGGCTCTGTTGAATCTGTTGATTTATCCGGTCCCCCTTTCAGCCTGGTCGTGGATGGCGAGAAGGTGGAGACGGAAACCATTGTCATTGCCAGTGGTGCAGGACATCGTCACCTGGGCTTGGATAGTGAAGAGAAGCTGGAGAAAAAGGGTGTCACCTATTGCGCCACATGCGATGGGGCGCTTCCTTTTTTTCGCAATCAACCGTTGGTGGTTGTGGGCGGTGGAGACAGTGCTTGCGAAGAGGCCACCTATCTCACCCGCTTTGGTTCCATCGTTTATCTGGTGCATCGTCGTGACAGCCTGCGTGCTTCCAAGGTCATGGCTGAAAGAACCCTGGCTCATCCCAAGATCAAGCCGATCTGGAACACTGCGGTGACCGAAGTGCTGGATGTCACCCAGGACAAAGTCACGGGCGTGCGTCTGAAAAATTTGCTGACCCAGGAGGAATCGGTTGTGAATTGCGCGGGTGTATTTATCGCCATCGGTCATACCCCCAACACGCAGATATTTCAAGGGAAGGTTGAGCTGGATGAGAATGGATACGTGATTCGTAAGGAAGGCTCGCAAACCAGCGTTCCCGGGGTATTCGTGGCGGGGGATTGCTCGGATCATGTTTATCGTCAGGCCATTACCGCCGCGGGCATGGGATGCGCGGCGGCGATTGACGTGGAGCGATTTCTGGCGGCAAGAAATGTCTAAGAAATGAAATCATGAAATCGAACGTTATTTTCTCCACGGGGCAGGGTGGTTTGCCAATGCTGCGGGTCGAGACGGCAGCCAGTGAAATGGCTCTTTATCTGCATGGGGCCCACGTGGTTGAATTTCGTAAGAAGTCGGAACCTCAACCCATCTTGTGGATGAGTAACAAGAGTCGTTTTGAATCAGGAAAAGCGATTCGAGGCGGGGTTCCCGTGATTTTTCCATGGTTCGGACCGCGTGAAGGCAAGGCCTCCCATGGTTTTGCGCGCACGGCTGAATGGGAACTCAAAGGGATTGAGTTTCTGGCTGAGGAGCGAGTTGCGGTGGTGCTCAAATTGAAGCCCACCGCGCTGTCACCTGAATATTCCCAGTGTGAGGTGACGTTCAGGGTAATCGTCAGCGAAGTTTTGGATATGGAGCTACATGTCCAAAATGCTCCCGGCGGAACTTCCATCGAGTTTGAGCAATGCCTGCATACCTATTTTACGATTGGCGACATTGATTCAGTTTCCGTGGTGGGATTGAAGTCGAGCACTTTTGTGGACCGGTTGGGTGCTCCCGGTGAACATCTGGAAACAGGTGAATCCATTCAAATTTCTTCAGAGTTCGATCGTACCTATCAGAACACCACAGCAGCTGTGGAAATCCGGGACCGATCCTTCCTGCGTACGATTTTGGTGGAAAAAGAAGGCTCACGCTCCACGGTGGTGTGGAATCCATGGATCGAGAAGTCCAAGGCTTTGGGTGAGTTCGAGAAGGGGGCCTATCGGGGAATGATCTGTGTGGAATCCGGTTGCATTGGAGCATACGCAACCCATTTGAACCCGGGGGCGCACAGTGTCATGAAGGTCAGACTGTCATCCCGCCCGGGAGCTTGAGCCGGGGGCTTTCGCAAGGGGAGCCAGTCTAGAGTTTCCGGAATTCGCCGCCTTCACAGGAGATCACAAAATCCTCCGTCACGGACTTGAGTTCTTCCCAGCGTTTACGGATATCTGTGGATTCCGCTTTGGTGATGGTGTTGTCCGCTATGGCCAGCGAAATAACACTGAGGAGGTCGGCAAACTCCTGGACGATTTGATGGGTGGCAGGGATGAGTGTTTCAGGGGTTCTTTTGTTGTGCTTGGGGTTGTTTACAAAAAAACCACCAGCCTGCTGGCATACCCATTGCGCGATACGCACATCCCCCGTGCAGCGTTGCAGGGCGGCAATCCGGTCCAGGGGATTGACCGCGCCGCTGCCGGAATCCGGGGCGCTGGGTTCCGTCCATTTGTAAATCAGGGAGACAGATAAACCCAGGTCGGAGGCCACTGTTTTGGCACCGGTCTTTTGAATCACTTCGCGCAATAGTTCGTGAGATTCCATCGTGGAAAAATGTGCTTATGCCCGGCTTAACGCAAGACATAAGTATGCGAATTTTCTGAAAAACCCTGGCCAGGCTGCTTTTTTATTTGTCCAGCTCAGCCAGTTTGGCGGCGGCGGCTTCCCACTCCGGAGTGAGTGTTTCGAGTCGGGATTGAATTTCCACCAATTCGCGATTGACAGCCATTGCCTGACCAGGCTGATGATAGATCTCCGGCTTTTCCAGCTCCACGGATAACTCGCCCTGTTTGATTTCAAGCGCTGCTATTTCCTTTTCCAGCCTGGTGACGTTGGCTTGCTGCTCGCTCCGGATTTTGGAGCGTGCCTGACGTTCCTCCGCCTCAACCCTTTTTTGTTCCTTGCTCTTGGTGGGGCCTTTGTCTTTTGGCTGGGAGTTGGTGAGTTGCACCGGCTTGTTTCCAGCCGTCAGTGCGGCACGCTCCGAAGTGGCGGCGGTTTTATCGAGGTAATATTGGTAGTTACCACTGTAACGGGTGATTCTCCCGCCGCTGACATGAACCACGTCATTGGCCAGTGCGCGGATGAAATAGACATCATGGCTGATGAACAGGAGGGTTCCGGCGAATTGTTTCAAGGCTTCGACCAGCGCATCGATGCTCGGCATGTCCAAATGCGTCGTTGGTTCGTCCATCAACAGGAGGTTGGGCGGATCGAGCAAAAGTTTTACCAGCGCGAGTCGGCTTTTTTCACCACCGCTAAGCACGGAGACTTTCTTGAACACATCGTCTCCCCGAAACAAGAAGCTTCCCAAAATGGTGCGCACGGATTGTTCGGTGACACGTTGGGGGGTGTCCAGTGCCTCATCCAGCACGGAGCGGGACGGTTGCAGCATCTCCACGCGGTATTGAGAATAATAGCCTGCTTTGACGTTGTGGCCTAGTTCCCGTTCGCCCTGTTGGAACTCAATGGCACCGGCCAGGATCTTCAGCAGGGTTGATTTTCCTGCACCGTTGGGACCCACCAAAACTGTTTTTTGACCCCGCTCGGCTTCGAAATCGACTCCCTGGTAAACCACATTGGCTCCATAGGCTTGATGAATGTTCGTGAGTTTGATGACTCGTTGTCCACTGCGTTGGGGCTGGGGGAAAGTGAAGCTGATTTTTTTGTCGGTATTGACAGGCGCCTCGATTTTTTCCATGCGCTCGATTTGCTTTAATTTGCTCTGTGCTTGCGAGGCCTTGCTGGCTTTGGCCCGGAAACGGTCGGCAAATTCCTGGAGATGGGCGATTTCCTTCTGTTGATTCTTATAGGCGGCAATCAATTGCTCCTCATTGGCGGCGCGTTGCGTGACGTAATCATCGTAATTGCCGCGATAGCGAATGAGCTTGGAGGAACGAATCTCAATTATGCTGGTGGTGAGCTGGTTGAGGAACTCGCGATCATGGGAAATCATGAGAATCGCGCCGTCGTAATATTTCAGGTACTCCTGGAACCAAAGCAGGGATTCCAGGTCAAGATGGTTGGTCGGTTCGTCCAGCATCAACAGGTCGGGTTCCTGAACCAGCAAGCGGGCCAGATGGGCGCGCATGACCCAACCACCGCTCATTTCCCGGGCTGGACGATCAAAATCTTTCTCACGGAAACTCAATCCGGACAGGATTTTTTTGGCCTTGGATTCCAGCAGATAGCCCCCCAGTTCGTCGAAGCGGGCGTGTATTTCATCATGGTTTGCGGTCTCATCCACATGCCCGGAATCCCAGCCCTTGATCAATTTTTGGAGCTTCGCCATTTCGGGTGTGATGGCAATGGCCAGTTCAAGCACTGTTTCGTCCCCGGCGGGAGCACTTTCCTGTGGAAGAAATCCCACGGTGATATTGCGTTGAAAAGTCACGCTGCCTTCGTCCGGGGATTCTTCCTGGAGAATGAGTTTGAAAAGCGTGGATTTTCCCGCGCCGTTGGGGCCCACCAGACCGACACAGTCGCCCCGGTTCACCTGCAGGGTGACGTCGCTAAACAAGGTCCTGCCACCGAATGATTTTTCAACACCAGAAATTGTCAACATAGCAAAACTTCATTTTAACCAGATGGGGGTTGGATTCAAGAGCTTTGGCAACTTATTCGCACCGGCTGACTCTTGGGATCATTCCTGCTGCGAGTGCCAGCTTGTATGTATGATGAAGGCACGAATGAAAAGCGGGTGGTTCTGGAGCGACTCCCAGTCCGTGGCACTATATCAGTACTGAATGAGAGAGCGAACCTTATGCCCGTCGAGTTTTTTGCGTCCTTCAAGGAAATTGAGTTCGATCAGAAAAGAAATTTCCAAAATATTCGCTCCAATCTTCTGAATCAGTTCAGCTGCCGCTGCTGCGGTACCGCCGGTGGCGAGAAGATCGTCTATTAAAAGGACACGGCTGCCTGGTTTTAAGGCATCCACGTGGATGGCAATGGTGTTGGTGCCATATTCCAGATCATAGTCTTGCTCATGAGTCAGGTAGGGAAGTTTTCCCTTCTTGCGCACGGGCACGAACCCGGCTTTCAGCCTCAGGGCGGCGGCAGCGGCGAAGATAAATCCACGGGCATCGATGCCCACCACGGCATCGACAGAGCCAGGTTGGTGTTCACCGATGAGGAGGTCGATGCAGGCGTCGAATAACGCTGCATCGGCGAGCAGCGGGGTGATGTCTTTGAACTGGATTCCCGGTTTGGGAAAATCGGGCACGTTCCGGATCGCCTTGCGGAGATCTTCGGTCGAAAATTGCGTCGGTTGCATGTTAAAACATGCCCGGGATCAAGCGTTATTGGCTTCGAAACGTTCGATCATCTTGCGCAGCTTTTTCAGGGCGATGTTTTGAACCTGGCGAACCCGTTCCCGGGTCACGCCGAATTCCTCACCGACCTCTTCCAAGGTTTTTTCGCTTCCGCCATCCAGGCCGAAGCGCGCGCTTAAGATGGTTGATTCCCGCGGCTCCAGTGTCTTTACCATTTCGTGGAGCATGCTCACAACTGTTTTATCTTCCAACTGGGCATAGGGGGATTCCGCGTTTTCATCCTGAACAATCTCGGAATAATTGTTGGAATCATCATCGCCAATCGGGGCATCGAGTGAAGCCGGGCGTATGGACGCAGATCTCATCAGTGTGACGCGCGATACGGCGATACCCATTTCCTCCGCGATTTCCTCGTCGGAGGGTTCGCGACCCAGGATTTCCTGCAACTTCATGGAAGTGCGGCGCATTCTGGAAATTTTGTCCACCAAATGAACCGGCAAGCGGATGGTTTTGGACTGGTTCGCGAGGGCGCGTTTGATGGATTGCTTGATCCACCAGGAGCCATAGGTGGAAAGTTTTCCGCCCTTGGTCGGGTCAAATCGTTCGACAGCCTTCATCAGACCGATGTTTCCTTCACTAATCAAATCGAGCAATGGGAGACCGATGCCTTCGTAATCGCGGGCTATTTTGACCACGAGGCGCAGGTTGGCCTTGATCATTTGTTCACGGGCTTTTTTGTCCCCCTTTTTGATTCGGGCGGCTAGATCGATTTCTTCCTCGCTGGTGAGGAGTTTGACCTGTCCGATTTCGCGCAGATAAAGCTTGATGGTGCTATCTCCATCGTAGGGAGAGCGATCCTCTTGGCGGAGAACTTCGGTGAGCTCCTGCTCCTGTTGAACCTCGTTCGTGCTCGTGGCGGCGGCTTCTTCCTTCAAATCTTCAGCTGTGGGCTCCAGCTCCACGTTTTTTTCCAAGTCCATATTCTTCGGAGAGGCTTCCAGCCAGTCCGTATCATGAATCATGGGTTTGTTCCGGTCCTTGAGTTGATCCTGAGTCGCGCGCTGTTTTTTTGCAGGCATAGTATAATTCTCTCACACGGGCAGTGTCATACTTGACACCACACAGGACACAATCCCCTTGGATGTGCCTTATAACCATTGATATAGCGGGATCTATGCCGAAACTTGGAAGAGTGCTAGGATTCCCAATTGTGAGAATCAAGAGGGCGAGAAAGGTTTAAACACCGAATGGGATGAAAAAGAGGCTGGAACGGATTGAGGGTTGGAAATTAATTAATTTCCAGGATCTTCTCGAATTGAGTGAGGTTCTTGGGGGCTCCGGTCGTCACCAAAGCCACGTCTTCCAGCCGGACTCCTCCCAAATCGGGATAGTACAAGCCGGGTTCCACTGTGACAACCTGTCCGGCTTTGAGCTTGCCAAGGGACGCTGAGCCCACACGAGGGGCTTCATGGATTTCCAAACCCAGGCCATGACCTGTGCCATGGAAATATCCCTGCATGCGGCCATCGACCCTTCCCGTCTTGAAGCCGGCTTTCACAAAAAGCTGCTGGACGGCCTCGTGGATTTTGGAGGTTTCCGTTCCTGGACGCATCATGTTAAAGGCAACTTTCTGTCCCCTAAGCACGGTTTCATACATTTTATGGACAGCCTCGCTGGCCCGTCCGCGGACAACCGTGCGGGTGATGTCGCCGTAATAACCGGTCTTTTGCGAGCGTGGAAAGATATCGAGGATGATGGGCTCGTTGGCACGCAGAGGGCCATAGCCGCTTTCGTGGGGATCGCAAGCCTGACGTCCGCCCGCGACAATGGTATGGCTGGCAAGCCCGCTGGCCTGGATGACGGCGGTATCGATTATCGAACGCAACTTCTCGGAAGTGAGCGGGGCGTTGCGGTACATTAACTTGCGATTCTTGGCGATCTTGGAAACCTTGAGAGCTTGTATGGCTTCCGAAAGACCGACTTCTGCCATAATCAGTGCGGCACTGATTTTTTTCACCTCATCCGCTGTCTTGATCTCACGTTTAGGAAAGAAGCCATTTTCCTTCACCTTGATACGAACGTCCAGTTTATCCAGTTCATTGGCCAAGCCCAAAGGAAAGTTGGATGGAACGTAAACCTTGCTGACTTTGTGTTCTTTGAGGATAGCCCGGATAATCCTGGCGAATCCAAGTGATTTACTTCCCGTGCGGCGAAGCTTTTGCTGGAACTGACTGAGCGAAGCGACGTGGCAATGGGGTGCGTGCACCCGGGCACGGTCTATCTCCAAATCACTCATGACCACGATATTCGATCCACGAATTCGGAGGTAAATAAAGGGATCCGGCACAAACATCCGAACCGCATAAAGCATGTTGGCGTCGCGCTCGCTATCGGCGACGATCAGGAGATCTTTCATTCAGTCGAGACAGGGGTTGCTTTGAAATTTGCAGAGCATCCTAGCTGAAAGGGTTGGCAAATAAAAGCCCAAATGATGCAGTTGCTTTCATCGCCTCCCGGAAAGCCGGACTTGGCGAGGGGAGAATGGTGGAAATTTCATCAGGGCAGGGAAGTGGGCATGATAAAATACGTGCAGCCTGGCTTAAGTTTGGGGATATCCATTCCAAGATCCAATTTGATGGCTGAGGCATGGGTTTCGCCAAACATGCGAAAGATATTGGCAAAATCAAAGATGGGCTGGTACTCCACCAATTCCGCCTTGTTGATTCCGGCCAGGTTTTTGGTCCGTTGAATGGCTGCATCGAAGTCGCCGAGCTCGTCTACGAAACCTAATTTCAAAGCTTCGCGGCCCGACAAAATCCGTCCATCGGCAAAATTCGTCCAGTCCGCAGACAGAGGTTTGCCATCCTTGTGAGCATTGTTGGAAGCATGTCGACCGTCCGCCACCACTTCCTTGAATTTTTCGTAGGTTTCCGTGATAAGGTTTAAAACCATGCGGCGCTCCTCCGGGTCAATCTCGGAATCACTCTTGGTGCCGCTCAACATATCCTTGAACTTGCCACTCTTGTAGACATCGGGACGGACACCGATTTTATCCAGAAGTCCACGGTAGTTGTAACCATGCATGATGACGCCTATACTACCGGTGATCGTTAGTTCGTTGGCCACGATCCAATCGCAGGGGGCGGAAACATAGTATCCACCGGAGGCAGCCAGACTTCCCATACTGACCACCACGGGTTTGCGGGGTGAACAATTAGTCTGAAACTGTTTGATGGCGTTGGCGATATCGTCCGATGCCAGCACTTCACCGCCGGGGGAGTCCACCTTGAGAATGACCGCCTTGACATTGGTATCCTTCTTGGCGCGTCGGAGTTGTTCCTTCACCAGGGTGACCATTCCATAATCTCCCCGTTGGGCTGGTTCACTCATGATGACACCCGTGATTGGGATCACCAGAATCTTGTCCCCGGTGGCTCCATCGGTATCGCGAACTGTCACTTCCTCTAATCGTGCACCGTAACCGCCCGAGGATGCCAATGCCTTGCCGACACCGGAGCGCTTGGTGAGCGCATGGGTTAAATTGAGTAACAAGCTGAATACTAATACGATTCCCACAAGAACACACGCGATAACCCTGACAGCGGAAGAGGTGCCCGATTTACGCGGGGCCGTGGCAAAGGGAGGAATGATCGGCGGTACCTTGTATGCCGGCGGCGGCGGTGTGACGGGAGGAGGTGTGTTTACAATCGGAGGTTGCTCAGGATTTTGCGGTTGATCACTTTCCATGGACGAAAGTTAACTGAACAAAATGAGCCCCGCAAGGGGTTACTTCCAGAAGTCCAACGGATCGTTTACGGCAAAGCCTTTGTCTTTTTTAGGAATGGGCATTAAGCTGGGCGGGTTGATATGCAAGTTTCAGAAACCATCCAATGTCCCTATTGCGGCCAGGCTTTTGATCTGGTGATTGACACCAGCGTGGATTCGCAAAGCTTTACCACGGATTGTGAGATCTGTTGCCGGCCCTTTCTGGTGAATGCCGAGTGTGAGCCGGGCGAAATTCTAAGCTTGGATGTCCGCTCGGAATAGTTCACATATAGTGCACTTTATGTCATCAACCGTATTGTGGATTTATATTGTGCTCCTTGAAGTGGGCGGGCTCATCGGCTTTTTAAAGGCCAAGAGCAAAGTGTCCCTCATCATGTCGTCCGTGTGCGCGGCCATTTTAATTTTGTGCAACCTAGGAATCATTTTTCAACGCAACGTGGCGGATATTGTGATGTGCGTGTTGCTGGTGGTTTTTTCAATTCGCCTTGCCAAAACGCACAAATTCATGCCCAGCGGCATGTTGATTGTTGTCACTTTGATCACTCTCCTGTTGCGTCATCTTCCCAAGAACTAATCCTTGGAGACGGGCGGTTCTCGTAGCCGCCTGAATTCCGTTGTTGTTGTGAATTCCTCCCTTCCCATCTGGCAGATACGGGATGCCATTGTTGCGAGTCTGGGCAAGTGCAACCGGCTTGTGCTGGTGGCGCCAACGGGCTCGGGAAAGAC
>Ga0214192_1000875_pt1 | contig 17726 bp, 19 predicted proteins | sample TroBogEpilimnion_44_FD_153030 | JGI IMG/M metagenome (GOLD analysis project Ga0214192, IMG submission 153030) | Freshwater microbial communities from Trout Bog Lake, WI - 29JUL2008 epilimnion | ecosystem: Environmental > Aquatic > Freshwater > Lake > Epilimnion/Euphotic zone | place: Trout Bog... | reverse complement strand
ATCCTATCCGCTACGTTCATTTGACCTCCAAGTTTTGCCTAACCCAGTCTTGCAGCGTTATGAGCTGGACTGTGGTTTGAGCACATCGTCCAACAAATTCTGGGTCGGAGGCGATTTTAATAACTCTGGCGGGGGCGATGGAAATGGTGGGCACGTTACCGCCACCGGTACCGGCGTGCTGCACGCCGACAGAATAAGCACCGTTGACAGCAGCAAGGCGAGCCTCGTAGCTATTTTTAATACCAGTGTTGACAATTTGATGCTCCCTTTCAATGTTTTGGTTAGCAAGCTCCTGAGCCTTTCCGACGGCCGCCGTCTCAGCCTGGAACCTAATAAATTTTTCGTGCTCGCTTGAGTATCCCTTAAAGTAGGCGAATACAATCGCAGCTATCACGATCCCTATCTTGATCCACGTGAGTGTCGGTATCGGAAACATTACTGTGGCTCCGTATCTTTCTTCATCATCACCGCAGCACCATGGGCTCCACTGATGATACCCACAGACTCCGCAAACTCTCGTATGCTGAAACCTGCATGGTTCATTACCTCATAGATAGCGAGCCCGATTACTACAGCGAGCGAGATCAGCCAGGACCACCTTGCGATGTCGTTGGTCTGGTTATCTTTCCCTGTCAGTATCTGGCTGATGATGTCTTTCATTTTACAAAATGACTCGCAAAGTATCCAAACACGGAGCTTATCGCCGATACAAAAATTATGCCGACCCAGAACCCGCCACGAGATTTGTTGGCGAGCGTCAGGAGCTGCTCCATGTTGTGCTCAAGTTTGTCTATCTTTTTTTCAAGTGCTTCGACGGTAGCCACCAGTTTCCCATACTCGTAGAGGTCTATGTTATCGTTTGACATTTTATGCAGCTACCCAAGTTTTAGTAGCTTCGTCCCATTTATAGTCTTTGCCATCGGCAGGATACGGAACAGGTGCCTCCCACTGCCAAGTTGTATTATTTAAAGTCCAACTTTGGTATGGCTGCGGTGCATAAAACACATCATGTACTGCGTCGTAAATATAGCCAAGTCCTGCGTAGTTACCACGTAAAGCAACACCACCATCAGGTTGACCATTCTCACCGTAATGAACACCGCCACGGGTATTGTATGAAGTTTGAATCCAAGTACCGGGAGATGAATCTACAAATGTAGTAAAGAATTCAGGTTCAGCAACAATGACATTAACAACTTTGCCATCTAAAACTTTTGCATAATGTGCCATGATTATCCTTATGCAGTATAAGTACCAGATGTTGTAAAAGTGTGGATTGTGTAACCACCAGAAGTAGTTATCGTGCCGCCAGTTCCACGTTGTGCGCCAACATAAGAAATAACTACAACACCTGAACCGCCTGAACCGCCGTTTGACGAAATTCCTCCACCACCACCGCCACCGCCAGTATTAGCCGTGCCGTTGCTTCCAGCACCGCCATATCCACCGTTACCACCACCGCCATTGCCGCCTACGTTACTTCCCGATGGATTTGATCCTGCACCGCCGCCACCGCCACCTGCGTAGTAAGTTGATGAGCCAGATATTGAACTAGCAATACCAACGCCACCATATCCTGCGCCATCAGCACCGGATGCGCCGACAGCACCAGCACCGCCACCGCCACCACCCATTGAGCGAGTGCTACCACTGGGATTGCCTGTTCCACCAGCATAACCTTGACCAGCCGTTCCAGAACCCGCAACTGTGCTTACGTTATAAGAACCTCCGCCACCCGAACCACCGTTGCCGTTAATCTGTGCGGCTGAACCGTTTTGGCCCGCTCCGCCACCTACAGCAGTAAGTGATAAAGCAGCGATAGACGAATTTAAGCCGGGATTGCCATTAACCGCACCACCAGTTCCGACAGTAATAGCGTAAGACGTTCCACTAATTAAAGTAGTGTTGCCTGTTAAAACGCCCCCTGCCCCTCCACCTCCTCCACCACCTCCGCCTGCGCCCGATCCTCCTCCTCCGCCGCCAGCAACAATAAGGTAATTTACAAAATAATTTGTTGTCGGGTTAGTAAGAAAGCCTGAATAGCAAATCCACCCTTGAGTAGAATCAATATAAACAAGTGACACAGATGCGCCGTTAGTAGCAATAACAATATTGTTTGTGTTTGCGTTAATTTTCCCACCATTGGGGTTAATGGTAAGGTTGTTTGTGCCAAATGTACGGGCGTAATCAGTTAAAGTTATAAAGTTGCCGGCAGATGGTGAAGCAGGTAGAGTTACTGTAATTGCGCCTGACGCAGTATTTACTGGATATCCATTTCCGGAGGCCGCTGTAAATGAAGACGTTTGCACCGATTGCCAAGAAATACCGCCGCTGCTTGATGGGGTAGTCCAAGTGGGTGCGCCTGCACCATTTGAAGTTAGTACCTGACCCGATGTCCCGGCAGCACTATAGGCGTGCGCTGTACCAGTACCGTACCCGACGCCTCCGGCTGTTGGCGTGGCCGTAGAGTTGGTTCCACCGGCAGAGATGGGGAGCGTGCCGGTCGTCAGTGCGGATGTTGAGGTTGCATAGACCGCACCATTGGTAGAGAATGAGGTTAATCCAGTCCCGCCGTTTGTAGTGGCCAGAGTGCCGCCCAGAGTAATTGCGCCAGTGGTAGCAGTATTTGGTGTAAACCCGGTAGTCCCTGCGCTGAAGGTGCTGACGAAGTTACCCGTCAAAGCCGATGTCGGGATCGTCGTTGATGCCGTCATGGTACCCGTACCGTTGCCGTAAACGTAGCCAGTCAACGTCGTTGCACCAGTACCGCCAGATGCCGCACCGAGCGTACCAGCCAGCGTCACTGCGCCCGTGGTTGATGTCGATGGCGTCAGGCCCGATAAAGATGTCTGGAACGATGATACGTTGACGTTGCCTGCGTTGCTGGCAATAACCTGGACGACGCCAGAGTTGTCTTTGTAGTACAGCTTTCCGTCCGTGATGTTGATCGCAAGCTCACCACTGACCAGATTGGCGGCCAGCGGTGCACTCGCCGCAGTTGTGCTGTAGTAGTGTTGCAGTGGTGTAAACCCTGACTGTGCCATGTTATTTCCTGTAGTATTCCAAATTTGTTGTGAGTCTCAAATCGTTCGGGTCCAGATCTACCGCTATCTGCCCCTGCTCAATCGCCTCTTCCTTCAGCCCAAGGTTGTGGGCGGATATTGCCAGTAAATCGTGAGGCTTTGAGCCCCATACCGATGGATCCATCGTGTAGACCTCGGCCTTGTCTGTAATCTTTAGCGCACTCTTACAGGCCTCGTAACACTCTCGCCACATGCACCTGCGGTAGTAGATCATCGCCAACTCCACCCAAGGCTCTCTCGTGTTGGGGGCCTCGCTGCAGGCTTTTTTGAGCCACTCCGTGCCATCCTGACCAAGCTCCTCGTAGCAGGTACCCAGGAGCCTCATGGCGTAGCATCTTTCGTTTTGCCATGTCGCCTCAGGCATCTCCAGGTACTTGTTAAGTGCCGCTACGGCATCGAGCCACTTGCTGTAGAACGTCAACTCACGTGCATAGTAGAAGGCATTCCTGGGGCACCTGGAGTCCTCCGTGACCGCCACCCTGAGTAGGTCCAGGTACTGCCCCCTTGACTTTGTCGGATCCGGTTTGTGGATCACGAGAAGCATATCCGTATGGGCCCAGACCTCTTTAGTCCTCAGATCGGGAACAGGATACTCATGGCAAGGATGGTGCCAGTGATAACCTTTTCTATGATGTATTTTTTCGTAGTGAAAAGCAATACCACAGCCCCAGTCGAACTTGTAACGCATTCGTGTAGTGTCATCTTTCCAGATTCTCTCAATCTCTTCCCGCCAACCCGGCTGGAGTTCCTCATCCAAGTCGAGTGAGACGCAGACATCCACGTCGCTCGGTATTAGTGCGAGTGCCGCATCACGGGCCTTGTCAAACCTCCATGGGCTGATAAATATGTTGTGCACAACAGCATTGTGCCTCTTTGCCAGCTCGACCGTGTTGTCTGTTGATCCCGTGTCAGCTATCAGGATAATATCCGCATCCTTGGCTGAGTTACAAAATCTTTCGACAAACTGCTCCTCGTTCTTACAAATTGCATATACAGCAATTTTTAATTTTTTGTTCATTGTTTAAAAGAATGCCCCAAAAAATAGTGCGTTTACAACCGTCACAACCACGGCACCGAAATTCCATCCGGTATTGTTGCTGACGTTGGTAGAATTATTTGCATTCCAGGTTGATGCCGGAGTTGCGTTTGAGTCCTGTATGCTTAAATAGTTTGATGTTACAGTTCCTCCCCCCGACTTTGTCAACGTCGCCTGAGTTCCCGGTGTGCTAGAGTTAAGCGTTACTAGGTTGCCAGATGTACCGTTGACATTGAAGTTGCTTACCGTTGTAGTGGTTCCGGCTGTAAAGGTTATTGTAGTCGGTTGTACCGTATTTGTAATGTTGGCAAACGTATTTGATCCAGTAATCGTCAACGCACCAGCACCGTCTTGGCTCAGGGTTGGGTAGGTAATACCGCCGCCTATGAATGTCTTTGCACTTGCTGAAGTAGCGCTTATCGTTCCTGTGCCTGTAACAGTCAATCCTGTGGACGTAGTAGCATCAAAAACAGTACCAGAACCTGTCAACGTAAGGGTGTTTGTACCCAAGGCAATAGTACGGGTAAGCGTTCCCGATGTCGATATTGACCCACAACTTAAATTGTGAGTATTAAGGTCAAGTGTTCTTTGCGTTAAAGTAATTGACTGCGTGGTAGCAACGGTTAAATTGTCCTGTAACTGCAAACCGCCAGATGTTGTTCCGTAAATATTTATGGGAAAGTTTAGTGTTATGCCGTTACTTGTAATCTGCTGTGTTGCGGTATTGGATGCTACGTTAAAAGTACCGCTTACTTGAGCCGTCGCCATTCCAGAGGAAAAAATTACGTTACCCTGCAGGTTTGTTGACTGGTTATTAAACGTACCAGTAAAGCCAGTAAAGTCAATATTGCGGCAAAAGTAGTTTGATATTTGAACCGTATCAGAACCAGCATTAAAGTAGGCATCAAATAGCACCGTACCACCAACACCAGAACCGTTAAGTTGCCGAGTTCCTGTCGCACCAGAATAGGTAAAATAAATTGGGATGACGCTGGTTGCAGTCATGTTTGTTTCGGGTGAAACACTAAATATCGTAGTTCCACTTCCTGATACGTACATAGACCCAGAGTTTGCGTTTAATGCTCTGACGTTGGAGTTACCAGATGCAAACACGCCACACGTTAAATTCTTACCGTTTAAATCTAGCGTTCCCGTTGTAAGGTTAAATGTTCTAGTGCTACCGATTGTTAGTGCATCTTGAAGCTGGTACGTCTGTGTGCCGCTGAATGTAAGTGGAAAATCTAATGTTTTGCCATTAGAAGTAATATTTTGTTGAGATAATGTGCCTGCAAAAGTTGTTGCTATTGTTCCTGCTGTTGCAGTCATTCCTGAAGATATGACTAAATTACCATAAATCGTTTTACTAGTATTAGTAAGCGTACCTGCAAAACCAGTAAAATTTAAATTTTTATATGTTCCTGTTATTGCAACAGAATCCGTACCAGCAGATATGTTAATTGATACAGCGTTTGATTCTGAACCACCAACAGCGTTACCCCAGTTAAGTGTTCTAGTCCCTGTGGCCCCTGAGTATGTTGTATTTATTGTCGGAGTACCTGTATAGGTAAACCCTGTCAAAGTACCGCCGCCAAGAACCGCACCGCCGTTACCCACTACAGTAATACTTCCAGTACCAAATAGTATTGATTTTGTATTAGTTCCAGTTAACGAAAATGAAGCGGCTGTTAATGCTTTGCTGTTTAAATCTAGTGTGCTGCCAGCTAAAGTACACGCTCTGGCACTTCCTAGAGTCATTGCATCTTGAAGCTGGATTGTATTTGTAGATGTGCCGCTACCGAAGTTAACTGGGAAATCTAGTGTTTTACCGTTTGTAGTTATATTTTGCTGCGTTAAACCAGCTATCGTCCAAGCGTTTGTTCCGGCAGTTAACGTCATTCCCGTGGATATAACCACGCTTCCACCAATAGCCAAAGCAGCATTACCTAGAGTACCTGCGTAACCTGTAAAGTTAAGACCACCTACAAGGAAGTTAGTAGAAAATGTAAGTGCGTATGTGCCGCTAGTAAAAGCATAATTAAACGGGTTTGCTACGTTAGGGGTAATAACTGTTATTGCTGTTGAACCGGCACTTGTTACGTTGACGTTGGATGATCCTGTCAAAGTTAAGTTTGTAAATGTTGTGCAGGTAACGACCGTACCAGTACCGCTCAGGTTTAATGATCCAGAAGCACCAAAGGCTAACGTACGAACACCTGTACCCGATGATGAAAACAATCCAGTAGTTAGGGATTTACTATTTAAATCTAGTGTCCCAGTTGTAAGAGTTAGCGTTCTTGCTGAACTTGTTGTTAAAGCATCTTGTAATTGATAAGTATTAGTTCCATTAAATGTAAACGGGAAGTCTAGTGTTTTACCATTGCTAGTAATATTTTGTTGCTGTAACGTACCAGAAAATGTTGTAGCATTTGCGCCCGCAGATACAGTCATTCCTGTGGAAATTGTAAGATTTCCGTAAATTACCTTTGCACTATTAGAAAGTGTCCCTGCAAAGCCTGTAAAGTCCAAACTTCTTACAACGTGGTTGGCGGTTATTGAAATAGTATCAGTACCAGCGGTGACGCTAATACTCATTGAATTTGCTTCTGTTACAGTAGTGCCACTAGCAATGACTCTTGTGCCTGATGCTCCAGAATAATTTAAAAGTAATAATGGTGTTCCAGTTACCGTGTAAGTACTTGCCCCTGCATATACGGTTTGGTTGTTACCTGATATGGTAATTGAGTTAGTACCGAACGCTAATGTTCCAGTAAAACCAGTAAGAGTAAGCGTTAAGCATACTGCTGTACCAGAACCAATCGTTACTGTGTTTGCGCCTGAGTTAGCATCAAAGAATACCGTATCAGCAGACGTAGGAACAGCTTGACCACCAGCACCGCCAGAAGTTAATGCCCATTTGCTACCTGCTGTACCATCCCACGTTGCAGTACCACCGACCCAGTATCGAGCAGCCATTTATTACACCTGCGGGTCAACAGGATCGACGGGGGCTTCCGTTGGGGTAGTGATAATCGTGTACCAGTTGTTAAAGCGTTCAGTCTGAATCGCCGTGATCTGGTCTGGTGTCAGGGAGTTGATGTAGTCAGTATCGCCCACAATGGCATCACTCAGCGTATAACCACCACCCTTTGCGGTAAAGTTAATCGCTGAGATGTCGTCGTGTACAACTACTGCCGGTTGGCTAGTAATAACTGGAGTCATGTCTACACCTGATTAGTCCCGATGGCGTAATAATTTGTGCCGTCATAGTAAAAGTTTATCATGGACGCCTTTCCATTTGCACCCGCCCACGTAGCACCAAGCCAAAATAAGTTGGCAGGCCATACAATCGTCTGGGCCGTTGTCGGTGCCGCAATGAATAGCTGTAGGTGACAGATGCCGACGGGTGCTGTAAACGTGTAGGTTATCGTACCCGTTGGTGCTGCCTGAGTCTGAAAACTACCCTGAGTCCAGTCTACCGTAATCGAGCCGGACGTTGATGAGTTACTTATCTGCCCGTTGAATGTGGCAGACTTAAATCCAGTCACTGCCGTATTGGCGAGTGCCGGTATCAGATAATCCGTGTTGGCCGTCGCAGCGGATAGCGATGTGCCGTTGCCTTTTACTACCCCGGTGACTGTAGTCGAGAGGGTTAAAACTGGAGTGGCACCCCCGCTGGATGTTCCAGCCAAACCGTTTGCGGTGGCGACAGATACCGATGTAACAGTGCCCGGCCCTGTAGGCCCTGTTGGTCCTGTATTGCCGGTTGATCCTGTAGGACCGGTTGGGCCTGTTGGGCCGGATGCTCCGGTCGATCCTGTAGGACCAGTAGGCCCTGTTAATCCAGTCGCCCCTGTGGGCCCAGTAGGTCCGGATGCTCCGGTCGATCCTGTAGGACCAGTAGGTCCTGTTGGTCCCGGGACGGAAGAGTCTGCCCCCGTGGGTCCCGTCGGCCCCGTTGGGCCGCCTGGAGTGCCTGGCGTTCCTGTTGGACCGGTGGGTCCCGGTATTGATGATGCGGCACCCTGTACGCCTGTCGGGCCTGTTGGTCCGACGCTTCCCGTGGGCCCCGTGGCACCCGTTACACCTGTGGGGCCCGTAGGGCCCAGCGCCGTCGATGCTGCACCGGTCGGTCCTGTGGCACCAGTCGGGCCTGTAGGTCCCGGGACGCTCGAGGCAGCACCAGTCGCCCCCGTGGGCCCTGTTGGTCCTGTCGGTCCGGGAACGGTCGATGCGGCGCCCGTCGATCCTGTGGGCCCTGTTGGCCCTGCTGGACCGGGCACGGATGATGCAGCACCCTGCACGCCTGTCGGGCCCGTGGGGCCCATGGCACCAGTGGGGCCAGTTGATCCGGTACCACCCTGGCTGCCCGTGTTTCCTGTAGGTCCTGTGGGTCCCGCTACTGTCGATGCTGGCCCTGTTGCCCCGGTTGGGCCGGTTGGACCGACGACTGTCGATGCCGCACCAGTGGGTCCAACATTACCAGTCGGTCCTGTAGGCCCCGTAGGGCCTACGACTGTCGATGCCGCACCAGTGGGGCCGGTTGCTCCGGTTGATCCTGTAGGGCCTGTTGAGCCGGTCGGGCCCGTGGGCCCCATTGGTCCAATGACATACCCGCAGTCGACTGTCGCCCCAGTCGTCTGCGTCAGTATGAGGTGCCCAGCTCCATTGATTGTCGCAGACACAAAGCCCGGTATAGGCCCCACCAGTGACTGAGTACCGTCGCTGTAGTAAAACACGAGGTAGTTTGATGAGTTGAGTGCGACGCTGGTGATAAGTTTGCCGGGGGATGCTGCGTTGGCAATCTGGGAGACAGACGCCTGCTTGGTGACTCCAAGCTGGACGACAGCAACCTGCTCATTCCCTGTCAGGGTGAGCGCAACGGGTAGTCCAGTTATCGGTTGATCGGCCATTTAATCTCTACGTGTAGGTAAAGGCACCATGCGAAGTGCCCGTGCCAAACGGGGATATTACGCTGACATCCACGATACCCGTGACGGGGTAGCTTGGAGTTGTTGCGTGTATCTCCGTCGAGTTTATGATTACGAATGTTGCCACACTTCCACCAAATTTGACCGTCGTGGCACTCGTGAAGTTTGCACCCACAATCACTACGGGCGTCCCGCCGGACTTTGTGCCAAGGTTTGGTGTAACTGAGTTTACAAAAGGGTACAGCTGCTGCGTTGTTGGTACGACAGTACTCTGCTGATTCAAGTCGCCCTGAGCACCACTTGCTGGTGGGACGCCCTCGATAAAGATCGAGTTTGCACCCTCAGTAAACCCACCATCCGTCATAATCTGGTTAGGCTGCAGTGCTATAGATACATCTGGTCTTGGGAACCGCAGCGCAATATTCTCTGTCTGTCTGGCAGGCAGTCTCCACGGATCAAAATTGTCTAGATCCTCCTTGCAGACACGCATACCAGGAAAGTTTGGATCCGGCATAAGATCCACGTAAGGAAACTTCCTGTTGCAGCGATCGCAGATCGCCACAGACAGGACAGAGTTTCCCCGCGTGTCAATATATACCGACATCTTTTACTTACGCCGCCTGTGAATTGCTCTTGATCAATTTACCAGTAATTACTACACCCGCTGCGATTGAGCCCGTGCTCGTAGACAGCTGCCACTGGATGTCCGTCTTCTCCGTGTAGATAAACGGATCAGATGAGCGATTGATTGTGTAGATTGAGACAAAAGGCTGCTGCAAGACACTCAGCTTGACGCCAGTCACGTTGTTGATAGCCTGTACCTTGTACGTGACGATTGTGCTGCTGGTGTAGCTGTTTGATGTATTGACCTCGGCGACATCCAAGTAAAAACTGTAGCCCGCAGGGACTGTGTATACAGTGCTCTGCGATTTGCCCACGCCTGCGTTGATCTGCGAGAGTGTGTTTGTCGTCTGCTTGAGTGTAATCGTACCGATGTTGGTATTTTGACCTGTACCAGGCGATACCATGATCATGCTATTGATACGGAAGTAACTGTTGACGGTAGTCACGCCAGTCGTGCCGTTCATTGCAAGCGTCTCGGATATCGGGCTGAAGTTTGCATCCAGGCCGCTGATTAAAATCTTTGCAGACGTGTCGTCCGATGCGGATGTACTGACGAGTGTCAGTGTCGATGCCGTAGTGGGGTATACGTATGCTGCGGCATTCTCCCAGACAGGGATTGACGTGGTTGTCACTGCTGACTGGTATCCAAAGATGCTGACGACCTGGTGACCCATGATCTGGTTGCGTGCAACCTGAAGGTCAAAAGGCTCGTAGGCACCCTGTACCGTCACCGAGTGAGGTGGTGATGTAAATATGTTTGTTGATACAGTCACAATAATCTCCTGAGTTTAAAAGTAACGGGGGTGGTTAGCCCCCTGAGATTATTTAGCTGTTGGTGTAGCCGGAACCGATAGGAGTAATTGATCCATCTACGTTGCGGGCAGTGTAGGATACGTCCAATGTACCGCCGAGCGAGCCGCTCGTCAGTGTCGTCACGGCTGCTGCCGTAAACGTCAGTGTCGCATCAAGGACGCCGATGTTGTTCAGGATCGCAGCCACTGCTGCAGAAGCCACGAACGAGATGGAGATCACGCCACCTGCTGCTGTCGGTGTGATTGTACCGATGGTTGTCGTCGTCTGTGCGCCCGTGGTTGGGTTGGTCTGTACGATTGCCACGGTGATAACGCCACCGACTAAACCTGCAGGTACTGTAGTCTGGTATAGGCGGATGTTACTGATCAGCGCACCGGCCGGTAACACGTATGGTGTCACGGTGGTTGTACCGATGTCTGCCGTTGTGAATACTGTATTGCCTGCGGTGGTTGTCGTGATTGGGTTGGTGATGTAACTCTGCTGTGAGCAGGCTACTGCGCCCGTGTTGTCGGGTGCAATCACGCCGTTGTTGGTTGGGTTGTTGCGCTTAAATACCCGGATTGGGCCTGTAAATGAGCTTGACATGTTAATTTCCTTGTCTCAGTGGTTTTCCCAAACTGTCTCTGAGTCGTCGTACCGGGAAGTTCGGCAGTCAGAATGGGATAAGTCTTCCTATAACTACTAATGCAAAAAATTGATAAAAAGTGCCCCAAAAACAAAAAGGCTCCCTCGTGGGGAGCCTTTTTTTACTGCTTTGGCGCTGATTAAACGCCGGCGGTGCCGAAGATGTCACGAGCGTCGTGCCAGCCGGTAGCGTAACGCTCCGTTGCCTTGTAACGCATCGAGTCGGTCTCGAAGTCACCCTCCATGGATTTCTCCATTGGGCGGCGCATTACGAGCATCAGACCGTTTTCTGCGTCTGTCTGCACGAACCAGGCCTTGCTTGAGCTCAGACGTGTCACCACGTGTGCGCCCTTTGGCAGCATGCCTGTCGACTTGATCGGGTTAAGATCGTTGTCGGCTGTACCCGAGCGGAGTACGGACTTGAGGATAACCTCAGCCTGGAACTCCAGTGCGGGTGGAACGATCAGCTGCTCAGCCTTCAGGCGGATACGCTTGCCGTTGTTGTCAATGGCGGAGCGGATCTGGATCAGCATCTGCTCAACCGATGTCTGCGAGAGAGATGCGGCTGTTGAGAGCTGGTTGCTGAAGGTTTGACCGTTAGCGATCGGGTGTGCTGTGTTGACCAGTGTAACGCCGTCACCGCCGGTGTAGCCGGTTGTGAATGCGAAGTTGAGCAAGTTAGCGCACAGGGTTTCCTTGGTCTCGATCATCGATTGAGCCAAGTGCTTGGCGAAGGTGCTGCCGATACGGATGTGGTCACCGTCTTCCATCAATACTTTGGTCAAGGCGTATGCCAAGCCATAGATTTGATAGATGAAGCGTGTGATGTACAGAGTACCACCCTGGTCATAGCTGACAGGAGTACCGTCAGGCATCGCAGGAGCGGCATTCATGCCGTACAGCATTACTTCTTCGTGATAGTTGCGTGGAATACCTTGGATTTGTTCTACAAAACCTTTCCACTCGTCGGCACGTTGTTCATACACACCGTCAAAGACTTCGTTGATAATCGGTTCGACTACCGCACGAAAGTCCGTACTACGCATTGGGGTTGCCATGTTTAGTTCCTTTCGTTGTTAATTAAACCGAGATTGCCGGAGCCACTAACTGGCTGTTAGCAACTTGAACTTGGACGATTGTGTAGGCATCTGCCCAGGCGTTTGTCTGGCCTGTTGGGAATGCTGTCTCACGACCAAGACCCACTACTTTGACCTGGCCCTGAGCACCAGCTGCGACAGGCGATGCTGCCAATGCTGTTGTCGAGAAGCCTGCGCCGCCGTTACCGATCGAGTAACCGGATGCTGCGGTGTTAGTTGCGTCAAAGTTGTACTCGAGACCGATTGCGGAAGTTGCAACGGAACCGTTACACTGAACTTCGTAGACCATTGCGGGGTCTGCGAACAACCAGAAGACGATCTGTGTCGATGCGTCGAGGGTTGTCTTCGATGCCCACTTGGCTACCGAGCGGCGGCCTTGCGAGTCGGTGAACTCAACACCGTCAAACACGCCATACATGCGGCCTGTGGCTGCAAGTGTAGGTGCCGGGTAGAGCTGGCCGGATGAGTTAATTGCTACTGGCTGGTACTGGTAGAAAGCCTGGCCCGTGGTCAAACCGTAGGGGGCGCTGTATGAGTTATCAGTAGCTGCCTGGAAACTGTTGGTACCCACGAATGGGGTAGCACGGTCCAAGCCGCTTGGATGATAAGCTGGCTTCATACCAAAGGGGTTGTATGTCGTTGACATCTATATTTCCTTTGTATTTATTGAAGTATGTTATGAGAAGCGAATATCGCTGCTCGCTCGTTTGGCCGCCTTCTCCATCTCCAGAACGCCACCCTCAAGAATTGAACGGCCACCCTTGCCCTCCTGCGCAGTATTGCGCACTTGGGCGGTGATGTTGCGCTGGTGTTCCAGTGGATCCTCCAGGTGCATCATCCGCATCACTTCCTGATAGATTTCTTCCGGTATTTTGAAGAGAACCATTTCGTTACAGCTAACACAGCCTTCAAACTTGCCCGAGCTCATCTTACCTAGCGTTTCAAAGCCTTTTAATTCTACGGCTTTCACTGGCTCATAACCCAATGCCATGCGTTTGTCGATACTGTCGTACGTGTTGGTTGTTGACAACCAGCACAAGTGCATTCCTGGGATAGCATCCTTTGGAATGTCTGGCAGAGCAGAGTTCTGCCACTTATCACGGAACGCCTCTATGCGTTCCCTATTTGATAAATCTTCTGAGCTTTCGGCTCTAGCTTTGACCTCCAAGACTCGTTCTGCTAAACGGTCTTCCACGTCACGCTTAATTCTCGTATTCATTTTATCTACCCTTATCCGTTACGGTTTTGTTTATCGAAGGCTGCGTAGGCTCTGATCATCTTTGCACGCTTGGCTGGGTCGTCCCAGGCTCCTGCATCCTTGATGGCGTCTACTCTTGCCTTGCTTAACGTAATAGTATTTGCCGATTTTCCGCTTGGGTTAGCCGTCCTGCTCGATGCAGTCGGTCCACCCCTGCGGGCACCGGACTTACCGCCGTAGCGGTGGGGTAGTCGTGCCTGTAGTCTATTATCCAGCTCGTCCCAGTACTCTGGGTCCGCCGGGTCCCAACCCTCTGAGGCCAGCTCCGTGTCAATCACCTTGGCTATCTTGCTATCGGTGTCACGTGCCTGAGGATCGTACCACTTGTTTTTACCGAGCCAGTCTTTTGCGTTCCTCTGTACGTCTGCAGAGACCTCATTCGGCACATTCTGGCGTGGGCGTTTTGCCTCATCCAGCTGGTGCTTCTTGTAGGCCTGGATCTGTGCCAGTCTGGCCTTCGCATCCTGCAACTGCTCCAGGTACTCCACCTGGCCCGCAGCATCCCCCGATTGGGAGGCCTGCAGCAGTTTCATCTTGTTGTACTCTACCCGAGTCGCTTCATCCTCGAGGGCCTTATCTATCTGGGCAAATTGGTATGATGCCGCTGTGTTCTCCACGTTGGCCAACCGCCTAGCAAGCTCCTCATTCCTGCGCTCGAGTGCGCTAATCTTGTGCTTGGCTGACGCCTCTCGCTCTTTTGCGAGCTCCTTCTTCAGCCTGCGCTCTTCTCTGCGTGCCTCTCGAATCTTTTCACGATCATCCTCGGTCTCACCCTCGTCCTCGTGACTGTCTTCTACCGTGCCGCCATCTGCGTGGCCATCCTCATCATCCTCACCCTCTTCTTTCTCGAAGGGATCAACCTCCTGATCTATGGAGATGAGTGCCGAACCGTCATCCTGCTCCTTGACGGGGATATCTTTTTCATTGTCTGCCATACTTTTATCCAAAAGTTAGTTAGTCTACAAACGCCTTCATTTTCTGCGCCGCCTCAAACGATTTGATCTTTGAGATCACCTCACGTGCCTGGATAGTGATAAACACCACCGGTGCACCATCGTCATCGGGCTGCACAACGTAACGATCTCCGCCGTACTTAATTGTCCGTACCAAGTCACCAACCTTACACCAGGGGCCTTCTGGCCACGGCTCAAGCGTGTCGGGGTTTTTGTACGCAAGGGGACCAATATCGATCACCTTTGCAACGGTCTCGTTAAATCTGAGCGTCTGTTTGGTCTCGTCGACCAAAATAATGCCTCCCTTGCTGGTCGTCTTCTCACGGCGCAGTTGCACCAGAACACGGTCACCAACAATCTCAACTCCTGCATCCACGACTGGAAAACACTCAAGCTCCGTGCGTGTATCGGGGTCTTCCTTCGTCTTTACGTCGAACAATTTCATTGCTCCTTGATTCTTACGAATCTTCGTTGTTGTCCTCTGTGAGGATTTCGTTTATGATGTCGAGGGCGTTCATGATGCCCTCCCTTTGTCCAACAATCCTCTGATAAACGTCAAAGGTGTGGATATTCGATCCAGATGCCAATACCTGGGTCAAATCTTTGTCAGCATTTTTCAAATGCTTTATGATGGTAGATACAATATCCATACACCTACTTATGCAAGGATATTGTTTTTTCCGCCCTAATTAGTAAAAATTGCCGCCGCCGATGTCGTTCAGGTTCTTATCTGGGCCGACCTTGTTGGTGCCCTTCAGTTTGACCTGAGCTGCGCCCTTTTTCCAGTTATTGTCACGGTGCGAGCCGGATGGACCGCTCTCGACCTTCTGATCTGGTCCGCCTGCATAGCCGGGTGTACCGGTCATCTTGTAGGCCTTCTTAAAACCAAGTTCTTTTTCCATTTACTTATCCTTGCTGGGGTGGTTGTTGAGGCTGCTGTGCCGCCTGTTGCTGCTGTTGAATAGCTTGCTGCTGAAGTTGCTGCTCGTGCTGCATACGCTGCTGATCGGCCTGCTGCTGCGCCTGAGCCTGCTGCTGAACCTGCTGCGCAGCCTGCTGGAATTGCTGCTGCTCGACTGCGAGACCATGCTGGCGTATGTCTTGCTCCGCTGCCTGGATAGCCTCCGCTGCGGACTGATTCTGCTCGTGCTCTAGCTGCGCCTGCTGCTGATCCATCTGTGCGCCTGCTGTGATCATCGCAGTCCGCTCCCTTGCGGAGTTGTTGATGTTTGCGAGGGCGATATCTGTAGCGTTTCTCTGGCTATCGATGTTTGTCTGGGTCGTGTACTTAGCCTGCAACTCTGCAACCTTCTGCTGCAGCTCGGCAACCTTGAGCTGATACTCCTGCTGCGTCTTCTGCAAATCTGTCTGCATCTGAGTCTGGAACTCTTGCGCCTTGCGCTGAGTCTCGGCCATCTGCGTCTTGAGCAAGACCTGGGCAGTCGGGTCATTGTTGAGCATATTCTGCTGCTGCGCCTGCTGCGCCTGCTGAACCTTCTGTACAAGCCCCTGGATTGCTGGCATGACCGGTGCAAACGTCTGCTGCGAGTCAGCCTGCACCATCTGGGCAGCCAGTGAGAGTGCCTGCTGAGCCTCTACATCGAGAGGCTTCTCCTCATGCAATTTGAATGCTTCTTTGCCGCCGGATGCCTGTGCGACGTAGCCACGCATAGATTGCAGGTAGTGTAGCGTCAAATGCTGCTTGATGTGCTCCAGTGCGTGCGGTGCAAATGTGGGTCCAATCATTGGGCTGCCGCCGTAGTTCGGGTCCTGTGCGTAAGCCAAGTGGATCTTGATGTGGGCAATATGATCCTGATCCGGGTATGCGGCGGCCATCCTGCCCATCGTCATCGAGACGTTCTCGAGAGCCGGGTTGGACTCCTTGATGCCGTCAGGGTTGGGCATGACCTCCTCGACGTTGGGGACCTTGAGCTGCCTCAGAATGCGGCCGTAGACGGCACGCATGTCGAACATTCCAGGAGGTGCAGAGGTGGCCATCTGCAGGATCGCCTGCGCCTGTGCCAGTCTCTGAGTCTCTGAGAATATGTTGGGGTCCGATACTGGGCGAATGTCGTTATTGTCTGCAAAGTCACGTACGGCGATCTCCGTACCAGACTCGTTGTCCATCTCATCCAGGTACCAGTGGTTGATCCTGGATAGGATTGCTAGCGACTTGGCCTGGCTGCGGTGTAGTCTCGCATGTATCGATGAGAATACCTTGGCACCCTGCTCGATTAGTGCCTGCGTCGTACCGACAGGTGCATTGGCGTTGACGTCCCCGATCTTCTCCTCGGACGTCGTAACAACGCCTTTGGCTGCATCAGTCAGCCAGCCAAGGAGGTTGTAGAGTACCGAGGATGGCTGGTTGAATGGTAGCGGCATCGCCAGCTTGCGCACATCATCTACCCCAGGAGATCCCTCGATCTCGATGACCTGCGTGGGTTCCACTCGGTCAGATTGTCCAGATATGCGTCCGCCCTTGAGCTTAAGCATTGTCTGGCTGTTGTTGATGTGAGCAGCGTCAAGGAGAGCACGAAGAGAGCCGGTAAGAGCAGCACTAAGGCCACCGATAAGGTGAGGTAGTCCAATGGCGTAAGCTCCACGCCAGGGAATAAATTTAAACTCGACGATCCAGTCGAGCTTTGTAAGTTTTTCATCTCCGTATGCCCAGTTTCGATAGAGCGATAATACCTTGCCGCTCGTGTCGTCGATTGTCAAAATGTATGGCGCACGTCTGCCGTCCGTTTCACCATCATCCTCGAGCCTCTCGAAGCATGTGATCTCATAGACACGACGCACGCCGTCGATGTTGGTTGAGGGCATCTCTTTGCCCTCGATCTTGTTGTTGGCCTTCTCGGATCGTGTCATCTCATCCGAGGACAACTCGCCGATGTAGTCCGCATTCTCCAGATCTCGGTAGATACCCTGCTCGATGCGCTGACGGTACGTATCCTCAGTGATGTCCTGCACCTCAGTAGCACGCTGCGAGGTGTAGAAGTTTGTCGTGGCGTACGGGAGCAGCATGTTATCGATCGGTATCCACTCGGGCACCGGTCTCTTCTGCTCGCTGTCGTATCTCCACTTCAGGTACTGGCTACCACCAAGCGGTACCTGCGTAAGCAGTACCTCCATCTCGTCCCTGTACTCTGGGATCTGCTCCGAGAGCTGCCAGTTCATAAACTCGGCCTTGTTTGCGGCCGTCTCGGTGCGCTTCCTGTCTGCGGTGCCTTTTATTTCCGACTTAACAATCCCCTCAGGCGGGAGTAGCTCCCTTGCAGCACTGGCAGCAAAATCAACGCAAGCCTCTGCC
>Ga0214192_1000874_pt1 | contig 17757 bp, 13 predicted proteins | sample TroBogEpilimnion_44_FD_153030 | JGI IMG/M metagenome (GOLD analysis project Ga0214192, IMG submission 153030) | Freshwater microbial communities from Trout Bog Lake, WI - 29JUL2008 epilimnion | ecosystem: Environmental > Aquatic > Freshwater > Lake > Epilimnion/Euphotic zone | place: Trout Bog... | reverse complement strand
TTAAAGTTACTGCCGGAGATATCGTTTTAATCCCCGACGGTGCATTCCATCGTGTTATAAACGATGGCGATACCAATTTACTTTTTAATTGTGTATTTGATGGTAAACGTAATCATTAAACGCTTCTGGCGTATTTGGGCTAAAGCCCTTGGTGAAAAAACTGGCGATACGGATAAAGAAGCAGACAGAATTGCTTGTATTCGTACCGCCATTGTGTTATCATATATCGTAACAAACTGCTTTATTGTAGCAGGGGTTATTAGACACTGGAATCAATAATGAAAAAAATATTAGTAACCGGCGGTGCTGGTTTTTTAGGGTCACATCTTTGTGATAGATTAGTCGAGCAAGGACACCATGTTCTGTGCGTTGACAACTATTTTACAGGTAGCAAAAACAATATTGCTCATTTACTTGACAAGAAAAACTTTGAAGTAATGCGCCAAGATGTTTGCTTCCCACTTTACGTAGAAGTTGACGAAATTTATAATCTTGCTTGCCCAGCAAGTCCATTCTACTATCAATGGGATCCTATCCAAACAATGAAGACTAGTGTACTAGGTGCTTATAATTTGTTAGGACTTGCCAAGCGTACAGGTGCTAAGATACTACAAGCAAGTACCAGTGAAGTTTATGGAGATCCAAGTGTACACCCGCAGCCTGAAGAGTATTGGGGTAATGTAAACCCAATTGGCATTCGCAGTTGCTATGATGAAGGGAAACGTGCCGCCGAAACTTTGTTCATGGATTACTGGCGTCAACACAACGTTAAGATTAAAATTATGCGTATTTTTAATACCTATGGACCTAGAATGGCCGAAGGTGATGGGCGAGTAGTAAGTAACTTTGTTGTTCAAGCACTACAGGGCAAAGACATTACTGTTTACGGATCTGGTCTTCAAACACGTAGTTTTTGTTATGTCGATGATTTAATTGATGGCATGATGGCTTTAATGGATTCCGATGATGAGATTACTGGGCCTATTAATATTGGCAATCCCGGCGAATTTACTATGATGGAATTGGCAGAGAAAGTTATTAAGATGACTAATACTAGTAGTAAAATTTTACAAATGCCATTGCCATTGGATGATCCAAAACAAAGACGTCCCGATATTACTATAGCCAAATCTTTGTTAAATTGGGAACCAAAAATTAATTTAGACAAAGGTCTAGAAAAAACAATCGATTATTTTAAATCTACACTATAATGGAAGACTTTATCCGTATTTGGCCAAATTTTGTGCCGCCCGAAGTTTGCCAAGAAACTATAGATAGTTTTGAATCTTTTATTACTGATCCAAATTTACAAGATTTAATCAAAGATAACGGAAGCCAATTTAGCAACGGTATGTTAGGCCGAAAAGATCTTGCATTATTTTTGGAAGATCCTAGATTTAATAAAGCTGATCTTTGTACAAAATATCTATATCTGCTACAAGATTGTTTAACTGAATATATTAAAGATTTTGGACAACTATCAAACATAGCATTAAGCAATTATCGAAATCTTAAAATACAACGTACAATGCCAATGGGAGGATATCATCATTGGCATTATGAAAATGGTGATGGCCCGAAAAGTTATCCAAGAGAGCTAACATGGATGATTTATCTTAATGACATGCCTGAAGGTGAAGCAGAAACTGAATTTCTATTTCAATGTCGAAGAATTCGACCAACTCAAGGAACAGTAGTAATTTGGCCGGCCGGAATGACACATCCGCATCGAGGCCTAACTGTTTACACACAACCAAAGTATATTGCCACAGGTTGGTATCACAAAACTAATCAAAACGATTGACCATATTCAATGTATTGTGTATAATAATACTATGACTAAATGGACTATTACACTCGAAGAAAACCCAGACAATCCTGAAGAAGTTATTCTCCCATTTCCTGACGACTTATTAAAAGAAACAGGTTGGAAAGAAGGCGATACATTAAAATGGGTTGATAACAATGACGGATCTTTTACTTTGGAAAAAATAAAATGACACATTTTATAATCAAAGAAGAATTCAATCCAACACCTGTTATAACAATGACTCCCAATAATAATATTATATTTTATTCAGGAGGAAATGAAGTGCTTCGTGTTTCTGAAGACGGATTTTATGTTAGAAGCGAACGAGTACCTGCTGATCAAAATGAAGCAGAAGCAGTGTACCGAGCGTTTAAGGCATTTTTAATTTGGCATGGTTTAACGAGAGATTAAATGATTAAAAAAATTGGATTTGCGTGTAAATGGATTGACACTCCGGAACAATGCGACGGCATTAAAGCTACAGATGATGCTAAACAATATAACACTGGTAGTACAACTGTTGCTTGGCTTAATCGTCAAAGTCGCGATGTAGCTGAACAAAAACTGTGGGACTTAATGGAACAAAACATTAAGTCTGTTCGTAAACTTGTAGAAAGAGTAGGCAATTTAGATGAACACCTTCGTATGTTACGTATTGGCAGTGATATCCTTCCTGTTTATACTCATGATGATTTTAGAGATTTCTGGAGACGACCAGATGTTGTTTCTTACCTCGAAAAGCACTTTGGAGAAGTTGGGAATATTGCTAGGCAACACAATGTACGCCTGTCTTTTCATCCTGGCCAGTTCACTGTTTTGGCTAGCGATAATCCAAATATCGTCGAACGCTCAATAGAAGAGTTTGAATATCACACCAATATGGCACGTTGGATGGGCTATGGTAAAACTTTTCAAGACTTTAAGATCAATGTACATATTAGCGGTCGTCAAGGTCCCGAAGGTATACGCCGAGCGTATAAAAGATTGAGCCCCGAGGCTCGAAATATGTTAACTATCGAAAACGAGGAAATTAGTTATGGATTGGATGATTGCCTTGAGTTGTGTGATTTGGTTCCTATCGTATTGGATATTCATCACCATTGGATTAAAACAGGAGAGTACATCTCCCCCATGGACTCCAGAGTTGAAGCTGTTATTCAGTCTTGGCGTGGTGTCCGGCCTACTATGCATTATTCTGTCAGTCGCGAAGATTGCCTTGTGGATCATAGTAATACTACCCGGCCTGCGCTTGATATTCTTCTAGAATCAGGATATAAAAAACAAAAACTTCGGGCCCACAGTAATTTTATGTGGAACACCGAAGTTAATAAATGGGCTTTAGAATTTACTAATAAGTTCGACATCATGGTCGAAGCTAAAGCTAAAAATCTAGCCAGTTTTGCTCTTGCCGAGCAGGCTCGAGAATTAAACCTTCTTTGAGCGTGGAGCACGTGGCTTTTTAACAGCTGGTGCTTTGGCCTTAGCAGGAGCCTTTGGCTTTGCTGGGGCTTTTTCTTTAACTACTCTAGGGGCACGTGGTTTACGAGGAGCTTTAGCTGGAGTTTCTTCAACTACAGGAGCAACTTCAACTACAGGAGCAGGTGTTTCTTCTTTAGCGGCAAATTTAATACCGTTGTCAGAAAATGTTTCTGCTTCAACAACTGGAGCGGCTGGCTTTTTACGATTAAACCAAACTGCTACACCAAGAGCAATAATAACGATAGCAATAATAATTTCCATAATAGGATTCCTTTTAATTAAGTACATATATTTAACATTTTAAATTTCCTAAAGAAAGTATATTTGATTACTAAAACCAAACTAAATATTATTATGAAAAGTTTAGCAGAATTAAAACAACTGGTAGTTGAAGCCGAAACTAAGAAAGATAAACTTGTTTTAGAAAAATTACCATACAACCGTAACGATTTAGAGCCTGTAATGAGCGAATCTACAATCAACTATCATTACGGAAAATTAGCCAAAGCGTATGTAGATCGTTACAACGCCGGTGAAGGCGATCCAGATTTTAATAAAGCAGGTGCGTTTTTACATAACTTGTTTTTTTCTCAATTTAAAATACCCGGTAATAGTAAACCATTCGGCGCAAGTGCCGAATTTATAGATAAACATTTCAAAGGTGGTTTTGACGAAGTCAAAGAAATGTTTGAAAAAACAGCAATGGGCATACAAGGTAGTGGTTGGGTATACCTTTCCCGTAGTGGCAAAATTAAGACCATTACAAATCACCAAATACGCCAAGATATATTAGTACTTATTGACTGGTGGGAACATGCGTGGGCCTTAGACTATCAAAGTGAAAAGGCAAAATATTTAAAAAACATATGGAGGGCAATTGATTGGTCAGTGATAAATGACAGAATTAACCTAAACGACAAGTAATTCTGTTAAAGATATGTTATACTCTAAGTGGAGAAAGAATATGCCCAACAATTTTGCAAATGAAGTTATAATCGAAGAGATTGAAGATGAAAGTGGTCTAGGAATAGATGACTTTAATATTGTAATAGGTCCAGATGGTGAATTAAAAAGTTTTTCAATTCCGGAACATTTAATGGACGATCCCCCAGAAGAAGTAGCCTACATACTACAAATGTACGGAATTGATGATCTTAATACATTAGGAAATAGAACTTTACATTAACAATTTTTTCGGTAAATATCTCTATAGAGAGATATTATGGAAGCCAAATCATACCTAAAAATATTCGATGTAAATATTGATGCCGGGGAAAATGTATCATTCCCGATCCCCGGATACTTAACTCCGCCGCAAATTGCCACCGCATACAACATTCCTGCTAGTACAGGAGCAGGAATAAAAGTTGGTATTATCAGTTTAGGCGGTGGTTTTTTACAAAGCGACCTTAATGCTTCCATGGCTGCTATGGGGCTAACTGCTCCCACAGTTACGCAAGTGTTATTAAACGGAGCAACAGGTACATTTAATACTGGTACATCAAGTCTCGAAAATACCTTAGATATATATTGTGTAGCCGGAATAGTCCCTGGCGCTACTATTACACTTTATATTACCACAAGTAGTACAACTACTGCCGCATGGAATGGAGCTTTTCAACAGGCTGTTACAGACGGGTGTGATGTTATTACTCATAGTTGGGGAGCACCGGAATTATATGGCGATTTCTGCGCTAGTGCCTTTGCCAATGCCGCAACAGCAAATATACCCATTTTAGTTGCTTCAGGCGATTCTGGGTCAGATAATGGTAATGGTAGCTCAGAGGGAACACAATATCCTGCGTCAAGTGCCGGAGTTATAGCAGTAGGAGGCACTCGACTTGTTTTGAATACAAGTACAAATACAAGATTATCCGAAACACTTGATTCGGGTGATCCTGCGTTTGGTTCAACTTGGGGCGGCGGCGGCGGTATTAGCAGTTTTATTACGTTGCCATCATTTCAATCTGGATTAACATACGAAACTTATAATACTTCAACCCGCGTTACAGGGACACCAACTGCGTTACCTAGACGAGGAGTTCCCGACATATCAGCTCCTATGAACGCTTATATAATGTATTTTAACGGAACATTAACAGGTGTAGGAGGCACTAGTGCTGCAGCACCTGTAATGGCAGGTATGATTGCTAGGTTAAAAGCGTTAACAGGAAAAGCATTATCATCGGCGGCATACAACGCATTATTCTATGCTAATACTGGTTCATTTTATGATATTACCACAGGAACTAACGCAACAGAAATAGCAAATGGTTATGCCGCAACCGTAGGTTGGGATGCTGCATCTGGCCTAGGAAGCCCTAATGGCGGGAATTTGTTAAGCAATATAACACCTTATACATATGAGTTAAATGTTTCATACGGCGCAAATGCTAATCAATATGTAAATTTATATGTTCCTTCGACAACACCGAAAGGAACAATATTACACATACACGGCGGTGCTTGGGTAGCAACTACATCGGCTACAGGACCATCTCCTACTGATCCAACTGTTGGCGACGGAGTTGCTCAAGCGCTTGCGTCAGCAGGATACGCAGTAATCAATATGCAGTATCGAGATCGCACAGCAGGAGCAGGCGGCGGTCTTGACTCTACCGGAACTACTCCGGGTGATATTCTAGATGTTGCTAAAGTTCTAAGCCTTTGTTTAGATTCTACAGCGGCAACAACTGCAGGTGGCCAATGGCCGACTATAAACACATATATTTCAAATCATGGTGGATTGGTAGTAGGTGGCGGAAGCGCAGGTGGGCATTTAACTATTTCAGGTGTTTGCTATTATGGAACAAGTTCCGGAAAATGGCCAAAGGCGGCTATTAGTTACGAAGGTCCATTAAATTTAGACTATTTTACAACCGCAACAAATTATTTTGATCCTTATATAAGATCTACCATTGTTGATCAGTATATACACACAGGGCTCGAATCCGATCAACAATTAGCTAGCCCATTCTATCAATATGGAACCCAGATAGGGGAAGGCGGAGCACCTGCTCCCGGACCTTGGTTTAATGCCGTAAATACCAGCTCTTGTAAATTCTTTTTTATTCATAACGAGAACGACACGTTAGTACCACTTGATACAGTTGCTCCTACTATAGAAAGTTTTGCAACTTATAATTCTACCAACACTGTTATTACTCGAATAATCGAAGGGCCTCCTAGGGGAGATTTTGACGGGTTTAGTCCAATAACAAACAAAGGTACACTAACATCAACTAGCCAATTGCCAAGTAGTGGAAATACCTTAGGAGATATGTACTCATTACCAAATGGTACTTGGGTATATAACAACGGAACTTACGTAGGCGATTCTGTATACCCAGCATCAGTAAATGGATTTACACTTTGGTTCCAACATAATACTGTTACTAGTGAACAACAAGTTATATTAGATGCAGCTAATGTTATATTTGGAGCACTTACGCTATCACCATCTAGCCTACCACAAGGGATAGTAGATACAAATAAATTTGTAAAACTAACCACAGGTGGACAAAACGTTTCATATAGCCAGCAATTTACCGCCGGTGGCGGATCACCTCCATATGTGTATTCAATATGTCAAGGTGTTCTACCAGCAGGAGTTATACTAAACCCGTCTACAGGATTGCTTTCAGGAACGCCAACTAATTGTGGAATGTACACGTTTGCTGTGAGGGCAGTAGATGCCAAAGGAGCATCAGTAAGACAACATTATCAACTTACTATTACTAGTTCAGCAAGTACAACTAATCAATTTACAAATCTTACACACGGTCAGGACGTAGTCTTTAGTGGCTATAGATACCCTAGAAGTTTTTGGCACGACCAATATAGCCCAGGCATCGGACAAGACTTTCTTAATTCGTACATTTCAGATAGCACAAATTTAAATTCAGATTTTTCTGCTAAACATTTATATGTAGTAGATGAAATACATTGGGCAGGAGCAAACATTTATAAGCCCACTGGAACAGATTTACAAGCAATTTGTGATTATTGGAGGTCAAAAGGTATCAGTCCCGGTGTAGGAATAACGCCGGCAGCAGAACAAGGGTATGGCGGGTTTACACCTGTATCAACTGCTACTATACTTGCTGATGCTATAATAGCAGATTGGGTAGCATTAGATCCATATCTGTATACTAGTAGCATTGCTTATTATAATAGTGGTACTACTACAATTAATCAAACTACAATTAATAATACAATAGCAGGATTAATTTCTTGGACACAAGGATGGATCAATCGACTAGCTCCGTATAATGTAAAAGTTTCGTTAATTACTCAAGGTATTAGAGAAATACCAATGCCATTGAACTATGTTAATCAGTATCTGGCTCAACAATATAGCACGTTTAATTCATCTAATATATTTGCTCGAACAGCATTTCCATATAAAGTACTACAGGCCCTTGAAAAATACGAATTTGTCGACGTAGATGTTAGCTCTTATGTTACGCAATATCCATTTTTTAGTTCAGATGATACTTTATCTAGTCTAACTATATCAAACGGGACTTTATCTCCAAGTTTTTCTTCAACTATAACTTCCTATAGTACAACTATTAATTCGTCAGTTGCTACTAGTATTACTGTTACGCCCACAGCAAATCAACAAAATGCTACTATTACCTTAACTACTCAGACAAGTTTTTCAGGACCTATTGGCCCTTTTATCCCCGTAGTCTCAGGGTCTGCGTCCCAACCGATAAATTTAGTGTATAATGGATCCACTCCAATTGGTATCGAAGTTACAGCACAAAATGGTATAAACACACAAACTTACCAAATTAGTGTATATCAACCAGGATCATCTGATGCTACTTTAGATACATTAACTGTATCAAATGGAGCATTAAGCCCTAGTTTTGTTTCAACTGTAACATCGTATACAGTTTCAGTTGTAAATGCTATAACTTCAATATCTCTAACACCTACTGTTCATGATCCCCGTGCCACTGTAACCGTAGGCGGCAACCCAGTAACTTCTGGTTCTCCATCGCCATCTATTCCATTAAGTGTTGGCGATAATACAATTGTTATTACCGTTACGTCAGGAGACGGGGTACATTCGAATTCATATATAATAGTTGTAACAAGAGGCCCTGTATTATCGTCAGATGCTTCATTATCTGCTTTAACATTATCAACTGGAGTATTAAGTCCTACATTCAGTCCTGGTACAAATTCATACACTTCTTCAGTCTCTAATTCAGTGTCGTCTGTATTCATTACAGCCATAGTAACTCAAGCAAATGCTACCATGACAGTAAACGGAAACCAGATACTGTCAGGAGTACCTTCGGTTCCAATTAATTTAAATACAGGAACTAATGTTTTAACAATTATAGTAACTGCACAAGACGGGATCACGATAGATACCTACACAGTTGTAATAACTAGAGCAACGCCCGGATTATCTTCAGATGCGTCATTATCTTCTTTATCATTATCGAGCGGGTTATTAAATCCAACATTTAGTAGTTCCGTGACAGGATATACTGATGCTGTTAGCAATTCAGTTACATCTGTAACTATTATTCCTGTAGTTAATCAAGCCAACGCTACAATAAAAATTAACGGCAATGCTGCAACTTCGGGTGTAGCATCAAGTCCTTTTCTATTAAATGTTGGAAATAATACCATAACTGTTGTAGTAACTGCTCAAGATGGCACTACTACAAAGACATATACTATTATAGTAAACAGAGCATCAACAACTTCAAACGATGCTACGTTAGCAGGATTATCAATCTCATCAGGATCCTTAACTCCTGCATTTGCTTCTACAGTTACATCTTATACTGTAGCTGTAACAGGAACTGTTTCATCTGTTGTATTAACTCCTATAGTTAACGAAAGCCATGCCACTGTACAAATTAACGGAACACTAGTTAATTCGGGATCTAATTCTAATCCAATTGTTATATCAACTGGATCTAACACTATCACTTGTATAGTTACAGCGCAAGATGGTACTACTAAATTAACTTACACAATTATTGTTAGTAGACCCTCTACAGATGCGTATTTGTCAAATTTATTTGTATCTAATTGCTTCCTAACACCACAATTTAATAGTACAATTACTTCTTATATTACTACATCTACTAATATCGGTTCAGTAACAATTACCCCAACTGCCGAACAAACAAGTTCTTCAATTACAGTCAATGGAACTCTGGTTGCTTCCGGAGTTGCGTCTAATCCAATAACCTTAAGTACTGGATCATTTACTACAGCAACAATTTTTGTAACTGCTCAGGACGGTGTTACAACAAACGCATACATCGTTTCTATCGATTACGAGGTAATAGCAGAATATACTATTACGGCAGATGTGCCATCTGTTAACGAGGGAGGAACTGTTAATTTTACTGTAACAACTCCTGCTACTCCGGACAATACTACACTGTATTGGAATAACATAGGATCATTTAATGGTTCAAGATTTAGTGATGGCATTAACTCCGGAACTGTTGTAATTGTAAGTAATACAGGAGTCTTTGGAAAAACAATAACAGCCGATCAACGCACCGACGGTATTACAAGTATCGTAATGTCGTTATCAACTTCGACTTCGAGTGTTGCTGTAGCTACATCAAATCCTGTTGTAGTTAACGATACTAGTACAACTCCTGTAGAAGATGTTTATTGGAATACATCTACAGGATTTTTAGGTACACTAACTGAACTAGTTCCTGTAATTATACAACTGATACAAAATTAACAATTATGACAATAACATATTCTATTATTAGCGGAAGTTTGCCAAGTGGGTTATCTCTTTCATCAACTGGCACAATTTACGGTACTCCTGATCCTGTAATTAGTTTAACTCGAAGTAGATTTGTAATTAGAGAACAAGACGGTACTACAATTACAGATAAAACATTTTATATCGACATAAACGGTCCTACTCCGCCAACTTGGCTAACATCTAGGTCCTACCTTAATGTAGGCCAAAGAGGTGAATCATGGGCATTAAATTATCAAAATGTTAACTATCAGTTACAGGCACAAGCTCAAATTTTACCAAGTTCTTATAAACTACATTATTACATAAAGGACGGAGATGGTCATTTACCGCCCGGTCTTTCATTATCAGATGACGGAGTCATTTCTGGATTTATAAAAGATGTACTAGCGTTTAAAGGTACCGCAAATTCTACAGCAGGATACGATGAAGAAACTTATGATACATTTAGTTATGATCATGATCCTTCAACATTAATACAAACTGCTAAAATTTATCCATTTACAGTTACAGCATCCGACGGAGTAAGTCAAAGTACAACTTCAACTAAAATATTAGTTGTTAGTCCCGATTTAATTCGCAGTACTTCAACAAATTGGTTCGGTTTACCACAATATCAAATTACAACAAATACAAATTACATTCCACCATTACAATTTATAAATGGTACAAACCTCGGAGTAGTTAGAGCGGCCACAAATCAAATATTAGATGTTAGTGCTTATGATCCATATCCGTTATTTGGGAATACCACATACACTATTTCTTCAGGAACAGATATATTAACACAGTTACCCGAGGGATTAAGTTTAGATAATGTAAATGGATTCCTACATGGGTTTATTCCGTACCAACCTGCGTATACAAGAAACTATACATTAACAGTTAATGCTATAAAATCTTTAGGAACTTACTCTGTTACCACTACAAATGTATTCAGTCTGGCTGTAGAAGGGCAAGTCGAAAGTAGTATTGAATGGGTTACTACATCTAGCCTAGGAACAATAATAACAGGAATTACTAGTGAGTTATCTGTAGTAGCTAAACAAATAAATTCTAATTACGATATCAAATATAACCTTACAGGAGGCCAACTACCTCCAGGATTAACATTAGATCAAGGGGGAGATTTAGTTGGATCTGTAGATTATGGAACTACTGGCACATATAGTTTTACAATTACGGCCAGCGATGTGTACGGATTAAGCTCAATTGAACAAGCATTTACATTAAGTGTATCTGCTGTTGATAGCAACGAATATACAAAAATATATGTAAGACCGTTTTTGAGTTTGGATAATAGACAATTATATCAAGATTTTATTAATAACGAATCTATATTCCCACAAAATTTAATGTATAGGTATTTCGATCCAAATTTTGGAATACAGTCTGATATTAAAATGTACATAGAATTTGGTATTCAAAAATTAAATTTAAGAGATTACTTTCCTGCGTTACAACAAAATTTTTACAGAAAGAACTTGTATTTCGGAGATGTAAAGATAGCAATTGCCAAAGATAATAACGGAAACGAGTTGTATGAAGTAGTTTATGTTGATATTATAGACCCTATACAAGGTTCAGCACCTGTGGTATATAGTATAGATAATCAAAAAATTTACTACCCAAACAGTATTAATAATATGAAATTGTCCTTAGAAAGTATAATTTTACCAGATTACACTTATATTTCAGTGAATGAGTTAAATCTACCAACATTTATGACTACAGCACAATCAGGAAGTTATGCTCCTCCGGAATATATAAAGGTTGTTCCGTTGTGTTACGCTTTACCAGGGCAGGGTTCAAAAATAGTAGATAGAATCAATTCATCAAACTACGACTTTAAATTGATCAATTTTGAAATTGATAGGTTAATTATTGAAAATACCCTTGACTCAGATTCAGCTAAATACCTCATATTTGGAAGAAACACTATTGTAGATCAATTACCGAATGATAATATTCTTTTTGGTCCAGATGGCGTAGAATTAGATATTTCTTCAGGAACTCCGTTGACTCGAGATTAACCAATGACAACAATTAATAATTTACCACTCTTAACAACCGTAACAACTCAAATTATTCTACCAGTTGTAGATTTGTCAACCTCACCGGGTATCACTAAACAAATGTCTATAACTCAACTGATTACTGCGTCTAAAGGGCCGGCAGGACCTGCCGGTGTTCCAGGAGTACCGGGACCAACTGGGCCAAGCGGTGGTCCGCAAGGTCCACAGGGTGTAGTCGGAGCTCAAGGCCCGCAAGGAGTAGCCGGACCACAAGGACCAAGCGGACCAATTGGTCCGTCAGGTGGCCCTCAGGGCCCAACAGGACCCACAGGTCCAATAGGACTTACCGGTCTTAATGGCACTAACGGAATGGACGGTGTTACAGGCCCACAGGGACCACAAGGGCCCGCTGGTCTTGATGTATCAGGAGCTTCTGTTAGTTCATTAGGTACATTAACATTAGTGTTAAGCAATTCTTCAACAGTAATTGCTATAGGAAGCGTTTTAGGACCAACTGGGCCCACAGGCCCGCAAGGACCTAGCGGAGCTACAGGATCTCCAGGGCCAGCAGGCGGGCCAACAGGACCAACAGGGCCAGCAGGCGGGCCAACAGGGCCAACAGGACCAACTGGACCCGCAGGACCAGCAGGTGGACCTCAGGGACCCCAAGGACCAAGTGGACCTACCGGAGTCGGAGTTAGAGGACCAACAGGGCCAGCAGGTGGACCTCAGGGACCCCAAGGGGTTACAGGGCCTCAGGGACCATCCGGAGCCCCAGGACCAGCAGGAGCAGACGGATCTCCAGGACCAGCAGGCGGACCAACTGGACCAACTGGACCACAAGGACCTAGTGGTGCTGCCGGGACAGGATTTTCGGGACAATTAACAACTGATTTAGATCTTTCTAGCCATAGAATAATAGATTCTACAACATATAATAGAATTTTTATGAATACGTCAGCGGGTGGTGTAAAAGTAGTTGCTATTAATACATCAAATACTAATACCAATGCTTCATGGACGTTTGAATTTGCTAGTACAGGAACTATTAAATTCCCCGATGGCAGTTTACAATTAACTGCGTTGACTGTAGGTACAAATGTACCAACATCGAGCTCTAGCACAGGAACTACAGGACAAATGGAATATGATTCAAGTTATGTTTATATTTGCGTAGCTCCTAATACATGGAAACGTGTATCTGCTAGTTCTTTTTAATAAAATTAAACATTTTCTAGGGCTTTTTTAGAAATTCAAAAGGTGTTGTCAAAACTATAAATACGCTATCATAATCAGATGACAGGTATTTAAACAATGGCATATACTCCAGATTTCGACTCTTTACCAAGCCTTACTAATCCAACCGAGGATACTCTTATCATCGTTGATGATCAGTCGGTTGTACAAACTTTAACTGTAGCTAGAGCAAGAACTTTATTAGCAACACAGGGCGATGCCGGACCACAAGGTCCACAAGGCGCTTACGGACCACAAGGTCCACAGGGTGTAGTAGGTCCAACTGGGCCAAGCGGACCACAAGGGCCAAGCGGACCACAAGGGCCTGCTGGACCAACTGGCGTTCAAGGGCCACAAGGCGTAACTGGACCCCAAGGTCCCAGTGGCCCATCTGGAGTTCAAGGACCGCAAGGGGTAGCTGGACCGCAAGGGCCACAGGGAGCTAGAGGTCCACAAGGTCCACAAGGTCCAAGCGGGCCACAAGGTCCAAGCGGTCCTGTAGTTAATACCGCAACTAATCTTGTTGGCGGAGCTTTAGGTAGTATTCCTATTCAATCTGGGACAGATACAACTGGATTTATTCCTATTGGCCCTAACGGATATTTGCTACAAAGTTTAGGCACTACTGCTACATGGGTAAGTACCGCTAGTATTATTCCTGCTAATGCTGGATCTGCCAATAACATCGCTGTTACCACTGTTACAAATTCTGACATAACAACTTATTATCCAACTATGGCAGTTGGTCCAGGTACAACTAGCATCGGTGTTAATGTTAAATTAAACTATGTTGCTAGTACAGGTGTGCTAACAGTACCAAAAATTTCAGCCACTAGCACAGCAAATGCCGTGTCAACAGTAACAGGTGCTGTTGTTGTTGCAGGCGGATTAGGTGTAGCTAAGGATATCTACTTTGGCGGAAACTTATATCAAAATGGTGTTTTATTCACAGGATCAGGCCCAACCGGACCACAAGGACCACAAGGACCACAAGGGGTACAAGGACCACAAGGCGTTCAGGGACCACAAGGACCACAGGGTGTAACCGGGCCACAAGGACCACAAGGACCACAAGGACCAACCGGTGCCGCAATTAATATTAAAGGAACTGTTGCTACTGTAGGAAATTTACCATCATCTGGCAACAGTTTAAATGATGCGTATGTAGTATCGTCAAATGGAAATTTATATGTTTGGAATGGAACTTCTTGGACAGACATTGGACAATTTGTAGGGCCACAAGGACCAAGCGGGCCACAAGGACCACAAGGTGTGCCTGGACCAAGTGGACCTCAAGGAAGTTCAGGTCCGCAAGGCCCAAGTGGACCAAGTGGAACATCTATTACAATTAAAGGACAAGTTGCTACTTCGTCGGACTTACTGTTATTATCAGGAATGTCATTAAACGATGCTTACCAAGCAAAGGATACCGGTCATTTATGGGTGTGGACTAATAGTTCAGCACCTGGTAGTGTTAACGGTTTCCAAGATTTTGGAGCATTTGTAGGACCACAAGGCCCACAAGGCGTCCAGGGACCACAAGGGCCACAAGGACCCACTGGTGCTCAAGGACCACAAGGACCTGGTGGTGCAGCTTCTGTAGTACCAGGTCCACAAGGACCACAAGGTGTACAAGGCAATACCGGACCACAAGGCCCGCAAGGCCCGCAAGGCCCATTAGGTGGACAAGGAAATACAGGACCTCAAGGGCCACAAGGTCCCACTGGTAATCAAGGAGGTCCAGGTCCTCAAGGTCCTCAAGGTCCTCAAGGACCAATAGGCGGACAAGGTAGTCTAGGACCACAAGGACCACAAGGTGTCCAAGGACCGCAAGGCCCAAGTGGTTCTACAGGGCCAACAGGGCCATCAGGTGGACCGCAAGGACCGCAAGGACCGCAAGGACCACAGGGATCTAATGGTTCTCCCGGTTCCCCAGGTCCACAAGGACCAAGTGGACCAATAGGACCTTCAGGCGGGCCACAAGGACCGCAAGGAGCAGTCGGGCCACAAGGACCGCAAGGACCGCAAGGACCACTAGGTGGAACAGGAAACCCAGGACCCCAAGGCCCGCAAGGCCCAGCCGGAAATCCAGGTAGCCAAGGTAATACAGGAGCACAGGGTAATCCAGGTAATCCAGGTTCTACTGGTAATACAGGTGCGCCAGGACCTCAAGGACCTTCGGGAGCTCAAGGTAACAAAGGCGATACAGGACCACAAGGACCACAAGGACCACAAGGCGTTCAAGGACCGCAGGGCCCGCAGGGACCTCAAGGACCGCAAGGTCCAGGTGGATTAAATTCTACTGTACCAGGACCACAGGGACCTCAAGGACCACAGGGACCGCAAGGCAATCCCGGCAATCCAGGTAGCACAGGTTCTCCAGGACCAACAGGAAATCAGGGTAATCCAGGTAATCCAGGTTCTACTGGAAATACTGGACCACAAGGTCCACAAGGACCAGGTTCTGCTGGCGGAGCTACAACATACATTCAATATAACGCAGGTAGCGGTATATTAGGAGCAACAGGTAATTCTACCAATGGTGGCTTAACTTGGAACAATTCAACTTATACATTAACTTGGACTTCTGGATCAACAGCAAGCCCAGTTGGTACACTACAGATGGGATCAGGTGCTACATTCCAGGGTTATCCTGCTATACTTTCATTAGAAGCCAATGCATCTGGTACGTTTGGAGCTATTATTTCTAGTGCTGATACTAACACTGCGTTAGTAGTAGGAAATAGAGGCGGTGGTAATGTTGCTGATTTCTACAGAGCAAGTGGTAGTACATACAGTGCTAATGTGTATTCGTCGATATCTAGTATAGGAACACTAGGTGAAGCGGCAGGATTTAACTGGTATGGATCGTCAGGCGGTTACTATATAGCAAACTCCGCAAATCTAGGAAGTGCTACGTTTGGTGTTGAAGGAATTAACTTCTTCCCTAACAGTAGTACTGCTCGCCTAATTGGTTGGTTAGGGATGTATGACGGAGGCTCTTCATATTCTGCAGTGTATGGCCAATATTATACTAGTTCTGGCCAGCAAGGAGCATTGGGTATTTTAGGAATTGGTAATTCTAGTGGTACTGCTAGTGCCGGTGGACAATTCCAATATTGGAGTAGCCCATCAACTGCTGTAGGAGCACAGTTATTTTTAGCATATTATCTTAGCGGTACATATTACGCCGCTTATGCTACTATCGGATCTTACGGACCATTTACTGGATCACATGATGTATTAACTCCTGATTCATCTACTTTTGAGCTAGGTGATATTGCTGTTATTACAGATGTCGTGGCAAAACGTGACATTAATAATGCCATGGTAATGGTAGAAAAATCAACAGCTACAATGCAAAGATCAGTAATCGGAGTAGTATCAAGTATTTCTACAAATAAAGACGGAGTTCCTGCTTCATTATCTAAACAAGTTCAAAGTACTAGTACCATAACACAAACTGAACTTGTTTTAGACCCACAATATCAAGAAGTATGGAACAACAATGATTTACTATTAGTAAACGCTGTTGGTGAAGGATTGATCAATGTATGTGGAGAGGGTGGTAATATTGCTATCGGTGATTACATTTGTACATCAAGCATACCCGGCAAAGGTATGAAACAGTCAGATGATTTACTACATAATTACACTGTAGCTAAATCACGTGAAGCATATACATTTACTGGTAATGAAATTGTACAAATTGCGTGTACATACCATTGCGGATAATTTAATTAGGTAAAAATAATGGCAACGAATTTAACATTAGAAGCGTTACTAAACTCTAATCTAACACAACCTAGTCAACAGTCATTGTTTGTTGTTATTGATCAAGGTGTAGCACAAACATTAACTGTACAACGAGCAGGAGCTGTATTAGGTATTGCTGGATCCGCAGGGCCACAAGGGCCCACAGGACCAGCTGGTGTCGGAGTAGGTGGTCAATTAACTCAAGATTTAGATGTTAATGGATTTTTAATCAAAAGAAATGATCCATTAAACAGTATTGAGTTAACTGGAACAGCCGTAAATCTTAATACGCCTGGGCCAGGAAGTATTACAAATCAATGGCACTTTAGTTCTACAGGAACATTACAGTTGCCAACAACAAGTACATCTGGAATTTTATTTCCAGACGGAACATTTCAACAATCTGCTTATTCAACTGCTAGTGGAATTTTAAATGGAGGAGTTCTTGCTGGAAATTTAAATTTAAACGGCAATCGAATTGTTGATCAGCTGACCGGTTCTCATATATTCATGGGAACTTCTTCAGGTGTATTAATATCTGCTCAAACTACTCAATCTAGCACAAGTACATGGATATTTGGTGTTAATGGTTATTTGACGTTCCCCGATGGCACTATACAGACTACAGCATCAGGAACTGGTCCACAAGGACCACAAGGACCAACAGGACCGTCAGGTGGACCACAAGGACCGAC
>Ga0214192_1000873_pt1 | contig 17758 bp, 17 predicted proteins | sample TroBogEpilimnion_44_FD_153030 | JGI IMG/M metagenome (GOLD analysis project Ga0214192, IMG submission 153030) | Freshwater microbial communities from Trout Bog Lake, WI - 29JUL2008 epilimnion | ecosystem: Environmental > Aquatic > Freshwater > Lake > Epilimnion/Euphotic zone | place: Trout Bog... | reverse complement strand
CACATGGCCGGTAGTCCAGGAAATCAAAACATGGCTCCTAGGGGACCGCTTGGTAATCAATTTACTACGCTGGCTTATACTGATGCTGATCAACAGATAATTGATAAAAGCAAAAAAGAAATGGGGATTAAAGGTAAAACATTAACTTCAAGAGACAGCAAAGAGCCAGATTATATTAACAAGGTTAGTACAACTGCTCGAAAGAAAAAGAATAGATACGGTGTATAATGGAAGACAATAACAAATATCATTTAAGTTTGAAAACAGCGTTTGCTAGTGAATTTAGTTTTTATCTAAAAGCACATAACTTCCATTGGAATGTAGAAGGTCCTTTGTTTACACAACTACACGGACTATTTGGAACCATATACGAAGAAGTTTATGGTAGTATCGACACGTTTGCCGAACATCTACGTGCATTACAGGTATATGCTCCAGCTAGCCTACAGAGATTCAGCCTTCTTACAGCAGTAGAAGATGAAAACAAAGTACCAGACTGGACTAGCATGTTACAGGAATTACTAGCAGACAGCGAAAAGATGAGTGAAATATTTCGCATTACCTTCGACATGGCCGAAGCGCATGGAGATCACGGACTTAGTAACTTTTTAGCAGATCGTCAAGATGCACATAAAAAGCACAGTTGGATGCTACGCTCGAGTTTAAAATAATGGATGATCTAGCACGTCTTAAGAAGTTAGCAGGAATCACTGAATATGCAGGACTGCAACCTTATGGCGGAAGTAATATCAGTATAACTGGTACAGAAAAGAAGATCATAGAGCGTGAACAGAATATACAGCCAGGAACAGATGAATGGTTTAAGTTATGGTTTAGTTTGCCTAAATTTATGGGCGGGGAACTAGCTGTAGGCAATGGCTTTAGAGGAATTAAAAAATGAGAATGCGAGAATTAGTAGAAAACGATATGGCATCGTTTTTTAAAAACTTACAACAAACTAATCCTAAATTTAAAAATTTGCGTGTGCATGGTGACCCAGAACATGACGAACTGCGCCGTCAAGACGATGAAAAACGTGAAGCTGAACGTGCTTCAGTGCGTCAGCAAGCACACGATGCAACTGTACAGGATCATGCTAATCTTCCTCAATTAGAAGCTGAGTACGCAGAAATGTTAGCCAAATACAAATCATTAGGCGGAAACAGCTGGCAGTATGCAGATCGTGAACAAAATCTTTCACGCAATGAACGCGAAGCACGTTCGATGGAACATGGATTACATCATCTTCATGCTCGCATAGCTAGAGCTAAGAAACATGGCATATCGGAGTCGGCAACTGTAGGTGCTACTAGTTCAGCTAACATTGCCAGCGTTCCTAACCCTAATTATGCCAACAAAGCTAATAAAAAGAAGGTAAAAAGCGTTAATGCACTAGATACAAATAGCACTAGTTTGTTCGGCGGACCAGCCTTCAAACGATAAATATAATATCGATAAACACGGAGTTTAACATGGCAGATTTAGATAATATGGACCCAGCAATGGGTGGACAAGATGATGCAGAACATCATCATTTAGAGTTATCACCAGAAGAAAAGGAGCAACAAGGTAAAATGGCTAAAGCAGATCTATACAAACTAGCGAGCTACAGTAAAAAGTTGTTCGAACAACTTCATGATGATGATCAACTAGAATCATGGGTTCAAGCTAAGGTAACCAAGGCAGCTGATTATATTGCATCAGTATATCACTATCTTGAGTACGAAATGAAATTCAATGATTACAGCAAGCACCTAAGCGATGCTGAAACTATGCACACTCTAAGTGAAGGTCAACGAGCTCAACTTGTCAACATGTTAAACGAAGCCAAGGACAAGATGAAAGAGCTTAAAAAGACTCAAGCTGAAAAAATGAAAATGGAAAGTACATGTTCTGGATGCCATAAGCCAGCTAAAAAATGTACATGTGACGATATGAAAGAAGGTAAAGAGCATAAAGATAAAGATTCGTTCGATGATAGTGCTAACGATGGTGACACTTATACTACTAAATCAGGTAATAAAGTTACTAAAACTAAGCAAGGTCGTAAGCACGAAAAACAATTCCCAGACAGTTATAAAGGTCACGGAGCAGGTAGCGATAAAGATCTAGATGAAGGTATGACAGAGCCTTGCAGTCATTGCGGCGGCCAAGGTCATGTTGCTAAAGCACATCCAAGAGATCGCGCACATCCAACAGTAGTTGCTAAAGCAGAAGCTTATCATACTAAGATGAAAGCCACACAAGCCGCTATTCGTCGTATGAACAAAAGCAGTGAAGATGAACTAATTCCCGAAGGCAACATGCCGATGAAAAAAGTTAATGGCAAGAGTGTTCCAGCATTTGCAGCCGACGGAAAAGGCAAAAATGATCTAGCTAAAAAGAAACTTAAAGAAAATATGAGTCCAGCTGAGCTAGCTCATCATCATGCTAGCGAATATGCCAAGCATCATAAAGCAGGTAACATCGATTTGATGAAGCATCACAAAGATGAATGCCAAAAATGCGGTGGAAAGATCAGTCACGGTGCAATGGGAGAATGCTATCACAGTCACCCAGCTATCCAAGGTGGACAGATGTATGAGTGCAATCCATCAATAATGCCAGCTCCGATGGCAGAAGGTAAGCCAAGTGCAGGACTAAGCAAAGAGAAAAAATCTGCCGTAGTTAAAAAAGCCAAAGCAGGTGGAGACATTGGCAAGCCTGGTAAGAGTTTTGACAAAGTAGCTAAGAGTGCAGGTGGTGGTGAGAAAGGTAAGAAAATTGCCGCTGCCGCTATGTGGAAAAACATCAAAGAAACTACTGCTTACATTGAAGAAAAGAAGGCTGTTACTAAAAAGGCCGACAAAGACTACGATGGTGATGGCAAAATAGAGTCTAACAAGGACGAAGTATGGGGTTCACGTGCTAAGGCTGCGGCTAAGGCAGGAAAACCTTTTAAAGAGTCAGTGAATGAGTCGACAGAGCTTACTCGTATGCAAGAGCAACTAGCTCGTTTAAATCGTAATGAAAAACCAGCTCTAGTTGAAAATCGCGAAGTTGATCAAATCCGTGCATTGACACAACGTCTATTGGGGTAATCCTCCAATGGACATGAAGCGCATACTACAGGCGATGGATGGAGTTGCTACAAAGCCTGTAGCTGGTGCTAATGACATGGCTAAGTTTTTATCAGTCATTGATAAAAACAATGTTGAGATACTTAACGAAGCAAGTAATCCTCATAAAGTTACATTGCCAGTACAAATGGCAATGCAACACTACCAACAACCCCCACAAATAGAAAAGAAAAAGTTCACGAATACTGGTATTCGTAAGTTTTTCCACGATGTTGAGCAAGAAATTGCCGAAGAACAAACTAGTAAACAACAATTATTAAGACAGTACAGCCAAACCATAGCCGAACGTGTTCTAATGCGTGAGTTTAAAGAGCGTGACGATGACGATAACGAACATGCACACAAGCTCAATACAAATAAATTAAGCGTTAAAGCAAATCGTTTCCTACAACAGGCTCATCAAATGAGTCCCGGAGACGAAGGCGATATAGAAGCAATGGCAGCGGCCGCAAGCGAGCTAGCAGATACTGCTAAACAACAACAGGTAACTATAGATCGTCAAATGGACATGTATGTTCAACTGCAGGATCTTTTAACTAATACTGAAAAGAGATTTAGAGATCTAAATGCCAAAGTTGCTAGCGGCGAAATCACTGATCAAGATGCCGCTGTAGCCGCACAAGAAATAGAAAGAGATCACGACACAGGTCGCAAAGAAATAGCTAAAGACCATACCGGTAATGTCGAACCTGAAAAATTAAAACGTGCCACTGAGCCTGTTAGTCAACCCGAACCGAGTGTAACATCACAGCCTAAATCAAAATCTTCTGTTACTAAAACTCCATCCAGACCTGTGCAACGTGCTTTAGAACCAGAAGAACCTGCTACTAGCAATGCTATGACACATATGGCTAATCAATTATCTAAGCCAGCGATAGTAAATCGTGCTAAAGAACAACCGAATACTAGCGATGCTCTAGCACAGATGACTAGTCAACTAACTCAACCGAGAGCAAGAGCAGAAATGCCAGCTACTGTACATCGTGCTAAAGAGCAACCTTCTACTAGCAATGCTCTAGCACAGATGACTAGTCAACTAACTCAACCGAGAGCAAGAGCAGAAATGCCAGCTACTGTACATCGTGCTAAAGAGCAACCTGCAAAATCATATTCACAAAATCTAGGTAGCGTATCGTACAGCGTACCTACTGCATCAGTTCCGGCGACTACTAAATTTCCATATCAAGTTACACAAGCTCCTAAACCTGCTACAGCACCTGCTACTAGAACTCCAACTAATAATAGATATAGACGTAATGTCAACCATATAGGAAGAGGAGTTGCCGAACCTGCAAATACGTCGGCTGCCGATAGTGCTATGAGTAAAATTACCGGTAAGCCTATAAAAGCAACGAGAGTCAACCCTGTAAGAAATATGTCACATGATGAATTAGTTAACGTATTTGAAGAAGTTGAACCAAATATGGATAACAATCTATCTCAACAACCACCAGCATTCACACCTAGTGAACCGGAGGAACCTGCACATCATCAACATCACCATGACCACCAACCAGTTGAAAATGGCGATGTTATTAAAAATACTGAGACTATAAAATCAGCATTTGCAAAATATGAACCGATGGCAGATATATATTTTGGTGGACGAGGTGTAACTGTTTATATTAGTCAAATGTATGCACTATCTGCTACCTTAGCTAATATTAAAGATCCTCGAAAAAGAGAAGAAAGAAAACATCAAATATTAGGATCTCATCAAGGATGGTTAGAATTTATACAAGCTAGAAGAACTCGACAATGGATCGGACATTATACTAACTGGTATAAAGATCAATTGAAAAAACAAAAAAAATCTGCACAAGCTGTTGGTCAGAAATCTTTGCCGTTGCCGATGAATGAAGTTAGAAAAATGGCCCTCGATTGTGTAGCTGTCAAAGAAGGATTTCCTAATTGGCAAGAAGCTCGTAAGATATTAGACGATGCAGAATTTACAAAATTAATCAAAATAGCTTCTGTTCTAGCCGAACACTATCAAACACGAGAGCTATCACATGCTAAAGTTCTATCAACCGGTCCAGGTCCCCAGGATAATGTGCTAGGGCACGATGGACGAGATCAATTAGGATTAGAGGAAACACCGAGCACTATGGATAGAATGAAAAGATATCGTATGATACGCCGTATTGCTAGAAAAACTGGCTGGGATTTAAGCCATTTAGAACTAGCTAGCGATGATGAGCTACACCAAATGTACACAGAAATAGGCTTAAAAGAAAGTCCTATATATGATCAACCAGATAGAGATGTACATAATCCAGACGTTTCCTATGACAAGTCTAATACTCATCCTCTAGAAACAGTAATCAACATGGCTAATCACGATATACTTAGACTAGCAGATGATGTTAATAGCATGAAAACAATGAGTCTAGAGGGAAAACTCCTTGTATGGCAACGTATGGCACAGGAATTTACTACTGGCGGAGTTATGCAAACACTAGCCGGACGTGCCGCACAGATCGCACACGGTATAGCAGAGCTTAAAAAGGCTCGCCAAACTGGCGCAGGGATAGCTCCTAAGCGCCGATCTAAGATCAGTAGGAATTTAGAATAAATAAGTACATTGTAAGATATATAGGATAAGATATGAATATTAGAGACCTAATGACCAAATTAGAGAGTATTGAAAAATTAGACGAGTACACTCGTACTACGTTTGATTTAGATGATGTCCAAGCCGCAGTTGGTAATATTACCGACACTAACGCCCGAGCACAAGCCCTAGGAAAACTAGCCGCAGACCATAAATTACCCGGACTATACGATCCAGTTGACGGTCACTATGTTGATAATACAGGTAGTAGAACTTTTTGGAAACCTAGTTTTGAAGTTGATTCTTTACTACAAGCTCAAGGTCTAGTTCCTGCAGGTAGCCAAAGCTCTTCTACTCTTGGTAGTATTTTTGGTGGTAGCGGAGACAAATACGATCAACAGATTCGTGGAAATAGCAGTAATGTAGTAAAAGATCATCGTCACCAAGAATTTAATGCTATCCATATTGAAAAATTAGGGCAGTTAGTAGATCAATTAAAATCTGCTAAACCAGATCCAGTAAAACAGCCAACTCCTAATACAACAGCTAGCACAACTACTACACCTAGCACAACTACTACACCCGGTCCTAATACACCACAGGTTAATTTAAAATTTGATCCAGAAGTTCAAAAGATGCAAAATGCTATCCTACAAAAGGATCCTAATGCATTGCCAAAATATCATGCAGATGGTAAATTAGGTACAGAAACTATTGCCGCGATGAGTAAATATCCTGACATCGCTAAACAATTCCCTAATATTGGAAAGTCGACAGCGGCAGCCAATAATGGTGTTCAAAATAATGTTAACAGCTCGACACAGGCAGAGTCCTATACTCGAGGACTTAGCGAATCACTTGTAGAAAGCTTTGGTTACGATACACAACTAGATGAATATAGTTTAGATCAATTCACCACTGATGCAGGCGCTGCCGCTCGAGGTATAGGCAATGGTATAACATTTGGTTATGGTGATAACTTACTAGCTCGTGCTAAAGCAGGGTTGGGAGTAGAAAAAGACTATAAGACCGCATTAGAAAAAGAAATGGCTAATACTGCTAGAGCTAAGGCTAATGCGAGTAGTATTAAATTCACAGATCCTATCTTCCACAAAGAATGGAATCCTAGCGTGTATGATGCCGGAGAACTAGTAGGTACAATCGGAGCCCCTATCCCCGGTGCTCAAGTAGCCGGAGCTCTAGTAAAAGGCGGTGGCATGGCTGCCAAGGCTGCTAGATTTGGTGTCGATGCCGGCGTAAATCTTGGAACAGCGATGGGTGCTAGCGAACTCAAGAAATACTGGGATACTAAGGTAACAGGTGGCGCTAGCCAAGAACTAGTAGATCGACTAGCAAAAATGGACCCTAACGTCCTAAAGACTATGCAAACTAGTCTTAAAGTGCCTGCTACCGGTCGATTGGATCCGGCCACTATAGATGCTATGGCGAAAATAGCTCCTAAATCAGAATCAAAAATTTCAACAACGGCAATATCTGAATCCGAAAAGATAGCTGAACTACGTGATAGATTGTTACGATTAGATGAAGCACCATCGCCCGGATCTGCTTTAGAAAAATTGCTAGGTAAGGGTGGCGGTGAATTAGCTAGAATGTCTGATCAGGAACTAGCTAATTTAGTGAGCCAGGCATCTAAAAGCGGATTAGGCAGAGAAGTAGAACGTACTCCGGGCGGTTTAATAATGCCTAAAGACACTAAAGTTCCTACAGCTGAACCTAAAGTTCCTACATCTGAGCCTAAAGTTTCCTCTAATAGTAATGTTGATAAAAATAGTTTGAACGGCGGCAATCAAAGCATGAACGGCGGCAATATAACCCAGAACGCAAATCCGGTTATAAATATTCATATAAATGGTTCTGGGCCAATCACTGCCGCAGAAAAACAAGCGGCACCGAAAGTCGTAGCTGAAGTGGAAAAAGAAGCAGGACCCGTTGTTGCTAAAGAACTAGAACAAGCTGTTGTAACAGGAGATAAGAAAGCCATTGGTAGTTGGTGGGAACGCAACAAAGGCAAAGTTAAATGGTCTGGCGGATTATTAGGTTTACTAGGACTAATAGGACTAGTTGGGTTGCTAGGCGGAGGCCACGATACTGACACACCACCGAATACAATAGTTCCACCAGTGGGACCAACAACAGTTCCTCCAGGACCAGATGGTAAGTGCCCAGCTGGATATGTATTGAGTCCAGACGGAAAGAGCTGTGTTAAGAGTGGGCAAGATGCTAATCCAGCTAATACAAAGCCAATTTGTAGTCTAGAACAGATGGATTTGATTAGACAGATTAAAGCTGAGATGGATGCATTGAATAAAGAAAATGGATCTTTCGAAGGCGGAGTATCAGATCCTGCTGTTGCACAAGCATTAATGAGAGCACAAGAAGTTATGGATGCGGCTTTAGCTAGTTGCACTCCCCCCGGCGGTTCGGGACAAGATTCCAATCCAGCACCAAACGATCCTAGAATAACCGGTACTGTAAATTTACCAGGAAAGGATCTTAAATCAGGAACTGTATATGCAGGTGATCCAACTAATGGTCCGGTAACCGAAAATGATGAACTAGCTCGCTGGCTTAAAATAGCTCGAGGTTAAAGAAAAATGGCAGATTTATTTCTGCCATTTCCACCTCTAAAATTTGACACACACTGATAAATTATTATATAATAGGCTATAAAGGAGACTTACATGTCAGGACGCAATTACGGAGCAGAAGAAAAGGCAAAATTGGAACGACTAATTAATGAAGGTTCCACAGTACTACGTGAAGTAGAGGATCTAACAGAAGGCTTAAAAGAAACAGTTAAGGCAGTAGCAGAAGAATTACAAATCAAACCGTCAGTTATCAATCGTGCAATTAAGATCGCACACAAGGGTGACTGGACTGCGCATAATGAAGATTGGGCAGAGATTGAAGCAATTTTAGATATTACTAAAAAAATCTAAATAAGTATTGAATAGAAAGGTCAGCTGGCCACAAACAGCAAAGATGGTATTTGCAAGCCGTAAATTGCATGGAGAAGAGTATATATGTCTTATGTAGACGCATGGTTTGACCGCGACAATGATATTATTAAGATCGTTGAGCGCAATAAGAAAGGTGAAAGGGAATTTCGTGACATTCCTGTTCGTCACACTTTCTATGTAAAAGATCCTAGAGGTAAACACACTTCAATTTACGGAGAACCTGTACAACGGATCGTTTGTAAAAATACCAAAGAACTTAGAAAAGAACAAGCCATTAACAGTGGCAAGACCCTATACGAAGCAGATATTAACCCCATATTTGTTACCCTATCAGAAAATTATCTTAACGCAGATCCTCCTAAACTACATACTGCATTTTTCGATATTGAGGTAGACTTTGATCCAGAACGTGGCTATGCTAGCCCAGACGATGCGTTCATGCCCATTACCGCGATTGCTGTTTATCTGCAATGGCTAGAAACTATGGTATGTTTGGCGATTCCCCCTAAGGGATTGAAAATGGAAGATGCTGTAGAAATGGTTAAAGATTTTCCCAACACATATTTGTTTGACAACGAAGCAGAATTGTTAAACATGTTCTTAGATTTAATCAAAGATGCAGATATATTAAGCGGTTGGAACTCAGAAGGCTTTGATATTCCTTATACAACAAATAGAGTTATCAAAGTGCTCAGTAAAGAAGATACAAGACGTTTCTGTTTGTTTGATCAGTTTCCTAAGCGTCGAGAATATGAAAAATATGGGCGCCAATCAGTAACCTATGACTATATCGGTCGTGTACACTTAGACTATCTCGAACTGTATCGCAAGTATACATATGAAGAACGTCATACATATCGACTAGATGCTATCGCAGAATATGAACTAGGTGAGCGTAAAACACAATACGAAGGTACGCTAGATCAACTTTATAACAATGACTTTCGTACATTCGTAGAATACAACATCAACGACTGTATGCTATTAGAGAAGTTAGATAAGAAACTTAAATTCTTAGACCTAGCTAACACACTTGCACATGAAAATACAGTACTACTACAAACTACAATGGGTGCTGTAGCTGTTACCGAACAGGCTATTATTAACGAAGCTCATCGTAGAGGTTTTGTTGTTCCTAATCGTATTAAAATGGATGATCGAGAGGATAGTGCGGCTGCCGGTGCGTATGTAGCACATCCTAAAGAAGGATTGCAAGACTGGGTCGGGTCATTAGATATTAATTCACTATATCCGTCAGCCATTAGAGCATTAAATATGGGTCCGGAAACCATCATAGGACAACTACGTCAAACACGTACAGACGAATACATTGAGCTTAAAATGGCGCAGAACAAGAGCTTTGCGGCCGCTTGGGAAGGTAAGTTTGGCACAGAAGAATATGAAAGTGTAATGAATCAAGAGATCGGCACTGACATTACTATCGATTGGGAAAATGGTGATGTTGATGTACTCAGTGCCGCAGAAGTATATCGTTTAATATTCGAAAGCAATCAGCCCTGGATGCTTTCGAGTAATGGCACTATCTTCAGCCATGAAAATGAAGGTATCATCCCGGGGCTACTTAAACGCTGGTATGCAGAACGTAAAGAGATGCAGGCCAAATTAAAGGAGGCTATCAATGCAGGAAACAAAATTGAAGAAGAATACTGGGATAAGCGACAGCTTGTTAAGAAAATTAATCTTAACAGCCTGTACGGTGCTATTCTTAACAGCGGCTGTAGATTCTTTGATAAACGAATCGGACAATCAACAACGCTGGTCGGTCGCCAAATCGCAAAACATATGGCGAGTAAAGTAAATGAGATTATCACAGGTGAATATAATCACGTAGGAAAGGCAGTCATATATGGTGACACTGATAGTTGTTATTTTAGTGCTTATCGTACTCTACAGAAGGACATTGAAGCGGGATTAATTCCATGGACTAAGGAAACTGTGATCCAGCTTTATGATCAAATCGGTGATGAAGTTAATCAAACATTCCCCCAGTTCATGCTAGATGCGTTCCACGTGCCTAAGTTGCGTGGAGAAGTTATTAAAGCAGGTCGTGAGATTGTTGGTAGTAAATCATTATTCATTACTAAGAAGCGTTACGCAGTTTTGTATTACGACAAAGAAGGCAAACGTACAGACTTAGATGGTAAACCTGGTAAGATCAAGGCTATGGGCTTAGATTTGAAGCGTAGTGATACTCCGGAATTTATTCAAAACTTCCTAAGTGATGTTCTAGAGATGGTCTTAATGGGCAAGAAGGAGCAAGAAGTTCTGGATATGATCAGTGAGTTCCGTATCAAATTCAAAGCTCGTCCGGGTTGGGAGAAAGGAAGCCCGAAACGTGCTAATAATATTACCGAGTATCAAGCTAAAGAAAAGAAACAAGGTAAAGCCAATATGCCCGGACATGTTCGTGCAAGCATTAACTGGAATACACTAAAACGTATGTACGATGACAAGTATTCAATGTCTATTACAGACGGTGCCAAGGTTATTGTGTGTAAACTTAAACCTAATCCGTTAGGCTTTACTAGTGTTGCATACCCTGTAGACGAGCTTAGATTACCGCAGTGGTTCAAAGATCTGCCGTTTGATCATGCAGAAATGGAGCAGACTATTATCGATAACAAACTAGATAACCTTATCGGAGTTCTTAAGTGGGATATTGGTAGTACTGAAGAAAAAAATACATTTAACAGTTTATTCGAGTTTTAATATGAAAATAATAATTGCAGGTTATGGATTTGTTGGCAAGGCTGTTGCTAATGCCATAGATAAAAATAACATAGTATATATTGTTGATCCAAAGATAAGCGAACAAACAGTAAAAGATTATCCGGATGCTGAAGGAGTAATTATTTGTGTAGGAACACCGAGCACTGAAACAGGGGATTGCGATGTAAATCAAATATATCAAGTAATGGATACTATTCCTGTGCATATACCGGTATTACTTAAATCAACAGTGCCGCCAAACTATCTAGAAAGATTACTTGTAAACTACCCCAATCATAGTATTGCCTATAGCCCAGAATTTTTACGTGCGGTTAGTGCCAACGAAGATTTTGCTAATCAGGAGTATATGATTTTAGGCGGAAGTAATCCCGGAAATATTTGGAGAGAATTATTCATTGTCTCGCTTAAAAACCTAAATAAGATCGAGCATTGTACACTAACAGAAGCAAGTATGGTCAAATATGCTACCAATTGTTTCCTAAGTGTCAAAGTAGCGTTCTTTAATCAGTTGTACGATATGTGCCAAGCTAATGGTGCAAATTACGATAGCGTGATTAACATAATGAAAATGGACGATCGTATTGGAATGAGCCATATGCAGGTTCCAGGTCCAGACGGATCACGTGGATTTGGTGGTGCTTGTTTCCCCAAAGACACTAGTGCGTTTATACACTATGCTGATAAAATTGGAATGACACACACTCTAGTAGAATCGGCAATAAAATATAATAAGAAAATAAGAAAAAACATTGACATAGTCACAAAATCTAAGTATAATCATTAAACACGGAGAATCATATGAAAGACTTTTTACAAGACCTAGTAGCACATACACATAGTTTGGGCTTTTTACCTTTGGTCAAGGTAACATCCAGCTCAAAAGCAACTACCATTGAATCACTAGCCGAAGATCGGTCAGTAATCCTCAATGCTAAAGCACATAACCCAGTAGATGGACTCGAGGGTACATTTGGTATGCCTAACTTGAACAAGTTGGATTTGCATTTGAAATGCCCAGAATACAAAGAAGGTGCTGGTATTAGTGTAGTTACACAACAACGCAACGGTGAAGATATTCCAACAGGTTTACACTTCCAAAATGCACTAGGAGATTTCGAAAACGATTATCGTTTTATGAATCAAGATGTGATCAATGAAAAATTAAAGACTGTTAAGTTCAAAGGTACGACATGGGAAGTTGAATTTATTCCTACAGTATCTAGCATCCAACGTCTAAAGTATCAAGCGGCAGCGCATACAGAAGAACAAGTATTCCAAGTAAGTACAGAAGGAAGTAATCTAGTGTTTAGTTTCGGTGATGCAAGCACACACGCAGGTTCTTTTACTTTCCAAAGTGGTATTACAGGTAAATTAAAACAAACTTGGTCATGGCCAGTTAATGCCGTACAAGCAATCCTAGCATTGTCAGGCGACATTACTATGAAGATCGCAGACGCAGGTGCGCTAGCTATTACTGTAGATAGCGGTATTGCTGTATACGAATATATTCTACCAGCACAGAGCAAATAATTATGACTCTAGATCAAATATTAGTGGCAGTAGGCGTATGGTTAGTACTAATGATTATCTGCTATACACATAGCGGATGGGCAAACATGCGTGAATGTTATGGCATGTGGTTTACAAAAGCATACTGGACTGCTTATAATACAGTCGAATTTGTCAGCTGGTTAGCAAAAGCAATTATTATTATTCCGGGATTGATTTTTGGTATTCAAATCTGGGAATTGTATTACTTAACACTATTAACCAGTGTGACATTGATATGGGCAAGTCGTAAAAAAGCTCTACCAACACTAGTAGGATTTAATACTATGTGGGCTTGGTTAAGCCTAATGGTTCTAGCACAACATTGGATAAAATGAATAAGAACTTAACAGCAAGTCAAAATGACTATGCGTACTTTTTACCGGCAACTTCTGGTTTCTATAGCACGTTTATAGGAAAACAACGCTTCGGGCCTTATGTTGATCCTGCTCGTATTCCTCCGAGCTTTGGTCCATTAGGTATTGAAGCATTAAACTATCTCAATCCTAATGCGGCATTTTATTATGATCATTGCTTATATTCCGCAGGGCATGCTAACTTAGATATGACTAAGAAGGATGATAGTGAAGACATGTTCCGCAACCGAGATCGTACAACTAGCTGGGTAGTTGGCGACTCAGGTGGATTCCAGATTGGTAAAGGTGTGTGGGAAGGCGAGTGGCGTGATCCTAATGGTCCAGAAGTTGCCGCTAAATGGGCGGAAGTTAACGCCCTAGGCGTTGAACTAGTTCCGCAACTGCATCCAACAGGACATCCTAAGCTGGATAAGAATGGCAATCCTAAAATGTCTAAGATTGATCATCCCAAACTTTATCAAGCAAGATTAGATGCCGCACAAAAGAAACGTGAGCAGGTACTAGCATGGATGGATGCTTACATGGAATATGGCATGGTACTTGATATCCCAGCTTGGGTTGAACGTAGTCCAGAAGGACGTAAAGCTACTGGCATCGAAAGCTATCAGCAGGCTGTTGAAGCTACCAAGTATAATAATGAATATTTTATTAAGCATCGTACAGGTGCTTGTAAGTTCTTAAACGTTCTTCAAGGTGAAAATCATAAACAAGCAGAAGATTGGTATCAGCAGATGAAAGACTTCTGCGATCCGACAAAATACGACAAGCCATTTAACGGTTGGGGCATGGGTGGTCAAAACATGTGTGACGTTCACTTAATCCTTAAACGTCTAGTAGCTTTAAGATTTGACGGATTGTTAGAACAAGGACACCAAGACTGGATGCACTTCTTGGGTACTAGTAAATTAGAATGGGCTGTACTATTAACAGACATTCAACGTGCTGTACGCAAGTATCATAATCCAGACTTTACAATTAGTTTTGACTGTGCAAGTCCGTTCTTAGCAACTGCAAATGGTCAGATCTATATGGCTACAGAAACTCCTCATGCAGATAAATGGGTTTATCGTATGCAAGCATCAGCTGATGACAAAAAATATTCATCCGATACTAGACTGTTCAAAGACGCAGTTGTTCAAGACGGAATCTTTGACAAGTTTGAATCTAGTCCTATTATGGATCAAATACAGATGAAAGAAATTTGTATCTATGCTCCGGGCGACCTAAATAAAGTAGGTAAAGAAGGACGTACTAGTTGGGATAGTTTCACTTATGCTATCATGATGGGGCATAATGTTTGGATGCATATCAATGCTGTTCAAGAAGCTAATCGCCAAAGCGACCTAGGTTGTATTCCAGCTATGATGGATGCTACTACATTAGAAGGCAGGACTATGGATTATAGCCCTCTTCCTAATAAGTTTAAAGATATTGTAGACTTAATCTTTAGTATGGACAATAGACAAGATGCTATGGCTATCATCGAGCATTATAAAAAATACTTTGATCGTATTATTGGTACTAGGGGTAACACTGGAGATCGTATTACCAATGCAACTGCTATGGCCAATGTACATATCGAATTCGAAGGCGACTTAACTATTGAAAAAGTAGTTAAAGAGCCCACTAAACCTATCCTAAACGAATCACTATTTGAACTATGACATTACCCGATGAAAGATTTAGAAGCATACAACGTACAGAAGAGTTTTTACAGGATCTAATGAATCCTCAAAAAACTCCACGTATCCCAAAAGAAGTACGTGAGCAAGCTCGTTGGTGTTTGAGGCATTATCCTAGTTATCATAATTTGAAAATGCTAGAACGGGCGGCTCCGGATATAGTACAGGAACGTATGGAAGATGTGACTCGTATGATTAAGTATTGGGAAGAAGGGAAAAAACTAAATGAAACGTGAATATACTAGCGGTACAGTTGAAGGTGTAACTTTTTTTATTGGTACTGAAATTGAGCGTACTCCTGCTCATGGTATGAAGACCTTATTTGTAGTAGGTGTGCAAGATGAGCAGATCATAATCAATCTTGCTAACGATAATGGTTGTAGCCATATCTACTTTGGTGCTAACCAAAGTTTCTATACCAATGGCGTAAATGATATTCCGGGCTGGCGCCCTTGGGAGGACATGATAAAGGAATGCCTAGATGCAGATTTTTGGTGTACCCTTGATTTTGATGTTAGAGAACACGAAGGCGTATTAGAAAGCGGTTTAACCGAATATCGTAGATTTATTCCTCAAATTAGTGTAAAATTGCCTTATATAGGACAGCTAGGATATAATGCTACAATTAAAATTGACGACAAAAATTTCGACGCTACTAATCCCGGCGTTTGGTGTGTGCCAATCGGTGCTATCACTCAAAGGAAATATTTTACTAATTGGGACGAATATACGAAAGATGAGATCATAAAATGAAATCTGCAAGAGTAAGCGTTATTAAAAATAATATAGAACCCGGAAGTCGAATACCTAATGTTAGGAATGATGCTACTGTAGGACAGTGGGCTGATCAAGAACTAGTCAATAAAGGACATAGTATCGATAAAAGCGGTACAGTTGATATGCCTGAATATGGAATTGATAATAAGACTAGAAAAAAAGGTAGCAAAGCTAATCATACGATTGGTTCGTGGCTTATTGAAAAGATATTAGCTACTCCTAAATGGACTAATACACCGTTTTATCAGAAGTCAAAAAATCAAAATCAAATTGAATGGGATCCTAACTTTATGGAAGTTAGCAAGGTAAAGATTGTAGATATGGAGATTGATGCCATCCAACAAAAATTGGAAGAGGGATATATTGATGTCTGGACACAATTAAAAGAAGGCGATCGATCTAAAGAAATTAAAAGTAATAATGGATGGGTAGTATTAGATGGGTATGGCAATGAAAAATCCTATAGAATGCGAATTACAGATAAAGCTATGAAACAAATACATAATATTTCAGGTGCTAGAGATCAGTGGAACAGTATGTTTTTGGAGGTTAAATGACTAGTATTTTAAGAAGAGCTTGGCGTCCTAATAAAATGATCTGGGTGACTTTCCAGAAAGAAGGCATTCACGCTTATCCGGCTGCCGCAACAGATCCAAACTTAGCAACAGGAGATGAATATGATGTATCGTTTTTGGCTACTCCTCATCGTCATATATTCCATTTTCGTGTGTGGCTTTCAGTTACCCACAACAATCGTGACGTCGAGTTTATACAATTTAAACGATGGTTGGAAAATCTCTACAAAGATAGTATACTAAAATTAGATTATAAGAGTTGCGAAATGATGTCAGATGATTTATATGACATGATTTCACAAAAGTATCCAGATCGAGAGGTTTGGATTGAGGTCTCCGAAGATGGAGAAAATGGCAGTTTTATCAAATACTAAAAGAGGCTATAATGGCTAAGAACTATAAAGAAATAAGTTATTTTTCAACCCGTCCTGATATCGTTAAGATTTTTGACGATCTAGAGGCATTCCATAACTACTGTCGATTGGAACTACATCCCTTTGACGAAAGTCATCTCTATAATAGAGAAAGCTGGGTATGGCGCAACTTTGAAAAGAGTAAGCGTCCTAAGAAACCGTTCACAGGCGAACGCAAGCCTTACTTAGGTAAGAATCCACGGTACAATAACAATGACCGTATTTCTAATTGATCTAGAAGCTGTTGAAACAAGGTACACTGGCGAATGGAAACGCCATGTACCTGCTCTCTTACGAAAGGCAGGACACAATGTTCAAGTTATATCTGGGCCTGAGGATATTCCTTCAGCCACTACTCCTGGTGCTTTTCTTAATTTTGGCGGCACCAATATCTATAAGTCTCGACAAGTGGAACAAATGGGGCGTTTATTTTGCTCCGGATCAGTTCAGCCTGGCGATCATTTCATCTTCACTGATGCTTGGCACCCTGGCATAATAAATTTAAAATACATGAGTGAACTATTGAATATACCAGTAGTCACACATGGCTTGTGGCATGCTGGCAGTTATGATCCTCAAGATTTTCTTGGACGTCTTGTTGGCAATAAGCCTTGGGTGCGTCACGCAGAAAAATCGTTCTTTGCGGCATTCGATCACAATTATTTTGCTACTACTTTCCATATTGACATGTTCCATCATAATTTACTTAACGATGGCATGATCGAAAATCCTTGGGAAGAAGAGGACAAAGCAGATATGCTTGAAGATAAAAAGTATGTACGTACAGGTTGGCCGATGGAGTATATGGAAGATACATTAACTGTATATAAGAATATGCCCAAGCGTGACCTAATTCTTTTTCCGCATCGCATCGCACCCGAGAAGCAAGTTGAGATTTTCAGAGACTTGGCTACACACTTACCGCAGTATGAATTTGTAGTGTGTCAGGATCAACAACTAACAAAAAATGAATATCATAAC
>Ga0214192_1000872_pt1 | contig 17771 bp, 45 predicted proteins | sample TroBogEpilimnion_44_FD_153030 | JGI IMG/M metagenome (GOLD analysis project Ga0214192, IMG submission 153030) | Freshwater microbial communities from Trout Bog Lake, WI - 29JUL2008 epilimnion | ecosystem: Environmental > Aquatic > Freshwater > Lake > Epilimnion/Euphotic zone | place: Trout Bog... | reverse complement strand
TCCGTGGCCTACCGCAATCACTAATCCGATGAATAGGATTGGTAGGGGATCATATTCTTTGGCTAATCTTCAGAACATGGCATCTGGCGGTTATGATCTTGATTACACACCACCACCAGTGGAAGACGCTGCTACGATTAGGCAACGTATCCACGACACATTTGATTCACTAAACATCCTAGTGAACGCTGTATCTGCTAACGCGGTGAATTCTCTTGTAATTTCCGGTGGTGCTGGTATTGGTAAATCCCATACAGTGAACGAAATCCTTACCAATTCACTTGGCGAGGAAAATTACGTATTCCATCGTGGCTACCTCAAGGCAACCCATCTATTCCGTATGCTTTGGGAAAATCGTAATGCTGGACAAGTGATTGTATTGGATGACGTTGATCTCTGGAAAGACGAACAGACCTTGAATCTATTGAAAGCTGCGTTGGAACTGAAGGCAATTCGTAAGATTGGCTGGGGTACTGAAAAAGAATTTCTTGATTCAGATGGCGAAATCATTCCTAGATATTTTGAATATGAAGGTTCCGTAGTGTTCCTGACCAACGAAAATGTCTATGATCTGATTGACGCTCAGAATAAGAATGCCCCGCATCTTAAAGCGATTGAATCGCGTTCATTGGTACTGGATATGCGAGTGCGTACCAAAGCCGAATATCTTGAAGTGATCAAGATTAAAATGAGCGATGGTCTTCTTGAGTCTAAGGGATTCACCGATTCTGAGCAAGAAGAAATCATGGACTTTATTGAGCACAATATCGACAAAATGCGTGATATGTCCTTGCGTATGGTTGAGAAGGTTGCTTCCTTGTTCCGTATTGAGCCTGACCAATGGCAGACTCTTGTACGTGGCGTAATGTTTAAATAATACTAGACTTGACTAGGGGATAGCGTTATACTATCCCCTTATTGGAGAAAATATATATGAAGACGTTTTTTGCACATATTCGTAGATATAACCCTGACAATACCGTTGCTGGTAATGGCGGAGTTACTGTAGCCTATCAGGTAAATGGCGATACCGTATTATATGCACTTGCTAAATGCCATGAGAAGGATCGATATAACAAGTACACTGGTCGCGTGAAGGCAGCTGGTAGATTGAATAGCGAAAACTATTCAGCAACATTCAATGGTACTAAACGAGAATTTCTTGATAATATGTACGCAATCTTCAATAACCTATAATGTTCTTTAGGATTGGCGATACAAATTATTTCGTTATAACAGATGGTAAAACACCTATTCAAATCTTTGAAGAGATTTTTGGTAGGATGGACAATAAGTTCATATCATATAACGAAAAGCAGAGAATGATTGCCTCAATTGGTAGACAATTGAAGGAAAAAAAGAACTAGACTTGAGGACGGGGATTAGGTATACTATCCCTGTCCTTAACGAGAGAGGTTCTTATGAAATTTACTAGAGATTATAGTGTAACGCGTCAGGCTCATTGTCAGATCCTTGAGATGATTGATGCTGGTATCCAGGATACCAGATATGTTCTTGAAGCAGCCCTGGGTTGGATGTCAGATGATGATGTGGAAAAGATGGCATATACCAATGAAATCTTTACTCATTATGATGAGGATGAAGACGATGAGTAAGAAATACACTGTTGAAGTCAAAGAAGTTCATGTATTGTATATTGAAGTTGAAGCTAATAGTATAGAAGGCGCAAAGGCAGAAGCCATCCAGTTAATGCTGGATAATGATTATTCTGATTCGCGATATGATTATACACTAGAACCAGATTACTGGAGAGTGTTTGGTTAATAGTTCTTTACTTGATGGATAGGATTAGATATACTATCCCTGCTTTCGATAAATCCCTAACTTTAGGAGGTTATTATGGGATTGGATATGTACCTTAGTGCTAAACTCTATGTTTGGAATGAGTCCCCTCTTCAGACTGAAATCAACGAATTGACCAAGGATATTCGCAAAGACCTGAATATCAAAGGCATTACAGCTGAAGCTGCGTATTGGCGTAAAGCAAATGCTATCCATCAATGGTTCGTTACCAACGTCCAAGATGGCGAAGATGACTGCAGAGAATACTACGTTTCCAATGAGAAGTTATCTGAACTCCGTGATATCTGTGTTGATATTTTGGCAGATACTACAAAGGCAGCTGATCTATTGCCTCCCCAAGAAGGATTCTTCTTTGGATCAACCAACGTTGATGAATGGTATTTCCAGGATCTGGAGTATACTGTAGAAGTTCTTGCCAAGCTACTTGAACCTGAATACAAGGATTGGGAGTTCTACTACAGGTCATCTTGGTAACGTTGTAGTAGACTTGAGGACGGGGATTAGGTATACTATCCCTGTCCTTAACGAAACGGAGAGAAAAAATGGATACTTACCAGTACATGAACGAAACAGTCGAAATGATTGAACGTAGATCAGTTATGACTCTTGGTGAATCTAGTTATGCATATATGCTTGGTTATCTACAGAGCCATGTGAAAGGGTTGTTAAATTCTCTTGAAACCACTTTGACCCCATCTCAAGTAGCCATTCTTGAAATGGAACTCAATGCCCTTAAACGTTGTGCCGGAGCCGAAGATGCTGCCTGATTATCCACATGAATGGGATGAACCTGACGTAGATGAAGATTACGAAATAGACGATGATTTCGTAGAGCCAGATGATGATGATTATGGTTATATCGATGATCGTCTGACTGATCTTGAAATTCGTTATAACAGAGATTATTGATATGTTTAGAATTCACCATAAACAAGCTCCTTCCAGTTTCGAAGCTGGTAACATGTATGTTGTCCAGAATCGAAAAACACTTGAACTCGAAACTATTCTTTTGACTGGATTCACTATTGAAAGTCATGTAAATGGATGTATCTACATGCACAAAGATGGTGGTATGTCATTTTCTAGTGCAGCTTGGTTGAATGAGAATTATATCCTAATCAAGAAAGCAAATTCAATTACTATTGATTAACAGTTTCGCAGGGGTAACGACAAACCTCCTCAATCTCTCTCCAAGGTCGTTATCCCTGCCCCTTTACTTTTCCGATAGGTCGGTTATAATAACCCGACTTTAACGAAAACGGATCGGAAGCCTAACAGGTTGAGGCACCAGACTTTTAATCTGGCGGATAATTCCCAAGTGGGTTCGAGTCCCACCCGATCCACCATTTAAGGAGAGATATCATGGCTTTAATAGCGTTCAATGTGTATCTTAACGATAAGTTGATAGATACTGTCTTTTATTCTGAAAACGATGACATCGATGAAGACGAGGTTTATAACAGCCTAGTCTATCACGATGGATATGATCCTGGTATTTGGATTGAGAGGGACGATTCATGATGCCCTATATCGTATTATATAGAATTCCAGAACTATCCCCTATTGATCGTCCTTTAGCATTTGAAGTTATCGCTGAAGACGTGGATGAAGCTGAGGAATTATGCACTAATAGTATTCCAAACGCTGATATTGTGTGGGTAGTTACATCATCATCTGTATCCTATGCATACGATGATTATTACACTCCTGTTATTGTTGACTAGACTTTATTTCTAGTTAGCGTATAATAACCCCGTCGAAGTTAATAAACGAGGGAGTTGATATGTTGTATAATCTTATTCGTTATGATACCTGGGGTAATGCTAGGGAAGGGTTTGAAGTCAACAACGCTTTCTATACAGGACAACAGATCCAAGTTGATGAACTATTAACAGATAAAGCCATCAATCGTAGAATAGGTCTGAAAGGATATGATGCCAAAGGATGTATCTGGGAAGGTGACTTCGGATATAATCTATACGGTAGTCTCAAGAATGGAAAGTATCTATTCGAACTGAGACCAGTCTTAACCGTACACAATGGAGAAGAATTGTTAGCTCAAATGAACTAATAATAGTTCTTTACTGTATAGACGGGGTTTAGTATACTATCCCCGTCCTAAAGATTAACGGAGAGAGAATAATGGCTAAGTTTAATATCAGATATAGCACCATAACCATCTATAATGCGGTAGTCGAAGCTGAATCACAGGATGAAGCTGTTGATATCCTCATGGGCGGTGAATGTGATGAAGGCGAATACTATGATAGTAGCATGGATGAAGTCATCAGCGTAACGAAGATGGAGGATTAATATGAGTATGCCAGCTGGTATCTATTACATTGGGGATTTGTGTTACGTTCTTGATAAAGAATGGAAAGACGTATGTAATCTCCTATTTGGTAATCGTACTGATCACGGTTGCAATGAAGGTGAATTTAATCTTCCAGATGGCCGTAGATTTGCTATCTTTAGTACAGCCTATGGTGATGGCCTCTATGATTCTAACGGATTCGGAGTCTATGGAGTAGATGCAGGTTCCATCGGTTGTATTCAATTGAAAGATATTGATCTACTTAATGGCGAGAATAACCCAGAACTAGGTAACATCGTCCACTTCGATAAAGATTTCGAAGTGAATACTGATGGCGCCACTCTAACCTTCGGTCACGTAGAAATCTATACAGGTTCTATGGAAGACGATGAAGAGGATGAATACTAGCCCTGTAAAAAGGAATTGTTAATTGGCTTTATAACAATAAGCCTTTACTTGATACCCTCGTTTAGATATACTATCCCCGTCCTTAGAGAGAAGGACTTAACGGAGAGTAAAAATGAGAGTAGATGGCGTTAAGGTAGTCACAAACTACAAAAAAGGATCAACCCACGGTAAAATCTATTTTAATATAGCAGACGAAACTCTGCTTGAGAACCTATTGAATAGAAGAACTAGGCCATATAATGATTTAAGAAAGATGATTCCTAGTGCGCTAAAACTGGCGGGATTGGATACCATCCAATCCGATAGTTTCCGCTGGAGTCAGAAAGCTGGATGTGGATGCGGTTGTAGTCCTGGATTCGTAGATAAGGATTATAGACTAACCCATAAAGACATTTACGTAACCTTAGTGGACTAGACTTGACTAGGGGATAGCGTTATACTATCCCCGTCGATTAGGAGATACCTATGAGAGTTAAAGAGTACAACGTAACGTCTGATATCCCTTTTCAAGTAAAAGGGTGGTCATATGCAGATGCTATCTGGGAAGCTATTGAACGTTGCAGGGCTTGTAATTTAGAACTGTTAGATATTGAATTTAGTAGAGAATTATAATGGAAGACCAATTTGAAAAGGAAGAAATCGCATTTCCTGACATGCTGAAGAATCAGCTTCGCGAACAGGTTAAAGCCGATGTAGATGCATTTCTGAAGGCAGGCGGTGATTATACTGATTGTCCTAATCTGGATCTTAGTAAGTATACCAAAAAGCGTAAGCGATGAGATTATACGTCTATTCAGCTATCGTTTCCTATACACTACTAGCCATTATTGGTAATATAGTGAGGGTTTACTTTTAAAATCTGATCGCTTATACTAGTCCCTCGTTAAACGATAACGGAGAGAGAAAAATGGCAGAGAACTTTAGATACCAGGTTCGTACCAATAACAAATCTAATCGTATTGTTAGAAAGTATCGAAATGGGCAAGAAATACCGGAAGGCCATGATGATATGCAAAAGTTCATAGACATGATATGTGATAAATTGTATATTCACGAAGAAGGCAATCTAAAGTGGGTGATTACACCGTAACCATAAACCTATACTGGTGGTTTGTAGTAATGGGCGTGTATCAATTGGGATCGTACCTTGATACTCGCCCCTCTTTACTCAGAGACCTAGTTCGGTTATACTTTCCCGGCCTTTAGAGAAAAGGCTAATTAGGAGATAGAAATGAGCGTTTTGAATTACGTCCTTTCCAAAAAGGAACAAGAAGTCCACTTTAAGACCAAGCGAGAAATGAAAGTTCGTAAGGGTCGTGAACCTATCCAGAAAGTGAGTACCTTCTATGCTAGGGTAGGTATGGTTTATGACGAACTTCCCGAAGTCATCGAAGCTAGAGAATCAGGCGAACTTCCCAAGGAAAACCAGGGACTTCCCTGGGGTACTTGGAAAGAGTTTCCATACCTTATTGAACATAAGGATGAGCTTTACCTGCGTTGTACAAAAGCTGAAGAGAATAAAGGCGGGACTGTACATTATTACCGTGGTGATCTAGAAATCACTAGGGAAGAAGCAAGGGAAGATTGCCTTGCTTCAGAATTTGCCGAGAAGAAAGACGAATCACCGATTTTCAATATTAAGGTGAGTTCGATTCTTGAGGCCGACGATTGCTCCTTGGAGGCATAGCCTCCTCTCTCCAAGACGGTTATACCGTCAACTTGTAGGGTCAGTTAGAAATAACTGGCCCTTTCTTTTTTCTACGGATACGGTATACTATCCCCGTCGAAGTTAATAACGGAGAGAAGAATGACCAAAGAAGATCTTATCTGTTCGATTCGCGTCAGTTTGTTTGCTGATAGACCAACCCTAATTGAAGCATATGAATATGCTAATGAAATCGCTATGTCAACTGATAATCCTAGTGCAGTAATGACAGCGGTACAAGTATTGGCAAATACCATAGCCAACGAAATTGAAAAAATGGACTAGACTTGACTAGGGGATAGCGATATACTATCCCCGTCCTAACCGAAAACGGAGAGAGTTATGGGAGCTGACGTATTTTTTACTCGTGCGCGTGGCGGAACTGCTAAGGAAGCATTCATTGAAGCTGTTGATGATGCATATTACGAATATGGCCATAATGGCTATACCGGAACTATTGCAGAAAAAGATGGCTTCGTTATGATAAAATTGCCAGAAGGTATGGACCCAGTGGCATACGCTGATACTCTTATTGCTAACGACGATGATCGAATAAGCAATAAATGGGGCCCAGCAGGATGTATTGAATTACCTGATAACGAATATTTGTTTTTCGGCTGGGCTAGTTGCTAGTAGACTTGGGAACGGGAATTCGATAAACTATTCCTACGTCGAGAGAGACGGAATTGGAGAGTTAAAATGTATAGCGATTTCGAAATGGGCTTTGCCTACGGTATGACCTTTCTTGTCACCCTCGTAGCAGTAGGAGCACTACTCGTATGAACTGGATTCTTGCACTTACACTCTATTCTAATATAGATGGCCACTATATCCAAACCTTCACATCGAAAACCGAATGTGTGAAACAAATGGATATATTTATGGAGAAGAATAAAGACAATAAAGATGTCAATTCTATCTCTTGTGTCCCTGAATCAATTCTATTGGCGGAAAACGACTAGACTTGGAGAGAATAGTTCGATAGAATTATTTTCGTCGGGAGGGAAATCGGTTCCCTCCCAGCTCTAGGAGAGAGTAATGTCGAATGTATCTTGGGACAAATTCAATAAATTTGGCTTTGGTTCACCCGAAGGATTCTATGGATGCGTGGATAAGGACGGAGTGTGGTTCGACTCCAGTACAACGTTTAATACTGCTATCCACTGGTGCTGTATGTACTACGGAGAATACCATTTGTCTGAAAGAGACGAAATCGAGTGGATGTACACCACGGGTAGAAAGTTTGGTTTATCGATTATACACTCCGATACCCTGGAAAAAATGTATGAAGCAGGGTTGATTCGATAAGACTAGACTTGGACTAATTGGGTAGATAAACTATCCCTACGTCGAAAGTTCGACGGAACAATAAAGGAGAGATAAAATGGCTAGACCTATCTATGAAATTGCGCGTGACATCCGTAAGAATTGGACCAAAGTAAGTCCCTATGCCCAACCTTACTTGGAAGCGATGTTCAGTCTTGACAAAATAACTGACAAGTATATCTACGATAGTGCCCAAAGCGTAGTGCTCTACTTCCTGTCCAATGCAGGAAGCTTTCGTGGACCAGAAGCGAAAGCACTTAAAGCCGAACTGAAGGCTTTACTTTAATCTCTTGGGAGCGTAAACTTTTTCTCGTCGGGAGGGAAAACGTCCCTCCCACTAAAGGAGAGAAAAATGCTTAAATTGTACTACGGTATTTTTGAAGTTGCCAGTTTTGATATCAAAACCTTCGATGAAGCCGGGGAATTCTCATTGAACTTCGAAGAGAAAACCAACGATGCCTACGTAGATCGTTTATGGATCTACGAAAACGATGAGGGTAAATGGATACCTACGGGTTGGGAAGGTGGTATAGCTTGGGAAAAAACGGAGTAGACTTGGCGTTCTTGATCCGATAGACTTTCTTCGTCGGGGGAATTCGCCCCCGACAATAAAGGAGAGAAAAATGAGCAGATATGTTATTATGGGCACCGACGAATGTGGCCAGGAATTTAATGCGGGCGGATGCTACTATTCTTGCCGCGAAGAAGCCGACGCAGCTTTAGCCGAAGTGGCAAATCGCTATGAAGAAGCGAGAGGATTCTGGGTAGAACCCTTGTTCTCCGATGTGTGCTCAGCTAGATCGTTCGATGACGAAGATCTGCACTACAACTACGATGAGGATTATTAAGTAGACTTGGCGTTCTTGTTCCGGTAGACTTTAGGGGTCGGGAAGGTTCCCGGCCCCAAAGGAGAAGAAAATGAGCGTCAGCTATTTCCAAAACCGTTACCTTGCTTCAAATAAAACCCCATATAAAGGATCGTTCAAGGAGATCAACTCTAGTAAAAAATGGGCCGAACACGCTCTTAACCTTTGGGAGATGAAACACCTCCTAGATGAAGAAGAATTGACCTACGATGAACGAGTCATCGTTAGAAGAGCGATGGACGTAGCTGAACGAAAGAAAGAATGGCACTTCAAAAGAGATAACTTTGATCTCAAAGTAGCCTCCTTCTTGCTCGAAACAGCTAAAAGAGCCTTGTCTATCTAGGACTAGACTTGCCCGAAGTGGTAAGCTATAATTTCTCGTCGGTCGGGGAAAGCCCTTGGCCGACGAACCTTGATATAACTAATTGGAGAGTAAAATGTCTAAAGCTGATATCCGTAATGAACTTACCCTTGCCCTCGCTAACTATGCCGGAGTGGTAACTATTTGCCCCCCCGCCCCGAATGGCAAGACCGTCTCAAAAGCGAAGACCTCCAGAAAAGTCTTCAAGAAATCCTACGAACCGTCAATTCGCCCTAGACAGAACTGGGACACGATAGCCGTTCCCCATGAAAGCCGACTCTACAAAGGCTATCGGGAATGTAAGTCTATCTGAAGGTAGACTTGCCCCGTCTTGATCCGGTATAATTACCGGGTCGGGACGGTTCCCGGTGACAATAACGGAGAGTTAAAATGATATTGGAAACCTATTTTGTTAATGACGGTCCAACCCTATCTCATACTATAACCATTTCGGCCTACGCTGCGGTCGAAGGGATGCCGGAAGTGATCTACATCGTAAAATATGCGTTTAATGATGATAGAGGTTCGATGATCACAGCCTATCCGACTCTTGAGAAAGCTCAAGAAACCGTTAAAGCTGATATTGAATATACCGAAAAATACTGGCTCCAAACCGTAACCAAAGGGTAGTAGTGTGTGCTCTCCTTGGGCCGACTTCGGTTGGCCCTTTTTTGAAACCCTACTGACAATTTCCTGAAACCCCTACCCCCCATTCCCAACTGGGTCCCCGGTGCCCCTTTAGGCTTGATATATGAGCATATCTACATTACAATCATATAAACAATCATATAATGGGCAAAAAACCCCAGAAAAAAAATTGACATTGACAGCAGAACAATATAACTTCGGGAAACCTCAGAGATGAATGAATTTGATCTTAAAATTAAGGCATTAATTACGACATTACAAGTATTCGGATTAATTTTCGCATTATTTGGATTTGTTGCAATTATTGTTTACATTATGACTACCAACCTTTTAATTGGAGTTTTTCTACTTTTTGCTATATTATTTGGATTAGTTTTCAAGGCAGTTTACGATGATTTGGTTTGGCGAAATCATAAATAATTGCACTAGTTAACCATAGGAGACGCACATGGACAGAAAAACAGCTGAGTAACATTTAGAGGGTTGGTAATGAATAAGAATCTTTTGAATAAGATCATTTCTGAATTTGCATTAGATATTGACGGGATTCATGGAATAAAACATTGGGGTAGGGTATGTAATCATGCTAGAACCATTGCTAAGATTAATGGGGCAGATTTAGAAGTAGTGACTTTATTTGCGTTTCTTCACGACAGCAAAAGATTAAGCGAGTATTCCGATATTGATCATGGATACAGGGCAGAATATTTTGTCAGATCCCTTAATGGAACATATTTCGAATTGACTGCAACTCAACTTGTCAGATTGACATATGCTATTAGAAATCATAGTGCAGGATATGTTAGCAATGATTTTACTGTTCAATGTTGTTGGGATGCTGACAGATTAGATTTGGTTCGATTAGGTATTCATCCTAATCCTGAGCTGTTATCCGATGCAGCAGTTCCTTTTATTGAAAAAGCTTGGAATTTAATTAAATGATTGGGGATACTTAAATTTTTTTTTCGCACTTAGATATATAGAAGGTCGGGAAACCTTAGAGATAGATTATGGAATTTAAAGTTTGTCTTGGGAAGTTATACGGTGATAGTTTCATTTATATTAAGGTAGGTAATGGTACATTGTCTACTACTGAAGAATTAGCAGAAGCAACTTTTTGGCCAATGGTTTCTATGGAGAAATTATATAGTGGTCATTACGAAAAGATTAAGCAAATTGTTGAATCTTTATATAGTGTTGAATTAGTTTGGTTACCAATCTGTGTATGTGGAGAATAAGTATGTTTAGAGAAAACGTTAAGTTTGCTATTGCTATTTTGTTTATTGCTGCTGGGGCAATTTTGTTTAATTTTGTTGTTGAGCGTGTCAAGACCAAACATGTTGCTAATGAAGTAGTTAGTAGACAAGACGAGCAATTCAATAATATTATGCGAACATTGAATGCAATAGAAGAAAATTTGAGGAAGATCAATGAGAGCAATTCAAAGAAATAATACATCTGGACATCCCGGTGTTACATGGGAAGAAGGAAGGAGTAAGTGGAAAGCCACTATTAAGATTGATGGTAAGTTGAAGAATATTGGTAGATATGATACGCTTGAGGAAGCTGTTGAAGCAAGAAAGCAAGCAGAAAACGAATATAGGAAATTGTAATGAAATTCAGTGAAATGTTAAAAGAGTATATTGATCTTCGTATGGAAGAAACACATCACGTTTTTGGTCATGCTTCATCATTTGCTATGATTGAAAAGCGTAATGAAAGGTTGTCTTTTCTTGAGCAAGAAATGGATAAAAAAGTGCTTGACTCTGGAGAAGAACTATAGTATACTATGTTTATAGCTTGCTAGATTAGATTTTCTTGATATGCATGATGGAATCTGTTTAGCTGTTTCTAGCAAGCTAATTTATTTTGCGGGGGATTGGCGTAATGGCAGCCGCTGGAGATTTAAAATCTTCTGGATAATTCCGTGCCGGTTCGAGTCCGGCATCCCCTACCAATTTAGGATGGATTCGGCATTTAAATAGCAATGAAAGCCTCTAACGTTGGTTCGATTCCAACTCCCTATTAATAGGGATCGTCTAGTGGTAAGGCAGAGTAAAGCACATCCTGTTTTTTTTATTATGGAGAATTATGATGACTGCGTTTAATACAATTAGTAGTAAAATCAAAAAGCGTGATGAAGATTTTCGTGTATACACCTACGACAATTCATATTTGTTAGAAATCAGTGGCCGTAATTCAGATGATGATTGGGTTACTTCGAAAGTTTGTATTACAACTATAGAAGAATTAACTGAAGTTATTCGGGATGTATTGAGTATTATTCCTATTAATCAATAATTCATTCTTCTTATTTTTCCTTCTTTAGAATTCATATTCACATAATCCCAATTTTCCATTGGACCAAATTGGGATTTATATATTTCTATGTCTATTCTAATAAAATTTCCGAATTTATCATAACAAGGTATTTTTCCTTTATTGTGTGTCGATGGTTCGGATTTTGGATTTTGTATTGATTTTCTTCTTTGCCCTTCTTTAGAACATATGTAAACGTATTCCCATTCTTCTCTCTGTCCTGTTTGAGAATGGTATTGTTCTTTCGGTATTCTGATGTAATCTCCTTGTTTATTATAACAAGCAACTAAACCTTTGTTTTTTAATAAATGATGCGTCCCGTTTTCCACCATATCGGAAGCTATTGATGTCCCATCTTCTCTTTTTTGGAATGGGTTCGTATTATTAGCTACTCTATCTGTTTGAAGATTTGTTCCATCTGGTCTTGTTTGAAAATGATGGGTTTTTTCTTCAACTCTTTTTCTTTGTACTTCCTGGCTCAGAGATGTTCCATCTGGTCTTGTTTGAAAATGATGATTTCTGTTTTCTATTCTCTTCCTTTGTGAGGCAGAGATATTTAATCTCACTTCTTCTGTTACATGTAAACCAGATGATCCTTCCCCACCATCAGTTCTATTCCTAAGAATTCCAGTAACATTATTTATTCTACCGAACCAATTAATGAAATATCTTTCAAGTAAAAACGCCCAAAGTTCGGTTAAACAAGATTCAACAATTATTATATTTGAATTATCTTTTGGGACCGCAATACCTTTTTGATGTTTGTTCCAAGCTCTTCCATCGGAACCTTTTCCAACATAATACGGGGTTCCAGCTTTTGCTATTTTGGAATCTTTTGAACGGAGATAGAAATAAACGTAGAAACCTTCTGGCTGATTTTTCTTCGAATAAGTAGTCATGTGATACACCTCTGTTGTGTTACAGCCTGTGGATGTTAGAGCATCGCGACAGGCATTTTTTTGTGAAAAATACTTGACTTCATGTTTAAAGTTAAGTATAATAGTATTTAGTAAAATGAATAATCTAATATATTATGAGGGTTTGTAAATGTCATATTTCTTGAAAGAAGGTAATATCTATAGAGTCTTTCATAACGATTCTATTGATCTGGAAAAAACCCTTCCAGTTGGAAATTATGTCGTAAAGTTTGATGAATTCAGAAATGAATTTTTCCTCGAAAGAGTTGATGATTTCGAAATCACCAACAAACTTTATGGTGATGTTCAGAAGAACGCAAATCGTATTTTGAATACATTTGGGGATCGTCCAAACGCAACTGGGGTAATTCTATCTGGAGAGAAGGGTTCTGGTAAGACTCTTTTGACCAAGATGATTTCAGTTAATGGTAAGAATTTTGGATATCCAACAATTATCATTAACTCTGCTTGGTGTGGTGATATTTTCAATGCCTTCATTCAGAACATCAATCAACCAGCTATTATTTTGTTTGATGAATTCGAAAAGGTATATGAAAAGAAGCAACAAGAAGCTGTATTGACTCTTCTTGATGGGGTTTTTCCAACCAAAAAACTATTCCTTCTGACTTGCAATGACAAATGGCAGATCGATGTTCATATGCGAAATCGACCAGGGCGTATTTTCTATATGCTTGAATTTGATGGACTTGAACTTGACTTCATTAAGGAATATTGTGAAGATACCTTGATTGATAAAAGCCAGATAGATAGTGTCTGTAAGGTCAGCGGAGCATTCAGTCCATTCAACTTCGATATGCTAAAGGCATTGATTGAAGAAATGAATAGATATGGTGAAAGTGCTATTGATGCTATTCGTATGCTTAATGTCAAACCCGAATATAGCGCAAATGGTAAGTATAACACTAAGTTGTTCTTTGGCGATGATGATATCAGCCATAGAATTGATAGTGACCACCGATCTTTCGAACTTAATCCTATAAGTCAGAAATTTTGGTTTGGTTATTATGAAGATGAAGAGAAGGATAAGTATGAATCTTCTTATATAAGTCCGAATGAAATAACTGCTATTGATTATAGCAATATGACTTATGAATATCGTGTTGGTGATTTTACGCTAAAGTTGATTCGTCAGAAAGAAAATAAAAACGATAGGTTCTTTTATCATGCGTTTTAATAATTTATTTTGGTGTAAAAAGCAGACCCCTGCTGAAGGAATTCGCATTGACTATAAGTGCGATACCGAAGTCTTTTATACTGTAAGTTGTAACTGTGGAAACACAGACGATCAAATAGAATATAGCATTGAATTTGATACAGATACAAAAGATATTCTTCTTCATTCATACGTAAAGTTAAAGACTGATTGGTATTCTAAAGTATTTGATGAATATAAATTCATTGATAATTATTGGTTATTCGCAATCAATTATCAATTGATGTCTTTAATTAATGGGTTAATTAGAAGGATTACGTTCACTTGGAAAATGTGGGTACATGGGTATGTTGAATTTCATACCCATACTATCCTTAATGAACAAGTTAGTATGAATTATGCCATGTCTATCCTTGATGCTGTCAGGGAAATGAAAAAGGTCAATAAATAAGATTTTGCGGGTGTAACTCAATTGGTAGAGTACTGTCCTTCCAAGTCAGATGTTGTCGGTTCAAACCCGATCACCCGCTCCAACTTATAGCCAGTATAGCTCAATTGGTAGAGCAACTGATTTGTAATCAGTAGGTTAGGAGTTCAAGTCTCCTTGCTGGCTCCAATTTATTACGGGCCTATAGCTCAACTGGTAGAGCAGCGAACTCATAATTCGTTGGTTGTAGGATCGTTCCCTACTGGGCCCACCATTTTAATTCTCAGGAGAACCCTTAATGGCATTAAAAGAATCTAATAAGAATCGTAAAAAAGCAGAGCAAGATTTTAAAAATAAAGTCAAAGAAGTAAATAAACAAAGCGAAATTTTCCAGAAAGAATTTATTAAATATTATTGTTTTGTATTTGGCGTTATCGTTATTCTTTTCCTCATTCTTTAATGCGTACCATAATCTTACAAAACGTTTCCTCAAAGGAAATCAGAGAAGTCAGTAAAGCAATTGCGCTTTTTGACAAAGATGATTATGAATTGATTCGTCTTGATATATCTGAACTAAAACAACATAGAAAAGAATTGATATATGGCGCAGTTCCTGTCGGATCTGTAGAGTTCTGTAGGGAAGCAATGAAAGTTGTGGGAATCAGAGAACCATACATCAATTCATACCCAAACATTTCTTGGATTCCTTATTATAGAATTATCAGTAAACTTCCAGTATCGGTTGTTCTGGATTTGGTTACGGATAAAAAGTTCATCAAACCAACAAAAGTAAAACGGTTTAATGGATTTGTCTATGATAGGAAGATTCCTGTGATGGAATTGGATGACTACACCAAAGAACAAGTAAAGGTTCTTCTAACTCTTCCAGATAATGAAGAAATTTGGTTATCGGATGTAGTTGACTTTCTGTCAGAATTCAGGTATTATATTGATAATGGGGAAATCGTTGGATTTGCTCGTTACGATGATTCCGAAGAAGAAGGTGATCATCTGATCCCTGATTTGACGGTAGTTAAAAATTTCGCTTCTAAACTTTCTAAGTCACATCCTTATGTTTTGGATTTTGGAGTATTAAGTAGCGGTGAAACTGCATTGGTTGAATACAATGCGTTCTATGCAATTGGATTATATCCAGATGCAATAACAGCCAAGAAGTATCTTGAACTGTTAGTGAAATATTGGGACCATATTAGGTCAATTTAAACATGTGTGATATATATTGTTAATAAGGTGTTTATATTATGTCTATTATTTCTGTTACTCAAGCTTCAAAGAAGTTTAACATTGGGACTTCGTCAATCTATCGAATGATTAATGAAGGCGTATTGACTCGTAATAGTATTAAGTCAAAGATTGGAATTTCTTCACAAGAACTTTCAGATTATATCTGTAAAGATATTGGTGACACTCCAATTGCTATTAATCAAGCAGAAAAAATTCTTGGATTGAGTTATTCAAGTATCACTAACCGAATTACTAAGCATAACATTCCTACATATAGTGTTATGGGTAAAACGTCTAAAATGGTTCCTGCTATTAAGATTTCTGAATTCAATGAAGCCATTGGTAGAAAGGATGTACAGAACGTTACTGCTACCAAACCACAAGTAGTTGAAACCAAAGATAAGAAGTATGTTGTTATCGTGACAGATAATATTGAAGAAATTAAGGCTCTTTTTGTTTAATTATTAATATAGGTGAAAAATAAAATGTCAAACATTGTATCAGTTAAAGAAGCAGCGGATATCACAGGCGCACATATTCGTGGTATTTACAAGAAGGTAGAGGATGGAATCCTCACTAAGTATTCGGTAATCAGCAAGAGTGGACGTAAGTTGACTGCAGTTGATCTTGACGAAGTTCTTACTAGGAACAGTGGTTCTAGAAAGCAAACTATTATCAGCGCGTATGAAGCTGCTAAGAAGTTGGGTATCACTTATAATACTCTTGTTAAGAAGCTTGAGGCTGGTACTATTCCTTCCTATAACATCATTGGTAAGAACGGGAATCAAGTTCTTGGTGTAAATTGGGAAGATTTCTCTGTCAATAATATTAATAATATTAAGACTGAATCCCTAGTATTTACTAATTTCAATCTTGATGATGCGCTTGATGGTCTTGTAACCGTGATTCATTCTTCGGGTGAAGAGGTTATTGAAGTTGTTCGTCTTGAATCTGACGTGCGTAATAACGTTGTCTATGTCAAGAAGAATGGCTTTGTTGACGTTTGTAACGAAGAAGGTAAGTTTGGTGACCAGCAAGTTCTATTCTTCAAGGGACGAAAGATGTGGGCAAACGTTTATCGTGATGAATGGAATGACTACATTGTTGACGATGAACGGTTTGATACCGAAGAAAGGGCTGTAAAGGTAGGTTCCAAGATTTCTACAGACAATAATTGGACTCTTGTGTCTACTATTCTACTCAAAGAAGCAGAATTTAAGTAATACACGAAGGGGGCTTTGGCCCCCTTTTCTTTTCCCCAAAGTTTCGGTATAATAATCTTCTGTCAAGGAGGTTATCATGCGAAATTTTGTCAAAAAATATTCTGACTTAATCAATCGCCCGAAGGTTGAGAAAGACAAGAAGAAAACATACCAACGTAAAAATAAACATAGGAATAAAAAAGATGACGACACTACGACCAGTACAAAATAAAGTTCTGCTATCAGCAATTAAGTCAGATAAGGTCACTAGCACAGGAATTGTTCTGAAGTATTCAGTTGATCCTGATATGGGTAAAGTTGAAGCAATTGGCCCAGATGTTAAAGAAGTTGCTGTTGGTGAAACAATTTATCTTGATTGGAACCATGCAGAGAAAATTCCTGATGAGGAACTTTGGATCATCAAGGAAGATCATATCATTTTTGTTAAAGAAGACTAGACTTCCAAGGAAAAGTAGTATATAATCTCTGCATGAAAAAGAAAAAGTTAAAATTGACTAAGCTGGATCTTGAATCTATGCAGAGATATAATGCTAATCAGAAAAGGATTGGCGAACCAGTACTAAATGAAGATGAATATCTATTGTATCTTTATGGTAAAGTAAAGGTTTCAAAAAAGAAAAATACGAACAAGTTAAAATCTAAGGACATTCCTAATTGGGCAACTGATTGGAGAAACGTTCCATCCGCAACATCCGATGGAATATCTGAAGGAATGACAAGGGATAATTCTTGGAAGATAGAAATCTGCAAACAATATCCAATTGCACCTCCTTGTAATAAAGGAGGATATCAGTTATTATTGAAGTCTGAAATCCAAACGGCAGGTAGGAAAGTATGATAATCTTTTGATTGAACAGGAAAAACTGCGTAAACAATTCCAAGATACTGCGCAGGAACTGTTTAAGGAAACTACCAAGGCATTTTTCGACGGAAATCCAGGGGTAAAGGCGGTAATTTGGTCGCAATACACTCCTTATTTTAACGATGGCGATGAATGTACATTTAGGGTAAACG
>Ga0214192_1000870_pt1 | contig 17797 bp, 23 predicted proteins | sample TroBogEpilimnion_44_FD_153030 | JGI IMG/M metagenome (GOLD analysis project Ga0214192, IMG submission 153030) | Freshwater microbial communities from Trout Bog Lake, WI - 29JUL2008 epilimnion | ecosystem: Environmental > Aquatic > Freshwater > Lake > Epilimnion/Euphotic zone | place: Trout Bog... | reverse complement strand
AGATTCTTGCTGCAGTCAAATGGGTAAGTATGGGAGTTGAAAAGAAATCCGAAATAACTGACGATATGAAAAAATCGTTTGTTGGTTTCCCTAGAAAATTTGAAGACGGATCCCCAAATCCGTATGGCATAACACATAAGAACCACCCATGTACAGTTTGGGCAAGAGAGTCTATACAGAATTACATGTGGCTATGTCATGTTACTTTTCATATGTGTAAAGAATATACAAAACGATACGGAAGAACTCATGCAGGCGAAGCAATTTGTCAATGGTACTATTCCAATATGCCTGCAACATTACCTATGTTACAGATGACTTCTTTTGCGCAAGCAATGCCTGAGGATTGTCAAGGACCAGATGCAGTTACCGCTTATAGAAATTATTATGTCAGATACAAAAAAGAAATTGCAAGATGGGCACATTCAGAAACACCTGAATGGTTCGCACAAGCTGCATAATGATATCTTATTTTTAGAGCATCGGCTATCAGAATTGATAGCGAAAGAAGATTACGAAAGAGCTGCGAGGGTTCACGGGTGGATAAACGAATTAAAAAATAAATATGAGCTACGACGTAGAGAGGATTAAAAGAATTACACGGAAACAATTTGGGGAAGACTTTGAATTTAGACCTGGACAATTAGAAGCAATAACAGATATACTTACAGCTTATCATAGCGGTTCAGTTGAAATGTATTTGCTTGATGCACCTACGGGTAGTGGTAAGTCGTTCATTGCAATGATTGCATCGGCTGTTTTAGAAGAAGATGATAAAAGTGGTTACATCTTAACAAGTGAGATAACTTTACAAAAACAGTATGAAAAGGATCTCAAAGAACATCGAGTAGGCTGGGGAACAGTTTACGGCGGAGACAATTACAGCTGTGTTGTTAATAATCTACCTTTCTTTATTGGTGATTGCCGTTTAAAAAATATCGGTTATGAAAGTGCTGAAAGTTTAGACTGTTTTAAAGATTGCGGCTATCTGACAAATCGTAAAAGAGCAATTAATTCCAGTGTTAGTTTATTAAACTATTCATATGCACTTATTCAAAGGAATTACGTTGAAGATATGGCACAACAATCAGATAGGCCAGTCCCTTTTAAACAAAGAGATTTTGTTTTTTGTGATGAAGCTCATAATGTAACAAGTATTGTTCAAGGACACTTTTCTCCAAGATTCAGTAAGGCAGGCATGAGCAAGTTAAAGAACTTAATGCACTTTCTTAAAACAAAAGGACTATCATATCCACAGTTTGACGGTGAAGAATTTGATAACTTACTTGATACGTTTTTTGAGGAAGAAGACCCGCAAGAATTAGTTGATGGACTTAAACATTGTTTGGATCTTTTAAGAAGAGGCACTGAATGCAATAACGAACTTAAAGATACAGCGGGTAAACGATTTAATAAAGATAACACCATTCCTCGCGATTGGAGTACAGCAATGAGTAATGCAGGTTTTTGGAAAGATTGTTTATGTAAAGTAGAAGACTTCCTTGAAATTATAGAAAAGACAGGATTAGAATATATGACAAAGACTGCTGGTCTTGAAGAAATTGTTTTTAATTGTCTTGAAGAATCTTATATGATGGATAAACATTTTCATCAAAGATTTGGATTTAAAGTTTTTATGACAGCAACAATGGGTAACCCTAGGCATTTCTTGAAAATGATAGGTGGCCGTAATGCAAGATACAACAAAATAAAGAGTTCGTTCAATTTTGAGAAGTCTCCAATTTATCTCTATAATGGAAAACGAATGGGTTATAAAGATATTGACCGTAACTTGCCGTGGATGATTGGAGAAGTTGAAAGAATCTTACTTAAACACCCAAACGAATCAGGTATCATTCACAGTGGTTCATATCATTTATCAAAAAGATTATATGAAGGGCTATCAAAAAATATTCAGAAACGAATACTTTTATATGATGGTACTGATGGCAAGATATCAGCATTAAGTACTTTTGAACGTGAACCTAATATGTTTATAATGGGGCCGTCACTACTTGAAGGAATTGACTTAAAAGGTGATAAGAGTAGAGTTCAGATTTTTATCAAAGTGCCTTACCCCAGTTTAGCTAATAGGTTTGTTAAAAGAAAAATGGAGATTCAGCCAGAATGGTATCAGTGGAGAACTTGTACTGGGATTGCTCAAGGAGTAGGACGGTCAATTAGAGATGAAGAAGATTGGGCTGTAACTTATATGTTAGATTCATGTTTTTACGATCTCCTAAAAGAACCTCTTAATTTTCCTACTGAATTTAAAGATAGGATAATTCATATGAAATAAAATTGTTAATAACTTTTGGCCCATAGATTTTTTTCTATGGGTTTTTTTGTTTATTTTTATATTATAAAATTAATCAATATGGAAATTACATTTTTTAAAGGATTGCGTTCAACTAAACCTGCTGGTAACCCAAGGCTAAAAGAAGTACTAATGGACATCAAGTCTGATAAGTACAAAACTCAAGTTGAGAAATGTCACGTTGACGTTAGCAAAAAAGATTATCTCCCATGTTTTACACCAACGGGTATTTTTAATCATCGTAGTATCGCTGGATTAGAAAAGTATAATGGAATTATTTGTCTTGACATAGATCATTTAGATGATCCTGTAAATGCAAAAAAAGCAGCAATTAAATTGAATTATGTACACGCCGCTTTCATAACTCCAAGTGGTAAAGGATTAAAAGTTATCATTAAAACAAATGCAAATGTGGACAATTACAAAAACGTTGAACAGAAAGTTGCTGACTATTTTTATACTGATTGCGGTCTTGTTCGTGATAACAGATGTAAGGACATAGCAAGAATACAGTTTGTTTCTCACGACCCTGAACTTTATTACAACGAAGACTCGTACACTTTGAATCTTGAGCATTATGTTGAAGGCGCTGAATGTTAATAACTTTCAGCAAAAAAGTTTGCATAAATCAAATAAAAGTATTAAATTTAACTATCAATTAAAAATTAATCAATATGAAAGATGTTATGAAAATCTATAATGACGCATCAGCTGAGTCATTCTCTAAATTTTACGGATATAATCCGACTACCGATGAACAAAAACATGTTGTTGAAATAGGTTCATCAATCATGATGTATCGTGATGGTATTTTAAACGGCGGTGGGTTTGTTACAGCATTTGTAAATAACGATTTAATAGATGCAATTAACAGAGCAGACAAGACAGTTATTAATCATTTTCCTTTTTTAGCTAATATAAAACAATATGGACATATTAACGATTAAAATAGAAACATACATAGTAACAGTTATGGCAGCGGTCATGATGGTTACATTTCAAAAACAGTCTGATAGCATATTGGCAAAAATGCTGACAATAAGTATTTTCTTTATGAAGATTGGAGGTTGTGTACTTTTGTTTAAGAACCATTACTTTAGTACGTTACATTATGTAAGTGTAACTGCTGTAACTCTTTTAACATTTTGGTTCTTATTTGGTAAATTTACAGGTAACAAAGTTAATCTTGTTAAATTCATTATTTTATTAATTGTAGGTTCTGGTATTACATTCTTAACACTTTAATTATGGGAAGAATCAAAAAGAAAACGACAAAGAGCTCATGAAATAAAAGAAGCTAAAAAACGTATTGTTGAATTACAAAAGTTTATTAATGAGTATGAAGTTTGATATATAACTCATGAAAGCAAAAGATTTTAAAATGTTTGAGTCAGAAAAAACTCAAATACAAACAAAAGCTGCTGAATTTGTTTCTGACTTATTTGACTTTAACGGAAATAATAAAGTTGCTGAATACGCAAATGAAAAAGGTATTAATTATCGTGATTTTGCATCTGCTGTTATTGCCGAAGTAAAAAGGCAATTAAATGGGTAGAACTATTTGAAAATTGTGTATAAAAACTATACGGTTAGTCGGGTTGGAAAAGAATAGATAGACTGAGTAAAGATTATTTAGTAGATTAATTAAGGTAGACTGAGTAAAGATTATTTAGTAGATTAATTAAGGTAGACTGAGAAGACTGAGACCGTTCTTTGATTTATGGGGGTAAATGGAATAGATTGACAATCATTAGTTTTGAGATGATACAAGCAGTCTTAGATTGGAAAGACTTTAATAACCTATCAATGCTATAACTGGCAAAGAATACAACACTGAGGATATCATGAGTATCCCAACTTCTTTAACAAGAAAAGCTGTAACGGCTGTTACTGAAGATATCATCGAGTTTGCAGTAGCAGCTTAATGTAACGGGTTTGATAAATTACCCAGGAACAGAAAATTATCACGTCTGAAACCTGTGTCAAACACAGGTAGGTTCGCTGACCGAGCGGTATAAAGTCAGTACAAAAAAGAAACGCAAAAAGTTTAGCAGAGTTCATACAAACTGTCATTTTGTTGTTTTAGTCAAAAGCAACTAAGCTTGTGAACGAGTCCTTAATTATTATTGAACAAGACGGGGAAGTCGGAGTCCCCTACCTCCACTTTTTGTCTATTTCTGTACCTATGAAATGATATTTAAAATAAATCTTAGGTACTTAAATGGCAAGAAAAGAAAAACGTTATCATTACATTTACAAAACTACTTGTAAGATAACAAACAGATTTTATGTTGGGATGCACTCAACTGATAATTTAGAAGATGGCTATATTGGTAGTGGAAAACTTTTAATTTATTCAATACGCAAACATGGGAAAGAAAATCATGTAAAGGAAATACTTAAGTTCTTACCTAACAGAACATCTTTAAAAGAAAGAGAAAAAATGAGGGATAAAAAACTTAAAGAACTTGGAATATGAAAGAATTTAATGAATTATTGTGGAGATTAAATAATCACGTAGCAACTCCATCGGATGAGTTTTTTACATTCTTCTTAATTTTCGGATTACCAATTGGTTTATTTTGTATTGGATGGATGATTAAAATGGCTATTGGAGATATAAAATGTTATAAATCGAAACGGAAGTAGTTAATTTATTTTTTTAATTTTTTGTGAGAATTCTTCTTTAAGAAGAAGAATTCTTCTTCCATATATTCCCATTTGATTTAGTGTCCTGTATCATATGGTATTTTTTCTGATACTATTCTCATCATTACATTTTTATATATTAAAAAAGTTTATTGACCTTCAAAGAAAACTAATTAAAGATGGTAAACAATGTTGGTTTGATATATCTAATGTTAGAAAAGAAGTAGAAATATATGCCAAAGAAAGAGATTTATCTCTATCTGGAATAGATGAATATTCAAGTAACGGGTGGTTTAAAGGAATGAAATCCTAATGCCAGCAACTATAAGTTCTTTGACATAAAAAAATTTAAACGTATGGACCAAACATTAGCATTTGTTTTTGGGATTGTTATAGGAGGAACACTAATTGCATTAGTTTATTCTGTTATAGGGATCGTTAAACTGAATAAAAAAGTAAAAAGTCTTGAAACAGAACTTGATGGACTTTCTCATGTTATTGATACACACTTTAATTGTTTATCAAAAGAAATTAAAGAATTAGATGAAAGAACTCAACGAGAGGTTGATGAAATTTATCGAAATTTTGATAAAATAAAACGCGAAGCTGAAAGTCATATTGATAAAGTATATGACAAGTTAGCAAAAAAAATTGCCGATGCTTTTATTGTTGATGATTTTGTATTTGATACAGAAGAAAAGCCAAAGAAAACTAAGAAAACTAAAGTAACACAAATTAATTCATAAATCGTTTAAAGAACTTATAGTTAACCCAGACATATGTCTGGGTTTTTCTTTTTGTTAATAATATATAAATTACAAAAAGATTTATATGAAGAATGACAATATCCGATCTAAAAGAAGAGGTAGAAACTCTATTAGCAGAATCTGGGTTCCCTCTAGATCACTACATCATTAACATACATGACCACTGTGTAGCAGTTTATTTTGACTTAAAAGAAGCTGTTATTTATTTTCGTGGTGATTTTGATTTCTCTAAATTATCAGATAAATGTGTGTTTGATTATAAAAAGTACGGAAAAAAACACGCAGCTTACATATACTTTTTGTGATGATATATAATCTACCAAAATCACAAAAATGTACTACAAGTCACATTGTTACCGAACATCATCCGGTACAGAATCAATTATTTATGCTTTACAAGAATTAGAGAGTAAACGTGTTATCATTCCAACATGGACATGTTCAAGTCTTGTTCGTGCTATTGAAGTTTGTGAATGTGAATACACAATTGTTGATTCTGATTTTGATTTACAGATTGATGTAAATGAAGTTATTAAGTATGCAGATGATTATGACACTGTTATAGTTCCTCACATGTGTGGCATACAAGCTGACGTTAAAAGCATACGTCAAAACACAAACTTAAAAATCATCGAAGATATAAGCCAATGTAATGGGTTTCCTAATTTAGGATTCTACGCAGATGTTGTTGTTTGTTCAACCGCAAAAAGTAAGTGGCTTGATTTAAAGAATGGTGGTTTATTGTTTTCTAATGGGGAACATGATCTTTTGCCGTTTGACTTTCATAGAGTAACAACTATAAAAGAAATGTTTAATCGAAGAAGAATAATTGGTTCTGAAATAATTTCAGCTGGCGTTGACTTAATAGGTCCGGATAGTTCTTTCTTAAGAGCTATGTATTTTACAAAAGGCACGTCAGATAGAAAACTTTATGAACCTTTACATCGTATTTACGGAAAAGGTGATTGTCCTAAAGCAGAAGACTATTCTGATAATATTAATTGGATATCTATATTTGTATGAAAGAAAAAATGATACAATGGTACAACGAATCACTGGAAAAATATGGTCCTGGTGATTTTCGTTCATTAACCTGGGCTGATGCAGAAGGTACATCAGCATATAAAAGATATCAACAAATGAATGAAGTTTGTTCTTTTGAAGATAACACAATAATTGAAGTAGGATGTGGTTGGGGTAGTTTCTTTGACTTTGGTTTTACAGCTGAAAAGTATGTAGGCTATGATATAAATGAAAAATTTATTAAAATAGCAAAAGAAAAACATCCTAATCACAATTTCTTTGTTCTTGATGTTTCTGAAGAAATATCACCAGTTGTTGCTGATCTTGTAATTTGTTCCGGTGTTGCTGGGAATCAAGGAGGGCCTGCGGATCATCCTCTTAAGTTAAAAAAGTTTCTTAAAGACCTATCAGAAATGGGTGATACTGTTCTTGTTAACTTTCCAAGTTCTTGGTCAACAATTAGAGCAAAGAACATTGAGTATTTTTCTCCTGAAAGTGTTTTATCTGCTGCTTTAGATATTACTCCTAATGTAACTCTTTATCATAAGAGTATGGCTGACTTTTTAATAAAAATGGAATTATCATGAAAAAAGTTTTAGTGACAGGGGGTTTAGGATTTGTTGGAACAAATCTTGTAAAGAGATTAGTATCTGAAGGATGTGATGTTTCGGTTATTGATAATTTATCAGCAGGTGATTTAAGAAATTCCACACCTGGTGTTACATATTATGAAATGCACACTAAAGAATTGTCAAAACATTTTCAAAAGTTTGACGTTGTATTTCATTTAGGTGAATACTCAAAGATTGCACCATCTTTTGATGAAATTGATAATGTTTGGGATTTTAATATAGTTGGAAGTTTTAACATTCTTGAATACTGCAGACATAATAACATTCCTATTGTTTATTCAGGATCTTCTACAAAATTTGCAGCTGAAGGCGCAGATCACTCACCTTATTCTTTTGCTAAAGCAACAGTAGTTAATCTGATTAAAAATTATGCAAAATGGTATGGTTTAAAATATTCCATTTGTTATTTTTACAACGCTTACGGACCACATCAAGATACGTGTAATAATGGTTGGGAGACTGTTATCAGCATTTTTGAGAAACAAGTTCGAGCAGGTAAGCCTTTAACAATTTGTGGCAATGGTTTACAAAAAAGAGACTTTACTTATGTAGGTGATATTGTTGAAGGATTAATGTTGGCTGCAAATAAATTAGAGAATGATGAATATCAATTAGGCAGTGGACAAGATTACACAATTATTGAAGTTGCACAAATGTTTAGCGATAATATTGTACATATACCTGAAAGACCTGGTGATCGTAGAAGCGGGTTAGCAAACTCTGAAGAAACACGTATTAAGCTTGGATGGATACCAAAAATGAACTTACAAACCTGGATTAAATCTCTTAATTTATGAAATTTTTAAATTTCTCAAAAGTATTTTGTTTATCTCCGCATCCTGACGATGTTGAATTAGGAATGCTAGGAGCTATAATGAAATTCACTGATACGCATTTTGATGTATTGTGTATTTCAAGTGGAAACTCAAACGATTCAACAAGTCATAAAATTGACAGAAAGGAGGAAGTTACAAATTTGTGGACTGACGCTAATCTTCCTAATGTTAAAATACATTTTGCTAAAAACCCTTTCTTTGAAGAACTCAACGAATCTCAATGGATTGGGTATGTTGAAAACGAATTCATAAAGAAAAACGATTACGACTGTATTTTTATTCCAACTTTTGATGACTCAATGTTTGAACATAGATATGTTAATGGTTGGGGACCTGCTTTTTGTCGTTTCTCACCAATAAGTCTTGTTGAATATAATCTACCTAGTACATTAAATCATTGGCAACCAAATCTTTTTATTGACATTGATGAACAGTATGAAAGAAAGGTTGAACTTCTTCAACATTTTAAATCACAAATTCATCGTTCATATTTTCAAAGACCTATGCTTGATGCGTTTCATAGCAATTTTCAATGTAGAAAAAAAGGTCTTCATACAGTTGAACGGTTTAAGTTAATTGAAGTTATATTAAAATCTTAATATGAAAATCTCAATTCATCAAACAACATTTTTGCCATATCTTGGTACTTGGGCAAAGATTGCCGAGTCAGATGTTTTCATTATTGAAACAAATTACATTTTTTCAACAACATCTTTTTATTACAGAACTCATGTTACAAATAAAAAGGGTGAATTAGAATACTTAACTCTTCCTATTACCCGTGAACCTGTTCATTTAGCTGAAACTCAACTTAAAGATGTAGTTGAAGCTGAAAAAAGAATTCGTAAAGCATTAAGCTATTATGTTGATGCACCTTATTATTCTGATGTAATGGTAAAAATGGAGCTTTTCTTTAAACATCAATTGCCTGAATGTAAAACATTACACAATGTAAACATGGATCTTTTTTGGTGGTTTTACAATTGGTTAGGATTAAAAACAAAAGTTGTGATTGTTGGACCTGGAGATATTGAAGAATCTGAAACTGATACAAAAACTACTCGTTTAATTAAGAAGATAAATATATTCGGAAATAACCAAAGTGTTTATATTTCAGGAGGCGGCGGCAGAGATTATCTTGATATTGCTGAAATGAATGATAGTGGAATTGATGTTGTCTTTCAATCAGCAACAGGTGATTTTTATAAAGGTTCAATCTTACATTACATGATGTATTATAAACCTGAAGAAGTTAAAGAAATGATATCTAATTCGTTTTCATACCTGGATAAATAAAATAAAAGTTAAACTAATGAGTGAATATTTATTAGACTTTGAGAGCTTTTTAAATGAAAGCAAGGAATGGGAAGAATTACTTGAAGAAGGTACTTCGTATTCAATTTATTTATTAGAATCAAACCTTGATGAAGCTGAAGCTGAAGGTAAAGATGTTTTTCATTTAAATAATGCAGTTGATGCAACTTATATGATTAATATGGATAAAAGAAAAGATAGATTAAAATCTTTTCAAGATGAAGCTGAAAAAAGAAATCTTAAGTTTAAAAGAATCGCTGGAGTTGATGGTGAAAAACTGCCAATGAAAGATGTTGAGCCTTTCATTGATAAAGTAGGTGGTGTTCGTCGTATGAAAAAATACAAAGGCAAGGATTATAAAGAAGCAAAAGCCCGAGGCCGAGCAGGTTGTAATGCATCACATATTAAATGTATTGAAGAAGCTAAAAAAGCTGGACATAAATATGTTTGTATTCTTGAAGATGATACTCATTTTACAGATGCTTTTAATGATAGATTTAAAGATGCATGGGAATCTAAACCAAAAAATGTAGATATGTTTTATTTCTGGATGGGAGGTAAAAATCAAAAATCTATCAAGAAAGGCGAATACGATGAAAAAGAATATAATGAACACTTAATTCAAATAATGAAAGGCGGTTTCGCTACAGTAGGATATATTGCTAATGTAAATGTTCTTCATAAATTGTATAATTCAGAAGATTGGAAAAATAGCGGTTTAGTTATTGATATTGGTATAGCACATTTCTTACATCCTAAAGGAAATTGTTATTACATGAAGAATAAAGCTGTTAAATTCAAGAATGATTTTAGTGATATTGAAAAAGTAGTAATAAGTTAAGCAAAAAAATAAATGATATATAGTTTATAGTTAAAAATATTAAGAAAGGATCTTGATATATACTATAAGAGTTACAAAAAGATAGATGTAATCTAATATGAGCAATAGTAAACAGTTATTAATGATTCTTGAACGTTCTGGTGAAAACTTGAGTGTTAACAAGACAAATGATGAATACGTTCTTGAAGGTATTTTTGCACAATTTGGTGTAGAAAATAATAATCACCGTATTTATGAAGAAAAAGAGTACTTACCACACCTTGACTATTTAAAGAAAAAGATTTCTGAGAATCGTTTATTAGGTGAACTTGATCATCCTGATAAATTTGATATTTCTTTATCTAAGGTTTCTCACTTGATTGAGGATGTTCGTTACGATGCAAAGAAAAGACAAATTATTGGTAAGATTCGTTTATTAGATACTCCAAGTGGACAAATTGCTAAAAATTTAGTTGACACAGGAGTTCCAATTTCTATATCATCTCGCGCAGCTGGTGTTGTAGGTGAAAATAAAAAAGTTCAAATTAAAAGAATTTTTACATATGATCTTGTTGCTGACCCAGGATTTGAAAACGCAGTAATGAGTAAAGTTAATGAAAGTTTTGGATTTGACAATCATGATGAAAATATAGCTATTTATGATGTTACAACTGAATTTCCTGCATTCTTGGAAAGCGTTGATACTGAAGAGATAAATAAAACACCGGAAAAAATAGAAAAAACAATGGAGAAAGATCAATCTTACGTTTCTATCGAAGAAATGAACAAGTACTCCTTGGTGATTAAGAATGAAATTGAAAAGATAAATGATCGTTTATCAAAAATTTCTGAGTCTTCTGACAAAAATGAAAGAATCGCTAAATTGGAGGAAGAATTGGAAAACATTAAAAGTTATGCAAATTACTTAGCTGAATCACAAACTAAAGCTTTAGAGTTTGCTAACTATTTATCAGAACAAGTAAACAATGTTGCTCTTTACACTGAGCATGTTGCAGAAAAAGCTGATAATGGAATTCAGTACGCTGAAGCACTAGCTGAACAACACAATGCTAGAGCTGAGTATATGGATCATCTTGCTGAAAGACTTGACCAAAGTATTCAGTATGGAGAATATAAAGCTGCTAAAATTAATGAAACAATTAAATTTGGTAATTATTTAGCAGAGAGAATGAATGAAACAATTCATTATGCTGAGCACGTTGCTGAACATGCTGATAACGCAATTCGTTACGGTGAGTACTTAGCAGAAAACAGTACTTCTAAAGAAGAATTCAAAAATATAGTTGAGTACGCTGAACATATGTTTGAAACTATGGGAGTTGGTGTTGTTGAAGGTAAAACTTCTACAAACGAAGAAGAAAACAAAACTGACAATGGTGTAATAACAAACGCAATTAAAGAAAGCGAATCTGCAATTGGTCGTTACGCATCATTAGATAATAAAATTCAAGCTGTTCTTGAGTCTGTCCAAAAACAAAAGACAGAATTAAATAATCAAGATAGCCGTTATCCGTTCATACAGTTTTTAGGTGAGAACAAGAAAGCCGAGTTCTTAGCTTTAAACGAGACCGATAAGAAAAGGGTCGCAAATGCATTAAATGCTAATCCATCATTTGACGAAGAAAGAATTGTTAATGTATGGGAATCTGCATTAGCTTCTATTGAAGTTAATGAAAAATGGTTAATTGAAATGCCAACTGAGTATTTAGGACTTTGGGAATCAGCAACAGCTGACATGAAAGACCGTATTACTCGTCAAGCAAAAATGTTCCGTTTAGAAACTGCTTACCAAATCAAAAACTTTTGGCAAACACGTGGATTAGGAAAGGTTTCTGAAAATTTATCAGAGTCTGTTAATAATGATACAAAAAGAGCTGAATTAATTAAAGAATCAAATTCTTTAGGTTATTCTTCTGAGTATGTTAACGGAATTGCTGAAAGTTTAGGAAAACGTTTTAAGTAAACAAATTAAAAACACAAAAATTTAAAAGATGAATCTATTAAACGAATCACAAGTGTTTGAAACTTGGGCACCTATCTTAGAAGAAAGAACAGGTATCAAAGATACAAACAAATTAGGGTGGATGTCTAAATACGCGCACTACCACTCATTAAATGAAGGTTTTACATACCCACAAGCTTCATTATTTAACACTCCAGGTATGGGTAACGTTGCTCCAGCTTCTACTGTTGCTGGTGGTGCAGCTAACTTCTACGGAGCTGGATCTCATGGATCAGGTGATAAATTCCCATCATTGTTACCATTAGCAATTCAAGTTGCTGCTCGTACAGTTGGTTTTGATATCGTTCCTGTTATCCCAATGAATGGTCCTTCTGGAGTATTAACATACTTAGATTATTTATATGCTGGAGGTCGTGATCCACTTGCTCCAGGATTAAATGGACAAGCTTCTTTAGGAGGTGCAGCTAACGCTGGTAACTCTGTGAAATTTGGTGATAAATACCAAGTATTCAAATTAAACACTAACGGATTTAACGCTGCTGCTTTAGCATTCTGGAAAAACGCAAACGTTGGTAAAACTTACGTTTTATCATTCAACGCAATTTCTGGTGTAACTGCTGGTTTAGTTGTTTCTTACGTTGGTCGTTCTCGTATTGACGGTTTCCCATTATTCCATGTATTAGGAGAAATTTCTCAAGCTTCTACTGATATTTCTGGTGGTGGTGTTGTAACTTCAAACATTGCATTAGGTCAAGGACAATCTTTACCTTATTATTTAGTAGTTGACGGTTCAACAGAAACTTACGTTTATGAAGCTGCTTCTTTTGACAAAAATTCAGGTGCTTACGGTGCTGTAACTAATGCTACAAGTGCTGCTTTCAACTATACTGCTGGACACAATACATATTTCTCTGAACTTGTTCGTGCTTTAGAAGATCATATTGAAGGATTCACTGGTGCTGGACCATTAGATGACCAACCATATTCTGGTAACGCTACAAACGGACGCGTTGCTTACGAACCAATGAGAAGAGGTGTTGGTGAAACTTCTTACTACAGAACTATGGGTCTTCAAGCATTCACGAAATTCGTTGAAGCTGAAACTTTCCAAGTTGCTGCTCAAGTAACAACTGAACAAATCCAAGATCTTAACCGTCAATATGGTATTGATGTTGTTTCAATGATGGAAAATGCTTTAGTAAATGAAGTATCTCAATCAATCAACAAACACATCTTATCAAGAGGATTTGCTTTAGGATGGCAAAACCACGCAAACTTTGCTACAGTTGAAGGAACAAACTTGAACTTAAACTTATTCACTGGATCTTCAGTTAACACTGCTGCATTCATCGGACAAGATAATTCATTAGTTTCTATCGCTGTACCAGGTTTCCAAAATTACGGTGGTTCAACAGCTAGCTTTGAAAACCAAGGAACTGTTCAACGTCGTATCCAATCTAAAATCTTAGCTGCAGGTAACGTAATTGCACAAAGAGGTCGTAGAGGTCCAGGTAACTTCGTAGTTACAAACTTACAAGTTGCTACTGCACTTCAAGATTCTGCTCAATTCACATTCTACCCATTAGCAAATACAGTAAACCAAAATAACGGTGCATTATATCCATTAGGAACAATCGCTGGTATGACTGTTTACGTTGACCCTAACATGGAATATTCTGATACTCGTGTATTAGTTGGCCGTAAAGGTGCTGATGAAGAGCCAGGATTAAAATTCATGCCTTACTTAATGGCTGAATCAATCCAAACAATTGCTGAAGGTACTATGGCACCAAAAATTGCTGTTAAATCTCGTTACGCTCTAGTTGAAGCTGGTTTCCACCCAGAAACTCAATACTTCACACTATTAGTTAACTTGAAAGATGGTAACTCTGACTGGTGGTTAGCTACTAACACAATTTCTATTGCTTAATCATTTAATATAATAGATTAGAAAGGGATCTTCGGATCCCTTTTTTTTATTTATAGCTAATCAAGTTAAAGATATATAAACTGTAAAATAAAATAATGTTATGAAATTCAAACAATTCTTAGACGTAAAAAATAACATAAAAAGTATTAAAGAATCAGAAGAACTTGGTTTTATAGAAATGAGTGAATCTGAACTAGCTATAACGGAATCATTAAGTGATGATATTAATGAAGGTGTTGGTAGTTTATGGAAAACAATTAAAGGTCTAATTCGTTTGAGCGGTCTTGGTAAACAATATCAAAAAGCTCTTGTTGACGAAGCTTCTGAAGAAATGGATTTTGCTCGTAGAAAAGCTGCAGCTAAAAAAGCTGGACATACAGGTGAAGAAACGGAATCTTTAAAAAAATCACATGAAAGCAAAAAAACTGCATTAAAAGATAAAGTATCTGCAATATCAGATAAAATGGAAGAGATTGCTGAAACTGATTGGCTGAAAGCAAAAGTTCGTAGAGATAAATTAGAAGCAAGAATTGCTAAAAATAAAATATTACTTAAAATAGCAAGTGCAGAAGAAGCTAAAGAATTATCTTTAAAGACTAATGGACTTAATGATGAATTGACTGATGTTAATGATGAATTAAGAAATTACGAAAGCAATAATAAGGATAAGATTAAAGAAGTTGTTAAAGAAAAACAAGAAGAACTAAAAAATAAAGTTTCTGATGAAGAAGAAGCTTTGTCTACAGCAAAAGAAGAAATGGACAAAGAAAAAAATGAATCTTCTGTTGAAAAATATAAACAACAGCTAAATAAAGTTATAACTGCAAAAGAAGCTTACAATAAACTTCCTGGATTATCTGATGATGACAAATATAGTGTGGATTCAATTGATGATTTAAAAAATAAATTAAAAGATTTGGGTTCTAAAGAAGAGGAAGAAGAACCTGAAAAGGAAGAAGAACCTGAAAAGGAAGAGTCAGAAAACATTAAATCAAAAAGAAAAGAAATAGAAAAACTTAAAGCGGAACTTGCTGATGTGGAGAAAAGTCCAACGGCTGTTAAAACAGGAATAGAAGCTTTACAAAAATCTATTAAATCTAAAGAAGACTTATTACAGAAAGAAATTGAAAAAGAAAAGTCAAAATCTTCTGAACCTAAAAAGGAAGAAGAACAATCTGATAATAAGGAAGAAGAACTATCTGATAATAAAGAAAAGAAAGCTAATCTTGAAAAGAAGATAAAAAGTGCCGAGGCTAAAGTTGCGGAACTTGAGAAAAATGGCGCTGAAAAAGAAAAGATAAATCACATCAAGAAAAATATTGATGCAATGTATGATAAACTATCAAAACTTGGTGAATCATATGAAGAATTTAATTTAGATGAAATGACATCTGATATTGATTCTATAATTTCAGAATTAGATTCAATGATGCCACAAAGTAAATTTATAAGTTTTGCTAATTTTTTAGCATCTAGAAATAAATAATCATATTATGATAGATTTTAAAACATTTGAATCTCAGAGTTCATCTGATGAAAATAAACCTACTTACATAAAAGAGCCTCAAGGAAAACTTCGTAGAACAGCGGATGTTAGAGTTTGGTCTAAAGTTGGTATTGGATTTTCTAACGATAATGAACGTGGAGTTTTCTCGGTTGACCACATTAAAAAGGGTGAATGTTTTGAAGTAGCGCCTATTATTTTAGTGCCTACTGAAGATATTAATGGAACTACTGTTATGGATTATGCTTTTAAAATAGATGATAATCAATATGCAATTGCTTTTGGTAGTGCTTCATTATACAATCACAGAAATCAACCTTCAGCTGAATGGCATATTGATGTTGATAAAAAAATTATATCTTTTTATGCACTAAAGGATATAGAATCTTCTGAAGAGATTTTTATATCTTATGGGAAAGCATATTGGAACACTCGTGAAATATCCGCAAAGGTTAGCCCTAATATTAAACAAGCACAAGAATGAAATATATTCAAACATTTGAAAATTGGATCTTTGAAAAACAGTTTTCAGAAGAAGAAAGAAAAAAATTAGCTGACAAAGGATTTGCTTTACCAGATGGTAGCTTTCCTATTCAAACTGTTGATGATTTAAAAAATGCAATACATGCTTATGGTAGAGCTAAAAATCAATCAGCTGCAGCAAAACATATAGCAAAAAGAGCAAAAGAATTAGGTAAAGAAGATTTAATACCTACTTCTGATGATTTTCAAAAATCTTTAAAATAAAATAAATAATATGAAAACTTTTACAGAATTTATTGACAACAATAATGTAGCGCCAAGCGCTGAAAAAACATTTCCAACATTTGAAGAAGCAACAACACAAGGTAAAGATGTTGCAGATGAAAAAGGATCATGTGTATCTGATAAGATGAAAGATATGATTAAAGAAATGTGTGAATCTGGTATGTCAGAAATGAAATCTTGTCATGAAGACGAAACGCCAATGACAGCTGAAAACTGGATGTCAGAATGCGATTCTTACATGAAAGAATGCATGGAAAGCTTGAAGGAATGTTGTGATACTTGTATGAACGCATAAAAAAACATTTAATGAAAGTAATAATTTATATAGAAAAAAAGGATTTTGATAGCTTTTTTACTTGGCTTAATAGATTAAAACAAGGAAACTTAGAACCTTCTCCAATTTCTTATAGTTTGAGTACAGACGATATAAAAAGCCCTCTACAAGTATTATTAAACCCAGATGAGTTTACTATAATACAAGATGCTGAAAAGAACATGGAGGACATTAAAAACTCTTATGGTGATTTAAACATATTTTATCAACCTGAATCATTAGATAATGATAAAATAATGATGGGCGATATAATAAGAAATGGCATAAGACATGATTGCTTGGTTAATCTTTATAATACAGCAATTGAACTTGCAATGTCAATACCTGGACTTACTCCATTAGATGCACTTGTTATTGCTGAAAGAGAATGTATACCTACACCAAGCAGTAGCCATGTAAATAATATGTAAAGGCTACATAATATATAAATTGGAATTAAAAAATAAAGAACTTATAAATGTCAACAATTAAATCCACATTAAACTTGCAAACAGGAACATTGTTTCCACAATCGTTTCATTTTAGCAAAACAATGTCAACTACAATAACTGAAAACGAAGGTTTTGGCAGATTAAATTTAACAGGAGGTAACCCACAAAGTTTATCAAATCTTGTAATTGGTCCTAAAGGTGGATATCTTTATGCTCAAGCTTTACCAACAAACCCAGCAAATGTAGGTATTAAAATATACAGTGTAAACGATAATTCTAACTTTGCTACTCTAATGCCTGGTGAATTAGCAATCATTCCTCTATCAGCAGCAGTTGGTGGTCTTTATGCTCAAGCAACTACAGAAGATAATGCATCAATTGACTTCTTTGTTGGGAATAAAGGAGGTGAATGGGGAGACAGTGTATTATTTAATTATGTAGATAATAATCTACAAAATAACCAATTGTTATTCTTTGATTGTGAATAC
>Ga0214192_1000869_pt1 | contig 17808 bp, 9 predicted proteins | sample TroBogEpilimnion_44_FD_153030 | JGI IMG/M metagenome (GOLD analysis project Ga0214192, IMG submission 153030) | Freshwater microbial communities from Trout Bog Lake, WI - 29JUL2008 epilimnion | ecosystem: Environmental > Aquatic > Freshwater > Lake > Epilimnion/Euphotic zone | place: Trout Bog... | reverse complement strand
GGCAGGGGCGGCAATGGCGGTAAATCTCCCGCGAGCGGCTCCGCCGGGGTGGCTGGCAGTACATACGGCGGCGGTGGCGGTGGTGCAGCGACCTATAACGCAGGAGCTGCAGCAGGTGGTGCCGGCGCAGCCGGTGCCGTGATCATCACGTATAATCCCTGCGCAACTCCTACTTCATACACAGTCACAGGTGGCGGCAGCTACTGCTCAGCAGGGGGTACAGCTCCTACGGTGGGGCTTAGTGGCTCGACATCAGGCATCAGCTATCAGCTACAGCTCGGTGGTGCCAATGTCGGCTCTCCGGTAGCAGGTACCGGCTCTGCTATTACATTTGGTCAGCAGGCGACGGCAGGTACATATACGGTAGTGACATCAGGCTACTGTGCAGTATATAGCATGACAGGCAGTGTCACAGTCTCCGTATACAGTACAGCGCCATCGGCACCCGGTTCGATCATTGGACCGACTACGGTATGCCCTAACAGCGCAAATATATTCTCCGCGGCGTCCTCTGTCGGAGCACAGACCTATACATGGTCACTACCCGGCACATGGACTGGCTCCTCCATGGGCGATAGCATCACTGCTACATCGGATGTCACGGCAGGCACTGTATCGGTCACAGCTAATAATGCCTGCGGCAGCTCTGCCGCCCAGACCCTGGCGGTCAGCATCGGTAGCACTCCGGCTACACCTGCCGCCATCAGTGGCACGGCAGCAGTTTGTAGCAGCGTCCCCGATACATTCTCGATCGCCACAGTGAGCGGAGCTACTTCATATACATGGTCACTCCCTGTCGGATGGACAGGTAGCTCCACTACTAATAGTATCATATCCACATCAGGTACTATGGGTGGCACCGTCAGTGTCACCGCCAATAACAGCTGTGGCAGCTCTCCCGCCCAGACATTTGCGGTGACTATCACCTCTCCGCCGGCTCAGCCCCCGGTTATCTTTGCGCGGGCCACAGAATGCGCAGGTGCGCTTGATACTTTTGCTGTCAATACGGTCAGCGGAGCTACATCCTATACATGGTCCCTTCCTGTGGGTTGGACAGGTATAGGTGGTACACTTCAGGCTACTACTGCCTTTGTGAGTTCATCAGGTACCATCTCAGTCACTGCCAATGGCGCCTGCGGCAGTTCCGCGGCTCAGACATTCACCGTATCTGTGGTATCTGCTCCTGCTACACCGGGTGTGATCACCGGCGCGGCATCTGTATGCAGCGGGGGACTCGATACATTCTCAATCACCGCAGTCAATGGTGCTACAACCTACACCTGGTCCCTACCCAATGGCTGGGCTGGGACATCCTCCACTACCAGTATCACTGCCACCTCTGGCGCTGCCGGAGGCACAGTTTCCGTCAATGCAGGCAATAGCTGTGGCACCTCTTCTGCTCAGACTTTCGCAGTCTCGATCACAGCTGCGCCAGCTACACCGGGCGCGATCAGCGGGAGAGCATCTGTATGCAGCGGCGCATTAGATACATTCTCAGTCGCAGCAGTCAGCGGAGCGACTTCATACACTTGGTCACTGCCAAACGGCTGGACAGGGAGCTCTACCACAAATAGCATCGTCGCCACAGCGGGATCAAGTGGTGGCAACGTCTCTGTCACGGCTCACAATAACTGTGGCAGTTCATCAGCACAAACTTTTACCGTGACTATGGCGTCTTCACCAGCGACACCGGGTGCCATCAGTGGCCGCGCCTCCGTATGCCGCGCCGCGCTGGATACCTTCTCCATTGCTGCCGTGAGCGGAGCCATATCATACACGTGGTCCCTGCCAAATGGCTGGACAGGTACATCTACATCTACCAGTATCATCGCTACAGCAGGCTCTGCAGGGGGCACAGTATCAGTCACAGCCAATAGCGCTTGTGGCAGCTCGTCTCCTCAGGTATTCACCGTCGCCATCACTCCTGTACCGACCACGCCCGTTGCGATCCTTGGCCGTACAATAGAGTGTGCCGGTGCGCTTGACACCTTTGCAGTCAATACAGTCAGCGGTGCCACATCATACACATGGTCACTGCCAGCTGGCTGGAGTGGCTCTTCATCTCTTCAGGCGATCACTGCTACAGCGGGATCTACAGGCGGCACAGTATCTGTCACTGCCAATAATGCCTGCGGTAGTTCATCAGCACAAATATTCACGGTCAGCATCACTACAGCGCCTGCTACACCGGGCGCGATCACAGGTACTGCAAGTTTATGCAGCGGCAGCAGGGACACACTCTCCATCACCGCAGTCAACGGAGCGACATCATATACCTGGACTCTGCCAAACGGCTGGAGCGGTTCATCTACTTTCAATAGCATCATAGCCACCACAGGATCCACAGGTGGCACTGTGACAGTGAAAGCCAACAACGGCTGCGGCACATCCGCGGCACAGACATTCGCAGTCAGTATCAATACTCCGCCAGCATCTCCTGCTGCGATCAGCGGCACTGCCACTATATGCAGTGGCAGCAGGGATACTTTCACTGTCGCACCTGTGTCGGGAGCAACCTCCTACACCTGGACCCTGCCAAATGGATGGACGGGCACATCAAATACTGCCAGTATCATAGGTACATCTGGATCTACAGGCGCAGTCATGGTCACCGCCAACAACAGCTGCGGCAGCTCCTCACCGCATACGCTCGCCGTCACTGTCAATACAGCACCGGCCGCACCGGCATCTATCATCGGTCACACCACTGTATGCGCTAGTAGTATCGATACATTCTCCGTGACGCCGGTGACCGGTGCCACTTCATATACATGGACGCTGCCAAACGGTTGGACAGGTACGTCGACTACATCATCTATTATATCCACCGCTGGCGTCACGGGGGGCAATATCACTGTCCGCGCCAATAACAGCTGCGGCAGCTCCTCTGCACAGACCCTCGCTGTATCTATCGCAGCCGGTGCACCGGCTACACCAGGCGCTATCACCGGCCATGCGAATGTCTGTGCAGGAGGCAGGGATACATTCTCGATCACGGCAGTCAGCGGAGCCACCTCCTATATATGGACCCTGCCAAACGGATGGACAGGCACATCTGTCACTCCTGCGATCATCACCACACCCGGCAACACTGGCGGAGTCATATCGGTCAAAGCCATTAATGGCTGCGGTACGTCAGCTGCCTCCGTGCGGAATGACACCGTCAGGACGACGGTGGTGACTTTCAATTTTGGAAATAATCCTGTTTGTAGTAATTCAAATCCTAGTGTGACCCTCACTGCTACTCCATCGGGAGGTGTCTTCTCCGGTACAGGAGTGACAGGGAGTACATTCAATGCAACCGGCCTCTCATCTACCAACTACATACTCGCATACACCTATACTAACTCATACGGCTGTGTATCTACTGATACGGCTAATGTGAGCGTCAAAGTATGCACCGGAATCGAACAGACTGAAGCTGACATAATCTCCATCTATCCAAATCCATTTAATGAAACATTGGTAGTAAATATCAATGGCAACTACAGCGGCCAGGTCACACTCACCGACGCGACAGGCAGAGAGGTCCGCAAACAGGATTTCGCCACTGGCACTGAGACCATATCCCTTAGCACCGGCACACTCGCCTCAGGTCCATACATACTCAATATCTATACCGATGGCAAAATGATCATCGCCCGCAAGGTCATCAAAGTGGATTAACACCTATGGTGAATATTAGATTCGAATTCATCGGCCTGCCTTAATTGGCGGCCGATTTTTTTATAGCCAGATAGATAAAAGGGGGAGAATTTACATCCGATAAGCACAAAGGAAATGGTCCATATTATTACAGTTGAATCATAGAAGATAAGGCATCATAATCAGCGCCTCCCAACTATCAATTCTCAATTAACTTACCTTACCAACAGAACGTGATAATCACTCACCTGAAAGAGATGCATTGCAGTATTAGTGTAGTAGTTCACCACTGGTTCGCCGCTAGTTTTGGAATTGCGGATCACCGGCGAGATATGGAAGCTAAACCCCAGTCCATCGTATGATTCATTGTCAAAACCCTGTTTGATAGACTTGCCATACTTATTAAAGATCACTGTCAGGTATGTCATCGCGTCATATCCCAGATAGGAAAAGCGCGATGGATGTTGGCTATTGGTATTAGTATATCCGGATACGAAATCCTTCACCTGGCTGCGGCTCGTATCCACATAGTAGTTGTCCGTGAAGTAAGGCTCCGCCTTGTTCAGGTAGTCTGCCCTGATCTGCTCCGCCTCTATCCAGGTCGGCATTCCAAAGACTGTGACATTCTCCTTGATCGTTCTCAGATGCGAATTCACTACCGGCTCATCATAGCAGGTCATCATGATCACGTTGCGCTCCTTTGGCACCAGGTAGTAGCTCAGCGAACGCTTTGCCACAAGCACAGTAGAGTCACTGATATTGAAGAAAGAGTACTTCAGCTTATGCGTATTGATATCATTATAGTTTTTGAAGAGCGTATCCAGCTGTTTCGCTGCCGATATATCGCGTTCTCTCTTTGTCGTCATGATCACGATATTGGCTTCATCGAAGCTATCAGTGACCATCTCATATTCCTTTTGCAGGTGCGCATCGATAGTAGGCATGAAGCGCACCAGATAGGGATTCTCAGAGGAGAATGCCTTAGACGCTACGAAAGGTTGGATATTTATGATCCCATTTTTCTTGCAGTAGGCCGCCACCGTCTTTGCTTGATTAGAGGTGGTTGGTCCGATGATGATGTCGCATATTTTCAGTGTGTCATTCTTGACCAGTTCCTGTACCACAGAGTCGTTATTCTGGGAGTCAAAAGTATAGATCTCGACAGGCAGCTTTACCGTATGAGTACTCAGCGCATATTTCAGCCCCTCGTTGAAATCCAAAGCCTCCTGGACATGTTCCTTGATTTTCAGTCCCTCATTTTTAGTACCTTCTTTATCGCTCATCGCATTGTAGATCTTTTCACTGGTGCTCTGAGCTTCAAAAGGCAGGATTATCCCTATCCTTATCACATTATCTCCACTCTTTTTAGTGGTGTTTGTAGACGACGTAGGAGTAGTACCAGATTTGTCGGTAGAGTCCTTAGGGCTCACCGCGCCCATCCCCGTCGGCCTCAATGGACCATCTCCGGGATTCCCATTTGCCGGCCGCGTCTGCTGGCCTGAGTAGGTATTTTGATTGATGATATTCTGTCTCAGGTTATTTTTAGACTGCGCATCGCAGGCCACAGCGCAGCATATCAGTATCAGCAAAAGCAACAGGTTTCTCACTCGGGTATATTGGTTTATGGACGAATTTCAAAAATTATAATGATGCAGCACAGTTTTCGCAAAAATAGTTTATAAACTCGATGTCATACTGAAAAATAATCTTTATATATTCATGGCATTGTATTTGTACTTTATTTATTGCCACCGCGTTTAATATTTATAACCTTAGATTATGAAATGGTCAGGGCTCTTATTGATTTTACTTTTATCAGCGGGCTGTTTCGCGCAGTCCCAGGAAGCTGCACCCTATCTGGCCAAAGTAGAAAAGTACAACGAGGCTTCTATCTTCGAAGACGCCCGCTACAAAGGCATGGACTGGAAGGCTTTCTACAAACTCGATGAAGCCAATGAACTCGTCGACCCCGTCAACTATGACTTTGATCTCATGAACGCCGCTGTATTTTTTGCAGTAAATAAATACCGTGCCTCCCACGGTGTCGCTGCGCTTAAATTTGAACCGCGCCTCCGCGACGCCGCCACCATCCACTCCTACCAGATGGTCAAAAAAAATTTCTTTGACCACATGAACTATGCAGATGCCAAGCTAAAAGGCCCCGACACGCGTATGCTGCTATGCGGATACAAAGGACAAAAACTGGCAGAAAATCTCGCACGCGGCTACGCAGACCGCGGCAAACCGCTCACCTACACGCAGCTCGCTGACAAGGCCGTCATGGAGCTCAGCCGCTCCAAAGAGCACAACAGGCACCTCATAGATCCGGATCTTGAGAAACTCGGCTGCGGGCTCATCTTCGAGAGCACCAGCACGCCTGAGGGAGTCATATACTTCCGCCTTACACAGGATTTTGGCCAGGACTGGAAGTAAAACAGCCGCTACTTTTTCTTGCCTGTGATATAGGCCCGCATATTGCAGAAGATATTAAAAGGTATTTCCACTACCTGAGTATTGGCGAGCCATGCGGGCACGATGCCGCCCATATCTGAGCTATAGATATTAGTGACGAAAACACCGCCGGGCACCGCGACTATCTTCCAGGAGCCTTGCATTTGCTTGACACGCGCGCAGCTGCCGCTTGGACCTATATAGTTCGGCTCGGCATGAACATGTATATATGTCGTATCCTTGATAGGTTTGTCCACTACTATGCGCTGTACGCAGTCGACATTGGGCAGCGGCCAGGGTGTCTTGTAGATGAGGTGGGAGATAGATTCATTGTCGCTGATCTTCTTCAGCACTTTTGCCTCCTGACAGTCAGGGAACCACTTCGAGTAGCCATTAAAATCTGATAGCACCTCCAGCACTTTCGCCGTAGATACATTGAGATACATCTCTGCTTTGGAGGTTCTGATTTTTCCTTGCTCGCTTTTGCGGGTATAGATCTTTATGCCATCCTTGTCCTCGCCTAGCTTCCAGTCTTCTTTCTCAGTACTTGTCCTGAATGATGACAGCAGCACAAAAGCCGCCATAAAAGCCACACCACGCCCTAACTTATACATATATCTCCCCCGGTTAATTTTCTATTATGCTTCCAATTCTTTCACACGCCTGACAGGCTGCATCCTGTATCTCAGGAGTGCCATCTTATCCTCCTGCGTCAGTGTACCCGTCAGGTCCACATAGTGTTCGGCCATCAGATCCAGACGTCCCATCATCAGCCAGACAAACATCTCAAACTCCTGCGTATCGGTGAAGACAGACGCAAGGTTAGCTTTGTACTTCTCTACATTCTTATAGTAGTCATCGGCCATCTTGGTCCAGTGCATCTGCGGATGATGATGATGCGTGACATGAAAGTCCTCATTATATACATTATAGTGGCCATTTAGTATAGTCACTGAGTTGACGTATGGATTGTCTGGATCCAGCGGATCGCAGAAGGTGTGCCAGATATAGTTGATCGCGCCAAGGTAGATGATCACACTCATATGCGGCAGGATCAGATAGGCAAAACCAAACCAGGGACTCATCACAGTGATGACCGCTATCAGGCCATAGTAGACCAACATAGCAGTAGCCATGCGCCTCGCCGGCTTCCACTGACGATTCTCTGCAAAGTATTTGACGATAGATATTCCGGTCCAGTATAATGAAAAACGACGAAGGTATTTCAGCCACTCTGCCGGATTGCTGCGGTCAAGATCATAGGTGAAAGTCACATCGCCGGGACCATTATCATACTTGTGATGAATACGCTGATGACCCAGAGGATAGGTCTCCGGCACATGACCATAGAAGGGACCGATGAACCAGCCGAAAGCATTATTCAGAAAAGTATAAGGCTCTTTGAAAAGCCCCCTGACATCATGGCCTTCCTTATGTATGAGCGTAGCGATCACAGAGAAGAAACGGAAGTATGGACCCATCATCAAAACATTATACAAAAAGGCCACCAGCACGACAGTATACCATGCAGCAGATGGTCCATAGTGCATTTGCCATACGAATGCACAAATGAATAGCACCGGTGTGTATAGTCCGATGCCAAAGAGGCTAAACAGATACGGGGCATTGCGTTCGTCGCGCATCATTACCTTGGACAGGCGCTCAGATAGGCGAGTGAAGAAAGCACCAAGTCCTGTTGAAAGGCTGGTCTTACTAATGGCCAGCCACAATTGATCCCAGAGCAAACCAACAGCGATCACTGCACCCATCCACGGAGCAGGTATGAGCAATAAAGCAGAAGCTATTCCCCCAAATACTTTTTTGATCAATCCAAAGTAAGGCGCATCCTTTGCGTCCCTGGGTTCCGACTTGAAAATTGGATACTTGTCATTCGATTCTATTGCGCTTTCATTTGCCATGTGTGTATTTTAATATCTTTTGCGAAGCGCGTTTTCATTCCGTCCGTAAACGTAAATAAAGCCCGTTAAGTACATCGGTCATATGAATCCCGCATGTTTTCAGCGAACTCACATTTGCGTCCATCCAAAGCACTCCATCATCTTTCCTAATCATCTCATAACAAATTTTACCATCGCCGCCCCTTTATTATTTGTAGCTTTACGAGGCTCAAAGCTTATTATGGCGATCTTTATTTTCTTTTGGGTGCATTGGTACCTGTCTCTTTTCTCACAGACATTTCTGATGCATCGCTATGCGGCACATGGCTCGTTTACCATGAGTCGTGGTTGGGAGCGTTTCTTCTATATTTTTGCCTACATCACTATGGGCTCGTCCTATCTCAGTCCACGCGTGTATGCCACCATGCACCGCCTGCACCATGCCTACACAGATACGCCGGATGATCCTCACTCTCCTAAATACTTCTCGACAGTATTTGCCATGATGAATCATACTAAGAATGTCTACGTGTCCATCCAGAGAGGCACGACCAAAGTCGATGAGAGGTTCCTCAAAAACCTGCCGAAATGGGACGCCATCGATCGTCTCGGAGACTCATGGTATTCGCGTGTCGGATGGGGCCTGGCATATCTGGCATTCTATATTGCTTTTGCACCTTCACTATGGTGGTTTCTGCTGCTGCCCGTTCAGTTTCTGATGAGTCCCGTGCATGGCGCCATCATCAACTGGTATGCACACAAATACGGCTATACCAATCACAAACTAAATAACACATCAAAAAACCTGCTGCCCGTAGATGTCCTCATGCTCGGCGAGTCCTATCACAACGATCACCACAAGCATGCATCCAGCATCAACTTTGGCTCGCGCTGGTTTGAGATCGATCCGGTATATTATATCATCCGTTTTTTTGATTCGATGGGCATCGTAAAGGTAAAAACGCCGGGCGTGAAAGTGGTCAGTGAGTTTTAGAATCATTTTCATCTCCCAACGTGTGCATGGCTCAAGGCGCGTCTCAAGATCTGACAAAAACAGCGCTATTCAATCCGTTGATAAACCTATCTCTTTACCGCATACATCATCATACCATACTTCGGCCTCAGCGTCACCAGGGGCTCCGGCTCGACTTCGAAATTTTCTTTCACCTTGAAAGTAAACTTACGGTAGAGCGTGATCAGTATGATCTCCATCTCCAGCATGGCAAAGTTATTGCCGATGCAGACTCTCGGACCGCCACCAAATGGGAAGTAAACAAACCTATCGATGCCATTTCTTTTATCAGGTGCGAAGCGCTCCGGCAGAAATTTTTGCGGCTCCTCCCAAAATCGCTCACTGTGATGCAGGTATATGATCGGCACCAGAACATTAGTCTGCTTGGCTATTTTGTATCCTCCCAGTTCGTCGTCTTCTATTGCGCGGCGGCCTACAGTCCAGACGGGCGGATAGACACGCATACTCTCCTCTATCACCTGCTTCACATAATGAAACTCACCCACGGTCTTATAATTCAGTTCAAAGCCATCGACTAATTTTTCTTCTATCTCATCCATCATTTTCTTTTCCTTCTCAGGATTTTGCGAGAGGAGATAGAGCGTCCACGAGAGGGCATTGGACGAGGTTTCATTACCAGCCAGGAAGATCGTCATCAGCTCATCCCTCAGCTGTTGTTTGCTCATTGTTTCACCCGTCTCTTCATCTTTCACATCCATGAGCATCGAGAGCAGATCATCTTTAGATTCGCCTTCAGATTTTCTCTTGTCGATGATCTCATAGATGATCTTATTCAGCAGGTCCACCGCACGCTTCATGCGCAGGTTAAATGGCGTAGGTACGAAATCCGGCATCCTCACAGGCGTATGCAGTTTCTCGATGGTATATTCATTCAGCAGCGTGATCTGGTCGCCGACTATCTTGGCCTTATCCTCCACACCCGTGCTGAAGATCGCCTTTGAGATCACATCCAAAGTGAGCGCAGTCATCTCGGGCAGCACATCAAATGCCTCTCCCCTATCAGCGTATTTCTCTATCTTCTCTGCGGTATGCTCTGCACGCTCTATCATCATGGCAGTCCATTCATCCAGTTTGCGCTTATGAAAGGCCGGCTGTGCCAGCTTCCGCTGCTTCTTCCAGAAGTCTCCTTCACTCGTGAGCAGCCCCATACCCAGCAGCGGCTTCAGCATATCGTAGGCGAGGCTCTTTGTATAGTTCTTGCTGTTGTCTTGTAGCACGTAGCGAGCGTATTCCGGATTGGATGCGATCACTGCCTTCACGAATGGTAGATGAAGGCTGAATATATTCCCATGATTCTGGATAAAGAGCTTGACCATGCCGATGGCATCATCCTTCAGCAGCAGTGCGTGACCGAATAGCCAGTGACGACGTTCTTTGGGAGCGGGCGGAGCGATTTTCTTGGCGACGGAGGTGTCCATGATGTGTATTAAATTCTAACTGAATATAAACTTAATGAAGACGAATCAATAAACACTCTTCTCATAAAATAATATCATCAAATACAAAGAAATAATTTGCTAAAAAAAGCCAATACGATTTCCGAATTAATCGGGGTATTCACCGATTTACCTGTTTAAACATTGATTTATTCATCTACATTTGCAACGCATTAGAAATAATGAGCAGCTATTTTATTTTGTTATCGTGTATATTCGCAACGGCGGAAATACTTATATATAATCTCAGCATATGTGGATAGTCAGACTTGCGCTCCGTAGGCCTTACACAGTCGCAGTAATGTCTCTTTTGATCATCATGATGGGCTTCCTGTCGATCAAATCCATGCTCATCGATATCTTTCCGGTCATCGATATCCCCGTGGTCATTGTCGTATGGAACTACCCCGGCCTCTCCGCAAACGAAATCGAAAAGAGGGTTACCTTCCTAAGCGAACGTGCCTATTCCACTACTGTAAATGGTATATCCAAAATAGAGTCACAATCTATACCAGGCCTCTCCATTCTCAAAATATACTTCGAACCGGGGTCCGATATAGGAGCAGCCATAGCCCAGATATCAGCCGTCTCCGGCACAGCGCTCCGGGCAATGCCACCCGGCATCACGCCACCTACCATCCTACAGTACAATGCCTCAAACGTCCCTGTGACACAGCTCACCCTCAGCAGCAAAACGATGTCCGAGGACAAGATCTTTGACTATGGCCTTAACTTCATCCGCCTCAGGCTGTTCAATATACCCGGTCTCGCTACACCTGCGCCATTTGGCGGCAAGACCAAACAAGTCATGATAGATATAGACCCCAATGCCCTGACTGGCAAAGGTGTCTCGGCTGGTGATGTACTGAGCGCGCTGCAGGCCTCAAACCTGATCATCCCCGCAGGTACGGCGCGCATGGGCCAAACCGAGTACAACGTAGACCTAAACTCCAGCCCGCAATCGGTCAAGCAATTTGAAGATATACCTATCAAGGTAGTAAACGGTCAAGTAGTCCTGATGGGCGATGTCGCAAAAGTATCTGACAGCTACGCCGAGCAGACCAATATAGTACGTGTCAATCAGTCACGCGCAGCCTACCTCACTATCCTCAAAAAATCAAGTGCCTCCACCCTCGTAGTCGTGGAAGCGACCAAGAAAATGATCCCAAAGATCAAAGAGACAGCGCCAGAAGGCCTGAATTTGAAAATAGACTTTGACCAATCGGTATTCGTGACAAATGCGATCAATAATGTCATGCACGAAGCTATCACAGCCTCCATACTAGTATCCTTTATGATCCTCTTCTTTCTCGGCAGCTGGCGAAGCGTGATCATCGTATGTACATCGATACCACTCTCTATCCTGATATCCATCATAGGCCTGAAGCTGACAGGCAATACACTCAATATCATGACCCTAGGCGGGCTCTCGCTCGCAGTGGGCATGCTCGTGGATGATGCCACAGTGGAAATAGAAAATATCCACCGAAACCGTCATCTCGGCAAGCCTCTCACAGTCGCCATCCTCGATGGTGCGCATGAGATCGCTACACCGGCGCTCGTGGCCACATTGGCTATCTGTATCGTGTTCTTCCCCGTGGTGCTTCTCACTGGCCCGGCACAGTATCTCTTTACTCCGATGGCCCTCTCTGTAGTGATCGCGATGATGGCTTCGTATCTATTGTCACGGACACTTGTACCAGTACTTGCCCGCATGCTCATGGCCAGTGAACATCTGGAGGAGCACCCTGAGGAGGCTAAAGGCTTCAATGGCTGGAGGGATCGCGCCTTTGAGAGGTTTACAAATGGCTATGCCAGCATACTGAATGTCCTGCTTACTTATCGCAAAACAGCCTTGTGCTTTGCTGCGCTGGCTTTTGCCATCACCATGTTTCTCATACCCGTCATCGGTACAGACTTTTTTCCTAGCACAGATTCAGGTATGATGAAGCTGCACTTCCGCGCTCCGTCAGGTACCCGTATCGAAGAGACGGAAAAACTTGTAGATCAGGCAGAGACCAGGATCAAGAAGATCATTCCTGCCAAAGAAGTGGAGACCATAAATGATATGATAGGCCTGCCTACTTCTTATAATCTCGCTTTCGTACAGACGGACAACGCCAGCGGCATGGATGCAGAGATACTCATCTCACTCAAAGAAGGCCACAAACCTACGGTAGAATATATGAAGAAAATCAGGAAGGATCTCAACGATCACTTCCCGGGCTGTACCATATATTTCCAGTCAGCAGATATAGTGAGCCAGGTACTTAATTTCGGTCTCTCAGCCCCCATCGATATACAGATAGAAAACAAAGACTACTATCAGTCCTACACCTATGCGCGCAAACTCCGCGATGATATCAAAAGTATACCGGGCGTAGAGGACGTGGCTATCAAACAGGTGCTAGACTACCCGGCGCTGAATGTGAATGTAGACCGGGTGCGTGCCGCCCGTCTTGGCATGACACAGCGCGATGTGGCTAATAACCTCCTGATCACGCTCTCATCCAGCTCCACAGTTTCCCCTTCCTGGTTTCTTAGTCCGATCAATAGCGTGAACTACCCTGTCGCTATACAGGTACCCTATCAGAAGGTGAGCTCCATGCAGGAACTCCTATCTACGCCTGTCACTTTCGGCTCTGCCGCATTCGTTACCAATCCCACTGCATCTCCTACTGATCATCCTGCAGCGCAGACCCAGACTCTGGGTAATCTCGCTACGGTCACCACAGGCACGGAGTTTAACCAGTTCACGCACTACACTGTGCAGCGCACCATGAACCTCAGCGCCAATGTAGAAGGTCATGACCTCGGCTCGGCAGCCAGCGCCATCCAGAAAAAAATAGATGCCCTCGGCAAACTGCCTCCCGGTATGAAGATCACCCTCCGGGGCCAGAGCGAGGTGATGAACTCCTCCTTCACTACCCTGGGCGCAGGTCTCATACTGGCCATCGCATTGGTATATATGCTTATGGTGATACTCTTCCAGTCATGGCTTGATCCATTCATCATCATGCTGGCGCTGCCGGGTGCTTTCATGGGTATCCTCTGGATGCTGGTGCTGTCAGGCACTACGATCAATGTAGTATCACTCATGGGCTCCATAGTCGCTGTAGGTATCGCCGTATCAAACTCGATCCTGATGGTCAGCTTTGCCAATGATATCCGCGTGGCTAAAGGCCTGACATCTATAGAAGGCGCACTCGAGGCAGGCAAAACCCGTCTGCGCCCGGTACTCATGACAGCTATCGCCATGGTGCTCGGTATGATACCGATGGCCATAGGTGCCGGCGAGGGCGGCGAGCAGAATGCACCGCTAGGTCGTGCGGTGATCGGCGGTCTGATGGTCGCTACTGTTTTCACTTTATTCATCGTACCTGTTGTTTATTCTATCTTACGCAAAGGCCTTCCGACTTCTCTCGATATGGATCAGAAGTTTGAAGCCGAAGCACAAGGCGCAATGGCATCCTAATTTATTTTTAAAAACATCATCGATATGTCAAACTCATCCGGCCAATCATCATATATCAAACTCATCATCGCAGGTGTAGTGATCGTACTCGTGCTGGGCGGTGGTATAGCGGCCATTACGCTCAGCAAGAGTAAGCATGAAAATACAGAGACCAAAGAGAGAGCAGATGCGCTGCACGAAGGACCGGTGGTCAAAACCGCCGTAGCCAAATACAGCAAAGCGCCAAAGCAGATCGTGCTCATCGGAGAGGCAAAGCCGTATGAATCATCAACCATCTATGCCAAGATCAGTGGCTACCTGGATAAAATATATGTAGATAAAGGCGACAAGGTCGCTGCTAATCAGCTTCTGGCCACGATCACCAATCCCGAGATAGATCAGATATATAACTCTGCGGTGGCCGATCTGGACAACAAAAGGAAGATCCTCGACCGCGACAAAAAGCTCGTGCAGAAAAACTATATATCCCAGGAAGAGGTGGATCTCACACAAACATCCGTGACACTCGCCGAGGCCAACCTCCGATCAGTGACCGAGCAGCAGCAGTATAAAAATCTTCGTGCGCCATTCGCGGGTACGATCACAGCTCGCTACGCCGATCCGGGAGCACTGATACAGAATGCGATCAACTCGCAGACCAGCGCACAACCCGTAGTCACCATAGCCAATCTGGATCGCCTGCGCATCTATGTATACGCAGAGCAGAAGGATGCCGCCTTTCTCAAAACGGGCTACGCAGTCGACATCACCCTCACTGAGAATCCAGATGTGCATATCAAGGGCAGTGTGACTCGCATCGCCGGGGAGCTCGATGAGCGGACACGGATGATGACGGTAGAGATCGATATTGATAATCATGATCAGAGGATCATCCCCGGTAGCTTCGTGCAGGTGCATGTGACCGGGCCCCTATCCAAGGATGCGAAGATCGAAGTACCCTCCACGGCGATCATCGCTGATAAAGATAAGTACTCGGTAGCGATCATCGACAAGGACTCTGTACTCCACTATCGCCCTGTCAAAATAGGCGACAACACAGGTGAAGAAGTAACTATCCTCGATGGGCTCAATGATGGCGACAAAGTAGCCATCAGCATAGGCAAAAGCGTACTCGAGGGACAGAAAGTAAGATTGGAACAATAAACAGCCATGAACAGAAAGAACTATATCATATTGTTATTCGGCTTGCTGCTTGGCGTGTCTACCGTATCTGCGCAGACGGATTCAGCTAATGCGACCCCTCTGACGCTTGATGACTGCATCCGCATAGGCCTGGAGAAATCAACCGAAATACTCAAGAGCAATAACTCCGTAAAACTCACTGGTGTACAGCTCATGGCGGCATACGGACAGTTTCTGCCGGATCTCGGATTTGGAGCTAATTATACCTTTAATGGCGGCAAAACCCTCTATACAACTACTGTACCAACACTCGTCGACAGCAGGCAGAACGTTCTCAACTACCAGCTCATCAGTTCTATCAATCTCTTCAATGGATTCAACGACTACTCGGCGCTCAAAGCTGCTACGCTCAATAAATCCGCCGCAGAACTCAATATCGAGCGGGTGAGACAGAGTATCATCTTTGACATCTCGCAGTCATATCTCCAGATCATACTCGACAGCCGCATAGTAGAGTATGCAAAGCAAAACCTCAAAACATCGACGGACCGCGAAGGCCAGCTGAAAGCGTTGACCGATGTGGGCCGCAAGGCTATGTCTGACTACTACCAGCAGCAAGCGCAGACGAGTAATGACAAACTATTTCTCATCCAGTCTGAGGAGAAGGTAAAAAACGATAAGGTCCTGCTCCTTCGCAAGATCCGCATATCTGAACCTGACAAATACCGAATCGTAGAGACTATTGGAGATACGGTACCATTTGGCCCAGACTATCAGAATGTAGATAATCTGGTGAGCAAAGCCCTCGGCCAGCGTCCTGATCTCAAATCAGCAGATGTCCAACTCAAAATCGCAGATTGGAATATCAAACAGTACCAGAGCGGCTACTATCCTAAACTGAATCTCAACTTTGGCCTAGTCTCAAATGGTGGCTATCTGGACAGGCTATATGTAAATGGCGTCAATGATCTCGCGACAATGCCGCAGGAGCCTCTGGGTCAGGCCCTCTTTGGTCAGGTCTACGGCACAGTAGGTTTAGGATTGTCATGGAAGATATTTGATAAGCTGGCGACTAAATCGACCGTGGATGCATATCGCATCTACAGGAGCAATACGGAGATAGATCGGGATGATCTAAAAGTCCAGGTCTCAGCAGACATCCGTCAGGCATTCAATGACTACGTGGCAGCGCTCCAGCAGATAGAGACATCAGACAGAGGTCTCTATGCAGCCCGGCAAAGCTACGAGACCGTCAAGGGCCGATATGATGTTGGCTCTACAGATTTCATCACACTATCCAATGCACAGGCTGTCCTCCTTCAGGCCGAAGTCAATAGAGTACAGGCACTAGTCAAACTCTCTCTCCAAAAGAAAGTCATCGACTACTTTGCAGGCAATTAAAACCGCGCACCCATCCCGGTGCAGTTGGTTACGTATTCAGGCACAATTGCAGTCGGGCCAATATTAATTTTATATTAAAACTGCCCTTGTTAACATCTTTTTGAGCAAAACAACTGAGTTTTGAGGCAGTACACACTAAAATCAGCTTTATTTTCAAATGATTTTTTATCTTAGAGTCTACTACTATCAAAATAAACCCATTATGACCAGAAATCTACTTCTTGCGGTTTTCCTGTGTTTTCTATGTCCCTCATTCCTTTTAGCTCAAAGCAACTACACTGTTCTCAATGATGCGACACCTTACGCAGGTTGTCATTGTTTCCAGCTGACTGCCGATGTCGGCAATCAGGGTGGTGCCGCCTATCAGAATAATACTATCAACCTGAATAACTCTTTTGACTACACTTTCAGCGTATTTTTGGGCTGCAATGGATCATCGGGAGCTGATGGTATTGCATTCGTACTGACCAATAATATCGTGGGCCTTGGTGCCAACGGTGGTGGCCTAGGCTATCAGGGACTGGCCGGCAACTCGCTCGCCATCGAGTTTGACACATACCAAAACGGATGGGACCCTCCATATAATCACATCGCAATCGAGAGTGGTGGTAATATACAACACAACGTGGTAGGTCCCGTATCTGCACTGCCTAGTCAGGGATATATTGATGACTGCGCCTGGCATACAGTGCGCATCGTGTGGAATGCCAACACCCAAACCTATAGCGTGTATTTCGATGGCAATCTGAGAACATCCTATACAGGTAATATCATTGCCAATTTTTTTGGCGGCAACCCCATAGTCAACTGGGGCTGGAGCGGCAGTACAGGCGGTGCAGAAAACCAGCAGATATTTTGCGTAAACAGTATATCCAGCTGGATAGCCGGCAACAATTACCAGACATGCAGTACCACTGTTCAATTCACCGATGTATCGACATCCAATGTGTCGACTGTACAAAGCTGGAATTGGAATTTCGGTGACCCCGGCTCAGGAGGCAGCAATATTTCACACCTTCAAAACCCAACACATACTTATCCCAGCGCAGGCACCTACAATGTGACACTCATCATCCAGGATATTTCAGGATGCTATGACACTTTCGCTCACACGGTTACCATAGCTTCTCCCATCGTACCAAACCCCACACTATCAAGTCCCCCATGTAATGGAGGCAGCAACGGCAATGTGGCACTGGCTCCCACGGGAGGTTTTGGTGGGTTTTCCTACACCTGGAGCAATGGACAAACTACCTCCAGCGATATCGGTCTGACAGCCGGCACCTACAATGTCACTATCACAGATGGCACGTGTACTACCACTGCATCATATACACTGACCCAGCC
>Ga0214192_1000865_pt1 | contig 17845 bp, 35 predicted proteins | sample TroBogEpilimnion_44_FD_153030 | JGI IMG/M metagenome (GOLD analysis project Ga0214192, IMG submission 153030) | Freshwater microbial communities from Trout Bog Lake, WI - 29JUL2008 epilimnion | ecosystem: Environmental > Aquatic > Freshwater > Lake > Epilimnion/Euphotic zone | place: Trout Bog... | reverse complement strand
AGGGTCTAACTTTCAATTAAGTTCTTACGAGACCATATCGTCTGATTACATCTTTATAAGAATTCCAAATGCTCAATATAACTATAGCTCTAATCCTACGTTCACTTCAGGATCAAACGGAGGTTTAGCCTATCCTATATTGGTTAACAGTCCTCAGACTTTTATCACAACAGTAGGACTGTACAACAATAATAACGATTTATTGGCAGTAGCTAAAATGTCTGTACCGCTAGTCAAGGATTTCACAAAAGAAGCGTTAATTAGAGTTAAATTAGATTTTTAATAGCCAGATAAAAAATGAGTAGAGCATCAAATACGATTAATCCGTCAGACCGTTCTACCACTCCAATTAGATTAAGCTATACATCTTCTTATACTCAATGTACGTTAGGAAATTATGGTATATCGGTTTTGGATGGAACAAACGCAAGCATTAGTATAACGGGGTCTGTGCCTAAGACTACATTGAATTATTATTCGATTAAACAGTTATTTTATTCTAATTTTTTAACCGGGTCATTTTTATCAACTACGTCTAGTTTTGATAACTTTTTGCAGTCTACTGCTGCCTTAGGCACACCTGACGCTGATGTTAGATATTTTCCAACAGAATCTAATTCTAAGATTAGGGTTTTATCCATACCTAGAAGTGTATTTGGAGAGAATATAGCTAGAAATGGTTTGATTATATCTTCTTCGGCTTACTATATATCTGACGATGGAAATGGTAATCTATTGGATTACTCTACCTTACCAAATACTAGGGTAGGTAACGTTTTATATAACCAAGGAATTGTAGTCATAACCAATCAAAATTATTTAAACGTATTTCCTTATTACCCGATAGCTTACCCTAATTACGCGTCATTTAGTTCGGCTACGAGTCCAAAAACCATCAATGTACTAGCAAATGACTATTCAGGCACTGGAACTTTTGTACCTTCGTCTGTGGTTATATTTGGAAACAATTCTAGCCTATTTACTAATAATTTAGACGGCACTGTAACTTTAAACACTACTACTCCTGGTACTTACACAACTTATTATACAGTCCAAACAAATATAGGAGATCCATGTTATTTAACTAGCAATAGTGCTTCTATAAACGTAACTGTGTTTTAGTGACTCAAAAAAGTAATTAATTATATGCCTATATCATACGTACCATATGTGCTCACAGTAAAAGGAGAATCTACTATTTATCAAAATGAAGTAAGGTGTCACGTCAACGAAAACGATTTCAATTACTCGTTGAATCCTACTATATTTAATAGTGCTAGCTTTAGCTCAGGCTCTTATATTAGCGGTTCTGGTATTGGTCCAATATTTACTGCTCAAGGCCAAACAGGCAGTTATTATTATTTAATGTCCGGGAAAATGATAGACAGTGTCACTGGATCTAGCTTTACACCTTACGCGACCACAATCGGATTGTATAACGATCAAGACGAATTACTAGTAATAGGCAAATTAGCTACGCCTTATCCAATTCCATCTCACACAGATGTAACGTTCGTAATTAGATACGACTCTTAATTTGTATATTTATAACAAAATTATTGTAATTTAGCTATGATAAAATTAATTAATCTATTATTAGAATCAGAAAATATTTTATCTGCACAAGAAGTATGTAATTATATAGAAGATATCACGCCTCAAGAATCAGATATTCCGGATTATTTTATTGATTTAATTAAAAAATCAAATAAAAATTTCGTTAAAAAAAGACTCTCTGTCAATCAATTATTAAAACAAGATGCAGATCTTAGAGATTACGTAGAATCAGGAGAAGAAAGATATGGAGATGATTCTGAATCGGATTACGAGCCAAGCTGGAAGGAGTTAGATAATCCAATCATTGTATTGGATACAAAGGTTGTGGACGGCTATTCTAGAGTAGCGGCTCACTACAGAAACGAAGAAGATACAATATACGGCTACGTATCTCAGTAAGATATTTATAATAAATTAATCTATGGCAAATTGGTTATATCAAGGGAAAGAATATAGTAAAATAGAAGAATTCCCATGCAATGCAGTAGGCTTTGTTTATAAAGTCACCAACACAACAAACGACAAATTCTACGTCGGTAAAAAGATCCTTAGAAACGTACTAACAAAGAAACTCACAAAGAAAGAGATAGACGTGTGGGTCAAACCAGGACGTATACCAAAGAAAAGAAAGGAAACAAAAGAGAGCAACTGGACAGATTATTATGGCTCTAGTAAACTAGTAATAGAAGACATTAAGCTTTTAGGTAAAGACACATTTAAGAGAGAGATATTAAGGATCTGTACCACCAAAAAACAAATGAGCTATTGGGAAACCTATTACCAAATGGTGTTGAAGGTATTAGAGGTGGATTCGTACAATGAAAATGTGCTAGGCAAGTTCTATCGTAGAGATGTGTCCCCTGCTGCACCGGACTCACAGGACGAAGAAGAATAGAATTTACGATACAATATTAAGGAAAAATAAAAAGGAGCCCAAATGAGCTCCTTTTCTTATAAGTATAAAGACTCTAATATGTCTCTTCTAATTTGTGTCTTTATGTTATTCCAATGCTCTATTCTGCTCAAAGTTTTTTCGTCTCCATATTTCCAATATTTTAGTGCTTGATCGTAGGACTCATTCATAGTCATCATTCGGCTTTCTATATTTTTTCTGTGAGATATCTCCTTCTTAGTCATGACAATAGAAAAGTCTTCATAAGTAACAAAATATTCTTGACCAAACAAATCTTGTAGTTTTTGAGCAAAAGATTGCGACTTATATATATTTGTCTTATTTTGAGTATCTCCAGAGATTGTTAGCCTATTTGGACTCTTTTGATCCAAAAAAGATTTGATAACTTTAAAACTAGCTCCAGTAACTTTTATCCATGCAGATACAGATGCATCTGTGTTATTGTCAGTAAACTTCCAATGCACTGTCCAACTATCGTCCTCGTCCTTTCTAAACCTGTATTCTGCTTCTATATCTTTATCTGAAATCAAATAGGTAATAGGGCTTGTTTGCGTTACCGTTTTTGCTGGTTTATCGAATAGTTCGTCTAACGACTGTTTACGAAATGCATTATAGTACTCTCTTATTGCCTTTTCGCTTATTTTTTTAGTGTGTCGATACTCTATTAGGTCTTTAAGCTTTATCATGAGATAATAAGTATTATTTTTGTAAAATCCATGTTTTTCCTAAAATCTTTGTTTTTTCTGTAAATTAAATTTACTATAGAAACAATATTAATACATTAGTCCTCTGAATCTAGTTTCTTCAAGAAATTCCGGTCGATCAGACAAATTAAAATTGTCCGGGAAGATCCAAGTATATGGAATGTTTTTTGTAGGTTTTTTAGATCCATGATGAATAGCTATCGCCTTAAAAAAAAAGCATGTTTTATCTTCAACGTTTAAATACTTCTGGGACGTCATGGGGTTTAACGGGTGATTCACTAACAAATCCATCTGATACAACCATTGCTCTGCCTGTTTGTTCTCAGGAATGAACGCTCCAGTTTCGTTAATAGTGTACTTAACTTTACCGTTTAGATTTTGACCCCCAAAGATTTGATGCAACCCATCGAAGTGGCCAGTTCCACCGAATAGAATGGACTCAGGATCCACTAAGTGTGGATAGCTCATTGCAATATATCTTGCAGTGTTCTTACAGGGATACAAGGGACTTCTGAATCCTTGGCGCTCTTTAAAGTAAGCTTCTAGCTTCTTAGCAAACCCCATCATCGTATAAGGTCCTCGTTTGCCGTCTTCAATGTCCTGTAAAATATAAGATAGATCTTTGGCAGCTTTTGCAGGGCCATCTAGTATCCAATTCTTTACATTTGTACCTTTTGGATAATAGATTTGGAATAGATCGTTTCTAGCGTGTCGATTATTTACAAAATGCTGTCTTGTGACTTCTACACCTTGATCCTTTAGCTTTGTAAAAGTGCCCCAATGTTCGTTAGTAAAACTGAACACTAAAGTGTAAAACAGTCTTAACTCGTTATCGGTAACTTCTTGCATCACTTGACAGTACGGATGCTCGTGCCAATGTAAACGATGAGAGAATATCTGATACTCGTCTCTTAATAAAGGATCTTGTCTTTGGTCGAATTTTTGGCAGAACTCAAAGAACTTTTCGATGCGTTGCTCTAACGGCCACTCTTTCATCCAAGAGTTCTTTGGTTTCTTGCCTTTGAATTCTACTTCGCAAGTATTTGGAAATAAAATGTCGCTCATTTATACTATTGTTTTTTTCTGAATGTTGATACTCCGTGTTCTAAAATATTTTTTTCTTCTTCTTTAGAAATCTTATAGATTTTTTTAACGTAAGCTGGATTTCTTGGAACTACCAAAGAAAGTTTTTTCTCAGGATTAAAAGATCCCTCTAATACTTTTGTCATGCACTGTTTAGGATCTACTTCTAATAACCAACCATCATATTCGTGTGGAACTTTGGAAGGCAAAGATAAAATGTAGAACTTATCGCATTTAAAAATGTTGATTAAGTTTTGAATTGTTTTACCTTCGTTGATTGCCCAACAATCGAACTTAACGAATGAAGTGATTGCTTTGATCTGAGCAGTTTCACCGTTAATTTTCATGTCCCAATAACAGAATTCGTCCGTATTAATTTCTACTCTGTGTTTTTTAGAAAAGAAATTGTGAGCAATTTTTTCAGCGATATTGCCCGCCGCTTTGATTTTTACATCTAGTTGTGTAATTTGTTTCATTTTTTGTAATATTGTTGTACCTTTTCTTTGTATTGTTCTTCTGTGATAAGAAGAGATTTAAGTACTTTGTCATCGGAAGGGTGTGCTGACATACCATTAAAACTTGGTACCAATCCGAGTTCTAACATCGCCTTTTGTCTACCGTAAGGATGATCTTTAATTGCAGAGCTATTCCATACATGATCGAAGTCCAAGTGATCGTAATCAGCGCCAGGCTTAACGTAGTTCTCAATCCACCTAATAGAGTCACAAGCTACGTCCTCGGCGTTGTAAGGAAAACTACCAGTATCTTCGTATATCTTCATCATCACAGAATCTAAAAATACTTCTTCTGGCATTTTCGTAGTCTTCGTAGCCAAATAGCTAACGCACTCTTTTGCATTAGTGCCGTAATAGAATGGACTTTCACGATTAACAAATTCAGGGAACCAATCTGCTATATCAGCTATGAACGCTGCGTATTGGAATTTGAAAGCTCTAAGGCCTCGGTCTGCGTTCCATTTAAACATAAAGTCGCCTACTTCTCGTAAATCCTTTTTAGGGCCTTGCTCTAAAAATTTAGTAACGTCTTCTGCCAATTGAGGAACGAATTCACACAAGAAGTAATCTCCTCCACGTTTGTAATTGCTTTGAGGCTTAGGGAAACTTGGGAACTGATAACCTATAGACGTGTAAAATGGTTTTTTTGCACCTTTTATGATGTCTATCAACTGAGGAATATTGTCAGCTTGATGCATGTCGAATAAAAGAGTGTTGTGATAGCCTGAAGGCTTCATAGAGTAATTGATAGCCGACCCTGTCAACCTATGAAATAGGAATAAGTAGATCCACTCTTTTAATCCAAACACATTGCGTTTACCTATCCAATTGTGAGAAACAATATCTCGTTGTTTGGTCATTAGGCCCTCTTTCATTTTATTCCAATAAGGATGCTCTTCTGTAAAACCGTAAAATACGTCGTTAACGATTTGTGAGAACCCGGCGTACTTTCTTTCTACAACATCGTACAATTCAACGTGTTTCATTAGATCGTCAGGCACAGAGCTATCAGAGTGTTTTATTCTGCCTAAATTGCACTCCTCTTGTTGGGTTTTGGCCATTTGATAATAGCGCAAAAATTCATCGTAATATTTTGTGGTCTTTATCCACTTTGGGTTTGCTGTTACCATGTTGTTTCTAATTGTCTTTTTGACTCTAATCTTTGTTTTAATAACTGAGCTTGTTCTCTGTAATAATTTGGATCTGTCTCTATCCACTTCTCTTCGTTTACCCACTCTTCTTTAGCGTATCCAATACCTACGATTTTGATGTGTTTTGCACTGTGTTGATTCAAAGCTATTTTTTTAGTTTTTTCGATAGCCTCTTCCTGTGTTCTGGCCATGACCACACACACATAATCTTTAAACCGCATCCAATTTGGTTCTGACTCTCTTGAATCTTTGTAGTGGCCGTAGTAAACAGACATTGGTCGTAGAGTACCTTGTTCGCGTAATATTCTCTTTTGTTCTTCTCTTGCCCACTCAACGTAGAAGTTTAATACGTGATCTTGTGGGTCGACAGTATAATCGAACAATTGAAATATCTTCCAAGAATCTAAAGCGTATTTACCAACGCCTTTTAGCTTTGCTATCTCGGCAACAGGCAAATTAATAGGACTGTAGTATTGATTGCAAAGATCCAACCATTGACGAGAAAATTCTTTCCATGCTTTTACGCGCTTGTTGTAAAAGCCCAAAGGCTTAATGATATCAATAATAGCTTGGTCAGGAGTATTAAGTAGTTGTTCTGGTGTGCCACATAAATTAAAAAATTGATCTCTAACTTGATCAACTTGCTTGTGGTTAGTTTGATTTAGCATAAAACAAACCATTAGCATTTTCCATGGTTCATCTCTATACTCTTCTTGTCTAGTGAAATAAGGTGATGTTTGTAATTTCATAACTTTTATTTAATAATCAAATATACACCATTTTTTGAAAATTAGACAATTTATTTTTGCAGTAACCCAAAAAGAGGGGATTTTTATTATCCCGCTTATCATATAATTTTAAATTAAATTCGAGAAATTATTTTTAATTTAGCCAATTAATACATATAATTTTAAAATATTATATATTAATACTCTGTCTTGTATTTGACAAAGGCTTCTTTAACTAAAGTTAAAATATCGCTCTCAGAAGCTTTGTGCTTGTCTAACAAGCCAAATACAGCTGTTTCCAACTTTTCTCCTGCTGGAGTGTTGGCCAAAAAACCCATGTGCTTGGCCTTAGTGTTTGATCCGCCTGGGACATCATTACGTTTAACAGTCGTAGCTTCTTCTTTTACTGGGAATTCCTTTCCAGCTAATTTAAATGACTTTTGATGATGCTTCTTGGCCTGTAATGCAGCGTAATCGAATGCTGGAGAACCTTCTTCCATACTTTCCAAAAGCGATTTAAGTTTAATGGTCTTCTTCATGGTTAATTTTTATTTGTGATGTCTTTGTTTTGCGTTTTGTATGTACATATCCAATAGAGCATCGATGCCTCCTTGTAGGTTACCATCTGCTTTTGGATCCTTTACTTTTTTCTTTATCGCTATAGCCGTTTTAAAAGCTTTGCCCTTAATCACCCGATCTTCAAGGCCAGCGTCAATTAGCTTGCATATAGTATCATATAGCCTGGCGCCTCCCTCTTGCCAGAACTCACCCCTTATCATGATATCGGCTTTATCGTAGTCAACTCTATCCCATTCAGGGTCGGCCTCCATTATGTAATATTTTGATGCGTAGTCGTTATCGTAAGTATTACCACCCTTTTCGTCGTACTTGAAAGTTTTACCCCAAAATTCTTTAGTGTTCTCCCTTACATGTTTTACGATATTGAAATTGTCTTTCATAATATTATGGTCGTAAAATATTAATGCATTATATTTGAATTATCAAGACTTTTAACTAGCTCATTTAGTTTTTTACGTAATGATTCTAAATTTGCACGTAATTCGCCTTTTAATTCTTGATCGATGGCCATCTCTGAGATATTGTTTTCCATGTCTTCGACGTATTCGATGCATTCGTTTGCTAGACCTTGAGAAGAGAAGTCTATGCTATCGTTAGAGTATTCGAGTAGCCATTTTTGTATGTCGTAAGATCCTTGTGCCATTAAATGCGATTGTGCTTATAAATATGCATTAATGTATTTTACGATAGTTCGAACGTACTCGTGATCTCTTTTATGATGGCAATTGCCAATTCTGTAGAGCATTCAAAGCCTTCGCGCTTAAGGTTAATCCTGCAACCAAGCGACTCTAGTTTTTGGTGCACTAAACGTTCTATTTCCCTTGAATTTATGCATTTGTGTTTGTACACAGAAAACCAAGGAGTAATGACCCCGGTGGCAGAATTGATTTCTTTAGTTCTCTGAGAGACAGAAGTAGTAGTCATGCCTATTTTGCAGATTCCTGGCATGCTTTTATTGACCAAGACGTAGACCCATTCTGGTTTAAAGACAGTACCCGTAGGATCTACGACAGCTTCGCCGTAGTAGGTAACGTCTTCCCAACCTGGTTCTGTAGAAGGAGTAAGTGTGTAAGCGTTGGATCTAGCCAAGCCGCCAATATCATCGAAGTCTATTTTTAGCCTGTATTTGGCCTGTTGTTCGGTGATTCTTTTCATAATTTTTATTGAAGTAAAAAATGGCCGGCACTTTTAACCGGCCATAATCTAGAGATACTAAGCGATCGCTGCTGGAGGCGGTGCTACGGGAATCTGCGGAGTTTCAGGCAAATACTGTACGATCGGTTGCGAATAGGTTACCAAACCCGATTTGTCAGCTACTGCGCTCAAAGAGCCAAAGGGTTGCCAACCATCACGAATAGTTTGCTGAACCAATCCGGCCAACGCATCGCTACTTTTTGCCTGTAGAACGTGGTAAGTTAGAATAATCTGTGCCATTTTTGTTTTGTTTTTATTTAAAATTAAAAGTAATAAATCTAGATCGTACGTAACAATTTAAATCTCACGTGTGAACCGGCCATATCCATCGTATATACACATTCGAACTCACATAATAAGCATACTGCACAACTTGCCAAATAGTAAAATCAACAGCGATATTACCAGTAAAATTATGCGCTCTCTTCGAATAAAATAAAAGTAAATCAAAGCCTTGTACAAATATGCGCCCACAACGCACCCGATCATCACCATCACGCACAATTTAAATAGTAATAACATACATTATAATTTTTAACTTGCTTGACCAAGAGCTTTAAAACGATCCCTTTGGCCATTCATCATAACATTTAATTCCTGCTCTGTGATGGCCGACTGGTCCACTACTTTTTCAGGCCCGTCGTAACGATCGCCAGTAGCTAAATTAATCAAAGTGGCCATATTATGATCTACTTGACACAGCATATACACCTCAATATACTTGTCATTGATAGGGTCAGTGTATTTGAATTTTTGGCCAATCTGATAAGTTTTTTCTACGAATATTCCTGGGAACTTGGCCCTTAGAGTTCTTTGGCAATCGCTAGACACAGAGTCGTATATGGCCATGGCCAACGAGAACTCTTGGGCGATTGGCATTCGTAGATCTGCGCTAGGCACTAATTCATGCATACCCTTTCCATTCTCGCACCACACAAACCCGGCCGTGCGCCCAATGCGATCTCTAATTATAGTAACCTCTTCTAAGTACTCGAAACGGCGCATAGGATCTTTAGTCGCTGGATCGAATACATACACTCCTAAGCCCGTATTGCCAATTACGATGGCTTTGTCTCCGGGTTTAAACTTTGTCATATTATTGTTTTTAAATTTAAGCTGTAATTATTTCGGCCAATTCAAGTACTTTGTCAAAAGAAATCGATTGACCGCCCACTTCTACCGTTTTCTTATCAAAATTCAAGGTCGCTGTGTACTCGTTATTTAGCTGTACTTTAGGCTTCTTGTATTTAAGCATCTCTTTGATACCTTGGATAGCTTCGTCCCACTCGAGCGGCAGCACGTAGCTTGGCATCGTAGTATTCGACAAAGCGAACATCGGACTACCGCCTTTGGCTATAGATTCAAAAGAAAAATAAAGGCATTCGTTTTGCTGGTCTTCTCGACGCCCAAATAATTCTGAAAATCTATCGTTGTACTCCCAGCCTAGGCTTTCGGCTTCTGCCTTGAACGCTGTCAAAAGGTTAAAAGACTTGCTCTTAACGCTTACGTAATCTACGTAATCTCTGTTTAATCTAGACGACATACATGTGTGTTTTTGTTATTAAAGTAAATGTACAATATTTTGATGAATAAAAGTACAATTTGGTAAAAAATTCTTTATAGACAATCAATCAGTTACGTATTCGAATATATCTTTTTCAGTAAAATCAAAATTGTCAATTTCTCCATGGATCAAATTATATATTTGGATATATTTTTTGGCCTTGGAAAAATTGGGGAATTCCTCGGGGTTTAACTAAGTTAAGGGGCGCCCCCTGGCCCCTTGCTAGCTCCGATAACCTATACTTTGCTGGGAGCTAACTCACTGCTAACGTGGTGCTAAAGCACAGCTAGCTTGGTGCTAGCTCGCAAATTGGTCGGCTAACTGCCACAAGCCTTGGTTTAAGGCCATGTCCTGTATAGGATTGGTGATTGGCCTAGCGGTACGGTTGTTCATCTGAAAACCGCCTCGGATGATGTTCTCCTGTACTCGGTTAAAGGTGTGCCACAGAGTGTTTGGGGTGTCTGCGCCTCTGCGTGGGTTTAAAACGTCCATGATCTCGTAGTCCTCTACTAATCTTTCTTGGCCTAGTCTTAGCAAGATAGCGTCTACTGCAAAGGCTCTCCTTTGTTTTGGGGTCATTTCGATGCCTGTCCATTGGTTGATTTTGCCAACCACTTGGTTTAAACAGCTTGTCTTTTGGTCGATCATATTTCTTACCTCTTGCAGAGTGTACTTGGTGTGTCTTTCTTTGAAGCCTCCAAAGTCTCTGTCTTTGACCATTAGACCGTTAGAGCACACTAGCCTGAATAGGCCCATTTCGAAGTTGATTGGCCTAGAGCCGTCGTGGGAGTTTAGTAGTACTACAGTGGGTCTTGCTTCTATAGCGCCTTCTGCATTCTTGATGTACAGGTCTGGGTGCTGGAATTCAGTTATATGGACTCCGTAGTTTTGTCTTAAAGGCACTTTGGTCTTTGACTGTTTGGCGTTGGTTAACTTCCAGCCTAAGGTGTCCATGTGCTCTATGATGTCCGTGGTTGGAGTGAACTTGTAACGATTAAGGTTGATGTAGCTTGCCGGCTCGGTTGCAAATATGGCCGGTGCTTTTTCTCTTGCTTGATCCAAAGATAGGGCTTTTACTTCTTGAAATGTGCTCGTCATAACTTTTATTGTTTTTGATTATAAGGTAAATATACGCCTTATTTTTGAATCTTGTACACTTTTTTTAAATTTTTTTAAAAATTCTTTATAGAGAATCAAGCTGTTACTTATGCTATTTTTTGAGTACTTGTATTTAGATTGATTCTATAATAGAGCGAGAGACCAGCCTCGAACCGGCAACCTGCAGATTGGAAGTCTGCCGCTCTAACCTACTTGAGCTACTCTCGCTTATATAAAAAAAAATTAAAAGGAGAGGATAGGAATAAACTCTCCGTAAAAAAGCATGATGTTAAGCATACATGCGGCCTTCGACAAGAGCTTGGTACGCAACTGAAATTATGTAGCTGTTGCAGTGCACTCCGTTGATAACGTTAGATACGTGAGACTGAGAGAAGCCAGTCATTAAAGCGATGTCAGCGATATCGCCCCTTTTTAAGTGTTTGTTTATACGGCTTAATTTCTGTAAGTATGTTCTTGTGATCGTAGTCATAACTCTTATTTTTATTGATTTAAATGTACTAAATCTTTGTTTACTAATAAAGCTTTAAACTTTGGTAGCTACAAATTATACTGTCCAAAGACAAAATACGTACGTTGGTCTAAATGTAGCCCGTCTTGGTAGACAAAATATACGCATTGGTAGACACTTACTGTATACGTTTGTAGTCTCCCAGCAGCGGTTGATAGCCAAATTTAGTACGGAAAGTAGTCTTGGGCCTCGTCTTGGTCTATATCTTCTTCGTCTTCGTAGACATCAATGTCGCATTCGTCTACCTCTGGCGCGTGTTCGTCTATTAAATACTCGCTTTCTAACTCTTTCTCTACCTCTAAAGGAGGCGTATCTTGTAGATCTAGGCCTGGATACCAATAGCTTTGGTACTCTTGAAGCGTCATTTCACTGTCCTCGTCTCGAGACATGTTTAGTGGTTGCAAAAAACAGAAGTCCCCTAACGGGTCTTGTACGCTCTTTACGTTCACCCAACAGTCTGGGTACTGGACACTAAACTTATTTGCTGCCCTTTGTATACTAGCAGGCTCAATTACTTTATTCAATACTGTGTTTGAAAACCTGTCTTTAATTACTACCGTTGCTGTCATGCTAACTATTATTTTTTTGTACATAGTAAATATACAACACTATTTCGAAACAAAAAAATCTTTTTAAAAAATTCTTTATAGCTAATCAATCACTTACGCATTAAATTTAATCGGTAGTAGATAAGTAATTGAAGGTCAATAAAGGAAATTTTAACGATCGCGATTTTGTTTAGCAATTGATAAGATTTATTAGATATTATTTAATGACTGGCCCTGTGTCTCACGTGGGTTTATTTAGTCGACTTAGGGGGGAGCATTAGATGAATTCGTGTGTTAATTTTATATGACAATATGGCAACTTGAGACTTATTCTTTTTTTTTAGTACGTCATGGGTGTGATTCTGGAGCTGCTGGTCACGTCTTGTTTTTTTGCTTATGTCGTATATGGATTTTTATAAATAGTCTGACCATGAGAATCTGGTGACTGGTGGGGTTGGTTATTCCCTAGGAGACCTTCAAACTGCTGAATTTCTTTTCTTTACTCATACGGAATTTTGCAACTAAATCTTTTAGTAAGTTTAATCTTGTTGGTATGTATTATTGTAGTAGCAAATTGCAAATTGATAGGCATTTTCTTCGCTTGTACAATCTGAATTATCGCCATGCCAAAAAGCGTTTATTAGGTTTTGTTTTTCTATGTCCAATAAAGATTTTGCCTTTTTTATTATACCTGTTGGTGCATCTACTTCTTCTAACCATTCTATTAGTTCTTGCATTGCTGTTTGTTTGTTACTCATACACACGTAATTCTTTTTTTTAAGTAAGATATTTTTGGTTACTATATATTCTTTTCTCTCTTTGATTTTATAAAGGCCGTGATCAATTATTTATGTACAGTAAAGTATGGTTGGGTTTTGCTTGTGTACATCTATCGATGGAAACGCCTCTTTGAACTTTTGTAAGTTGAAAGGTCTACTAATTAAATGGACTCCATTTTTAGTTTCTATTTCTGTTATAACCTTAGGCTCTCCAACACAAGGTTCTATATTTTGTATAAAAGAAGATACATTTATAATTAGACTATTAAATTCAAATAAATCCATGCTTTCTCTATCTAAATCAATAATCCACTTTTTATCTGAGTCTGCAGCGTATTCTTCCCCACACACAGAAGCATATGCTTTTCTAGCAGACTTATAATCCTTGTTCATTATAATGTCAGTGACTTTCTTTAAATTATGAAAAGCTGTTCTTTCAAAGCTGCGTTTGTTTAAATTAATATAAGCTCTAGCGTTATGATAATTACACAATACTTCAATTTCTCCTTTATAAAAATCCAACTCCTCTAGATTCTTTATTTAATTTAATAGTTATAGAATCTACTAATGAATTACCATTTATTGTTTGTTCTTTTACAAGCCAATCTTTAGATAATTCTATTTTCCCATTTTCCAATATACTTTTAATACATTTTTCTATGTGATATTTAGTAAATTCTATCGTAATATCATCATACCCTATTTCAGATTCATCAAATCCATTACTTTTACAATAGTTTAAATAATCATACCAATCTTCATAACCATACTCCTCTGCTTTTTTATTTTTAAATTCTCTAAGTGTCATTTTATTTTTTATTTATAATTATTCTATTAAATATACTTTATCAATTTTAAAAATTGAATTTATCAATTCCTAATTTAGAAATAAAACCTTCTGCTTCTTCATACGAATCAAATTGTTGAACATCTTTTACATCAATGCATAAAAATCTATCTAAAAAATGACTTGAAGTTATTGATTTTTGATATAAATCTCTTACTTTACCCATATAATTCCAATGAGCCTGACCACCATTTGATTTAAGTATTAAATATTTTATTTTCATAATTAAAATGTTATTTCTTCGCCTCTTCCATTTACAGTAGAATAAGATTCAAAAGTTTCTAATTCAATAATCCAAGATTTATTTTGTAAAGATTGAAATCTTTCTTTAAAATGATTTTCCCAATTACTTAATTCTCCACTTGGCAATAACATTCCTTCTTGAAAAGCAGTTTTCATGTCTTCTAAAGTAAACATTCTATCAGATAGAAGTTCTTGAGCTTTTTGAAAACCTTTGGAAGCGTAATCAATAAATAGCTGTGGTCCGAAATAATTTTCAGATTCTTTGGTAAATATCTTATCTATGTTAAAAACCAACCAATCTTTTTATAATCATCTTCTGGTAAAGCTGAAAAATCTATTTGGTGTTGTTGAGCTATTACTTTTTTTAATCTTTGTAGTTCATTAAAATAGTCTTTACCTTCAAATCTAGTAGCAGGAACATTGAGTTCATGTTCTATTTGATGACAAATAAAAAACCCTTTAGTTTTGTCAATTGTTTCTGAATCTTTTGAATATACAAAATCTCCTTCTTTAATTTCCTCATTTGAAGTAATAATAAATCCTTCTGGTAATTTATGTAGTTTATATATACTCATTATTTTACTTTTAAATAAGTTTTATTGTCTCTAGTGTAGGTTAAGGGTTTAATATTATATCTACTATCGCTACCAAATTCTGTATGCCCTAATTCGATTTCTATTTCATTGGGTATTTTGTTTAAGGATTCAATATATTTGTTTATCACTTCATGTTTACATACTTCACCATTTGTAGCGTAATTGTAAAAATTAGCTAAAATTTCATGTAAGTTACTTTTAGCTTGTGCTGCTTTGTAACCTAAATAGAATGTAGAACTATCAAGCAAATGCTCTGTAATATTTTTTTCTTTACAATACTCACGATAAGCTTTAGTTGCCTCCACTTCAATATCTTCCTCTTTTACTTCTACATAAAGTAGATTAAGTAAGTCTAGGTTTGTTTGGGCTACTATTTTTACTACATTTTCTTCATCCTCTGAAACTAAACCTCTTTTGTCATAATTAATAATAATACCATTTCCAAATTCATGTTCAATATAAGTGCCTATACCTTCTAGATCATTGTAAAGTCTATCATTTACTTTAATCTTTGCTTTTTTATCTACCCATAAATACCCATTATCATAGTTAATTCTTGTTAGTTTCATTGTTTTAATTTATAAACATTATCAATCTTTTCATACTCTGGACATTTCCTATTTTTATTTATTTCATTTATAGATGCTTGTTGTGAAAATACAAGTATTGTTATAAATGCTAAACAAAATATAGAAAGCCCAAAACCTAATCCAGAAACATTATAGTTTTTATTATCTTTTGCTATTGTTCCATACCTGAATAAGAAAAATAATATTATTAATAGAGGTATGCTATAAATTATTATTTGTGCTGTTGTCATTTTATTTCATAATTTCTTTTTTAATATAATATTCTATGTGATTAGGTTTTAACCAATCACTTTTTACTTCTTCATTTTCAATATGATATTTGCCTTTGTTTAAAATCTCGTTATCTGATAGGTCTATTAACTTTGAATCAGACCTTAATGTTGCACTTGCATTTATTTCTAAATCTTTCAAAAAATCATCTAATCTTGATTTTTCTATCAAATAATACTGTTTCATTAGTCTTGTTTTACTTTGTTTCATTTAGTGTTTGTTTTATGTCTTGTAAGGCTTGCGAATAATCTTTAGTGTATGCGATATATGATTCATTTATTGTGCTGTATTCTTCGTCTTCTTTATAATTTCGGCTGTTTACAAAAAGTAGAGCCTTATCTTCTCCAGCATTTTCAGATTCATCTGATAGGTCTACTAGCTTTGCATCTGCTAGTATATTAGCTATCCCAAACAAAGCATCTATAGCACCTGCACCTATTTCATCTTCTTTGTGTTCCTTTCTAAAATTTTCAAAAAGGTCATAGTAATAATCTACATCACTCTTTTTTATTAGATAATACTGTTCCATTAATTCTTTATTTTAGGAGAATATATTTTAAAATAAATGTACAATTAGAATTTTGCCAACTTTTTTTAAAAGTTCTTTATAGAAAACCAATTAATTATGTATGGTATTTTTTACTATTCTATATTTGCTTCTAAATAGCTGATTAATTCTAGCTCTGTTTCGCCTTTTAAAATGTTCCCAAACTCATCGAATACATCGTAACATGTATATCCAAGTGAAACACCATCCTCTAAAACAGTTACGGAATATTCTTTTTCGTTGTAAATTATTTCGTAGGTTGTTTCCTTCTGCAATAGCTTTATGCTCATATGTTTTCTTTTTATGGTGTTTAGTCAGTCGTTTGATAGTGATATCTCTCCTATGTAATCTGTGAATCCTGACATGTCCCACCCATCTGAATAAAAACCTACGGTTTGAGAGTCTCCAAAAAGCTGATTATGAGTTTTTAAAACTGGCATTAGTAATGTTCCATGACCAGGTTTTGAAAACAATACTACAGATCTAAAAATATTAGACATTATTTTAGGAAATGGCTTTGTTGATATCTTATCTGTATTCTTTGTTATAACTTTTACGCTCATAAATTATTCTTGTATTTTTTCAGCTTAAAAAAAATCAATTCTTACTAATGAAATAATTTTTACGTTAAATTTTTTATTCGCTTCTGAAGTTTATCTATTCGATCCAATTCTTCGGTATACTCTTTGATGAGGAACTTTGTAGTATCGTTTGCATCCTTTTCGTTTAGCCATATTTTCAATAGCTGATAAACTGCTTGGCGTCTACTTTCTAAAGCAGTAAATAATAATTCTTGTTCTGTCAGTGTTAAATCAATTATCATAACTTTTATTTTTTTGTACATAGTAAATATACAACATCTTGGCTAATAAAGTACAATCTAGCCAAACTTTTTTTAAAAGTTCTTTATAGATAATCAATCTATTATGTATGTTACAAATATTTAATAATTATCTATTAAAATCGTATACATATACTGTATATACTTTTTGGCCTTTAATAGTTAATTCAAAACTAATATTAGGCTTCTTTGTTGTCTTGATGATTTTGTCTTGTGAAGTTGTATTTTTACTATGATCCAATGCAGTTGCAATCACAAAAAATACTATCAAAGTAAGCAAAATCAATGCTGGAGTATAATCATTTTTCATAATCTAATCAATATTTTATTACTGAAATAAGTAAGTTTGCTGGTAGTATTCTCTTCCAGATTTGTGAACTGTTTTTTCTCCGCTTTTAACTAAGTAATCATCTTCTATACCACTATCGTAGGCATCTATCAAATTCTCTGTTTCTAGATTTTTTGCTTGTAAAAATAAACCTATGAATTGCATCTTTTGATCTTGCGTAAAATGAAGTTCTAAGCTATCTCTTAAAAAATCTACTGCTGATTCTCTACTCATTTTTTAATGTATAATAATTTTTGTTTTAATAATTCCAAACAGCGCCTCTTTTGCCAACTATACAAATAGTACGTCTAGGAGCTTTATAGCCTCCTAATCTTGATCCAAATTGAGTTACGCACGAACTAAATAGTGACATGAAAAGTAATGCTAATAATAATTTTTTCATAATAATTTAATTAATTTTTAATTGTTTTGCTCTTGATATGACAAAATACTTGTTAATGTCCTTTATGATTTAATGTTCCAAACTTCAATCGGTAAATACTTTCTACAAATATCTGCTGTTAACTGTAGATTCTCTTGTCTAGCAGCAGAAGCAGAAGCAGAAGCAGAAGCAGCAGCATAATCAGCAGCATAATCAGCATAAGCCGCAGCATAAGCCGCAGCATAAGCCGCAGAAGCAG
>Ga0214192_1000860_pt1 | contig 17933 bp, 23 predicted proteins | sample TroBogEpilimnion_44_FD_153030 | JGI IMG/M metagenome (GOLD analysis project Ga0214192, IMG submission 153030) | Freshwater microbial communities from Trout Bog Lake, WI - 29JUL2008 epilimnion | ecosystem: Environmental > Aquatic > Freshwater > Lake > Epilimnion/Euphotic zone | place: Trout Bog... | reverse complement strand
AAATTTTAGAAGATGACACTATTGTTTACGAGTATAAAACTGGACCTTATGAAGGTCAGAAATTAGATAAAATATTTATAAAAAAAAATTAATATGATTTACGTAATTGGCGATAGTCACACACAAGCATTTGATGATAACTTTACTAAAATTTGGTTAACAGCACCAACTGCTTATCAAAACATTAAAAAAATACCTGAAATAGATGGTAAATTATCAACATATAAAATAGATAAGAATAATGATTATTTATTTTTTGTATTTGGCGAAATAGATGTTAGATGTCATTTAGGGTTTATAGCAGATAATAATGGTAGAACCTATGAAGATGTTATTAATGAATGCGTTAATCGATATATTGTTTTTTTAGAACACTATATTAATAATGGGTATAAAGTTGGTGTTTGGGGTGCTATCCCATCTGGCCCAGATAATGGGGTTCAGGGTAATGGTTCACCTAGTTACAAGACAAAAGATGAAAGAAATATTTTAACCAAAATGTTTAATGATAAGTTAAAAAAAATGTGTGAAGAAAAAAACATATTGTTTAAATCAATTTTTGATTTAATAATGTCTGATTATGAAAACTATAACTCTTATCACGCTAACGATAAAATACATCTAAATGCTGGAATGTTTAGAACACATACTAACGATAAAAATTGTGAAGAATTAGTTAAAAATTTATTTAATGATTTATTATGATAAAATTATTAGGCGATGATATAATAGTTGATGAGGATATTTTAGTTAAACAAGAATTAAATATCGAAGGGTCACATGTAGCGATTGATAAAGGGTTTTATTGCACAACAAAAGCTATTATTGGTAATTATGTGCATATTAGTCCTTATGTAACAATTATAGGTGGTAAAAATGGTTCATTCACTGCTAAAGGTTTTAATAATATTATGGCAGGTGCTAGGATAGTTTGCGGTTCTGATAGATTTGATGATAGCGGTTTATTTGGCGCAATGATACCAAAAGAATTAAAAGGTACTCAAATAATTGAACCTGTAATAATGGAAGAATTTTCTAACGTTGGTACCAACGCAATTGTATTACCTGGTTCAACATTAAGAAAAGGTGTGTTACTTACCGCTGGTAGTTTATTAATGGGTGATACTGAAGAATGGGGTGTATATAAAGGTAACCCAGCAGTATTGGTTAAAAAAATCGACCCAAAAAAAATAATCGAAAATGCTAAAAAATTAGGTTATAATGAATTATAAATTTACCTTTGAAAAAATATCACCACAGCACGAATTTGCTGGTGTTGGGTTTGCTGGTAATATTTTTATAATCCTTAATGCTTTATCAGTTATTGGTGATGATGATTTATTATTTGTCGATATGGAAACCAATGATTGTGTTTGCACTGAAAAAGATTTAATTCTTTACGACACAAAAAATTGTTGGGAATATTATTTTAACCAAGTAAAATTAGGTAAAGATTTTTCAAATTTAGATTTTAGAACACCATCAATTTTAAATTATGAAAGCAAAACTGATTTTTTGGTTCCAGAAAACTTTATAAGGTTAAAACATCGTTTTTATAAATCATTTAAACCAAAACAATATTTAATCGATTTTATTGATGATTTTTATAGTAAAAATTTAAAAAACAAAGTTACCTTAGCGGTTCAAATCAGACTAACAGATATGTTAAATCATCATAATGTATCACCATTGAATAGATACTTAGAAAAAATCAATGAAATATTAAAAGAAAACGAAAAAATAGAACAAATTTTTTTGGCTACTGATGATAATTCCGTTATCAAAACATTAAAAAACGAAATAAAAATACCAATTATATTTCATGAAAATATGTCTAGGGCCGATGTAAATAAACCAAATTTAAACCCTTATGACAGATATAAAAGCAATAGAGAACAACATAAGTATAAATTAGGTATGGAATGTTTAATTGAAATTTTAACAATGTCTAAATGCGATTTTTTGTTAAAAGCGGATAAGTCGGCTCTATCAATAACCTCAGTTATTTTATCCGATAATTTACAAAAAATATATGCAACATAATATGAATACATTTTATAATATAAAGCCAACAAATCATGGGTGGAATTATGGTTATGGTTTCTTTTCAAATTATAGAGTTTGTTTAGAACAATTGATAACCCACCATAATAGAAATAATGATATCATACCTTATATTAATTGGGACAATACAACATGGCTTGAAGGGTTTAACCCGTTTGAATCTAAAGTTATTTTGAATCATTATAACCCATTTGATTTATGGTTTGACCAAAAAATTCCAACCTCAAAAGATATAATAATTCAATCTGATGAAACCCCTAACTCAGAAATAATTGACCATGGTAAACATTATTTTGACGAGCCAGAAGAATTAATTAAACAACAAACAATTGATAGGTTATATATAAAACCAAAAAAATATATTTTAGACAAAATAGATGAAATATATGAAAAAGAAATTAAAGGAAATGTTGTTTTAGGTGTTATGGCTAGGGGTACCGAATATAATTTACATCATCCTATGTATGGTGTTTTTGATGTAAAGGATTACATTTTAGAAATTAAAAAAATACTAAAAAACAACCCACAAATAAATAAACTATTTATTGTTAGTGAAGATTCTGAATATATTTCAGAAATTCATAATGAATTTCCATCATCTTATTTTATACCTGATGTTTTTAGACGAACAGATGAAACAATGGAATACATAAACAGAGTACATTGTTGGCCAAATGTTAGTACAAAAAGAAAAGACCATTGTAAACTATTAGGTGAGGAAACAATAATTCAAACTAAATTATTAGGTAAATGCGATTATCTTTTTGGTCGATTATCTGGCGTATTAGCTGGTGCAATACTTTGGAATGATAATATAAAAGAACTATTTAAAATATAATAATGAAATCATTGTTAATCCAAGCAAACGGTAATAATATTCGTCTAGGTAAATATTTCAAACAACCTAAATATGAATTATATTACAATAATGAAAAGATAATAAACACAATCATATCTAATGCTTATAGCTGTGTTGATAAAATATTTGTTGCTATTAGAAAAGATTTTGAGATTAAATTCGATACCTCAAAAGTGACAATAATACCCTGCGAACAAACAACTAGTAGATTAGATACGCTAAAACAATGTTTTCCTAATTTAAAAGAGTTTGAAACAACTATAATCCATGATTGTGATACGATTATAGAACCTTATGTTTTAGGTAAATTAAACTATGATTCTTTAGCCATAACTAATTATAAATTAGATGGCTTAAAATATGGTTTTGTTGAGCTAGACCAAAACTTTAATTATATTAAAGGTAATGAAAAAGAATATGAAACTGGTCACATTGCTATAGGTGCTTATTCTGTCGTTAATAAATTTTTTTGTGAATACCTAGAAAATGCAAGTGAAGAAAGTTTGTTATCATACTATAATCAAACTAAAAATGTTAACGTAATATATTCTAAAAATCACACCAATTTAGGTGATATTAATTCTTATATAGATAATTTATGGTTGTTGTAATTGATTTTGACGGTACGTTAGCTCTAGGGGATACAGCTAATATCAATACCATGGTATTAAATATTAAATTAGCTTCATTGATTAATAAAATGTATGATGATGGTAACTATATAAAAATAGTTACCGCTAGAGGTTCAAAATCTTGTCAAACATTTTTAGAAAGAGAGGAAAAATATAAGGAAATAATCACTAATTGGTTAGTTAGTAATAATGTCAAATTTAATGAATTATCGTTTAATAAAGAATATGGTGATGTTTACATTGATGATAGATGCTACAACATTAAGGGGGATATTGAATACAAAAAATTAGATTCTAAATTTACAACGAATAAAGTTAGACGAATTAATGATTGTGTAATTAAAAATACCGATAACGTTAAAAATGAATATAGTTGGTATTCCAAAGCAATTGAAATAGGTTTAAATGTTCCTATCGTATTAAATTATGATACTGATACTATTACTACTAGTTATATTAATGGTGTTAGTTGTGATAAGGTAGAATTACTAATTAACACCTTACGAAAATTTAAAAATACAAAATCAACAAATAAAGTAAACTTTAACACTTATATTGAAAGGATACAAAAACACATATATAATAATCGCTTAATCAAAAATGGTGATAAGTTAATTGCTAAATTAAACACCATAAATCCTTACAATACCTTCAACCACGGCGATTTTTCAACTCATAATCAAATTATGTATGATAATAAATTATTTTTAATCGACCCAATATATTCAGAAGATATATATCAATCATACATAATTGATGCTGCAAAACATTTATTTAGTGTTTTATACTATGATTTAGACTATAATTTTTTTAACTTATGTTATAATGAATATATCATAAATTTAGACATAACAGATAAAGAGTTAGATATATTGATAGCTTGTGAATCAATAAGAGTTTCAAATAGGAAAAAACAATTAACAGATATTACAAATAATTTAATCGATGTGTTATGAAAAAAATGATAGTTATTACGTGCCGAAATTCTAACATAAATTATATAACAAATTGTGTTAAAAGCATTAGAGATTCAGGTAATAAAGAAATTATCTGCATTGTTGATAGTGGTTCGCCAGATAAAAGTTATTTTAAAGAAATAGAACCATACAATGTAATAATAGAGGATATAAATAATCAAAATTATGTTGATGGGGCTATATGGTATTGCTATGAAAAATATACGGATATTGAATTTTTTTATTTTATTCATGATAGTATGATAATAAATAAAAATTTAACACCTATTAGTAATAATGATTTGACTGTTTTTAGTTATTTTGAAGGTTTACCATTTGACTCTGAAGCTCAATTAATTTATAGCCTAGATAAAATAAATTCAGTATCATTAGATATTAGTGATGTTATATTAAATTCGTTAGCTGGCTTATTTGGTACTAGTTTTTATTGTAAGCGAAAAATATTAGACGAACTAAAAAGATTAGGTTTAAATAAAATTTTACCAACAAATAAATTAGAAGCTTGTGCCAGTGAAAGAATATGGGCAATATTTCTATATAAATTAGGTATCGACATTAGAATAAATAATTTACGCACATTCATAAATCAAAACACTGAGTTCGATAACAAAACAAACTATATAACAAAAATATTTGCTGGTAGAAGTTAAAATGGATAAAATAAAAATAAACATGATTGGCGGTGGTTTCCAACACAGTATATCTACTAATGACATACCACCTAAATTTATTGAATGGGTTAAAGACGGTTCAGCTCCATTATCAATACATATTGATAATGGTTTATTTACCCCAACAAACCCAAATACTAAAAACTATGGGTGGTTATGTGAATCTAAAACAATAATACCTAACATTTATTCTTGGGCTAGTAATAATATTAATACGTTGAAGTCTAATTTTATTAAGGTATTCACACATGATGTAGAATTATCTAAACTATCAGATGCTTTTCAATTAACACAATGTAGTGCTAAATCATATTTTACTAATGGGAAAGTATACCCAAAAACTAAATTAGTATCGATGGTAGCGTCAAATAAAACAATGTGTTTTGAACATGTTTATAGACAAGAAATCATTAGAAAATTTTCTGATAAATGCGACCATTTTGGTAGAGGATATAGACCAATAGAAAATAAGGAAGACGCATTAATAGATTATTGTTTTTCTATTGTTATGGAAAACGCAACTTATGCAAATATGTTCACTGAAAAAATAACAGATTGTTTTATGACTGGAACAATTCCAATTTATTATGGTATTGCAAATATTGGCGATTATTTTGATACAAACGGGGTTATCATTTTAAATGATGACTTTAAAATTGAAGATTTATCTGTTGAACTATATGAATCAAAACTTAAATCGGTAAAAAAAAATCTACAATTAGCTATTGATTTATTGTCGGCAGAAGATTATATTTATAACAACTTTATTAAAACAACAATATAAATATGTCATTTGAAATTATTAGTGAATTTGAAAAAAAAATTGCAGAATTTTTTGGTTCTCCTTATGCTATAGCTGTGGACAGTTGTACTCATGGTATTGAGTTATGTTTAAGGTATACTAAAGAAACTAAAATAAGTGTACCAAAAAGAACATATTTGTCGGTACCATTTTTAGCGGAAAAAATGGGTTTAGAAAGAGAATGGAGAGATGAAGAATGGGAGGATTATTATACACTTAACCATGGTGATAAAAAAATAATAGACGCTGCCGTTCTTTGGCGAAAAAATAGCTACATACCAAATACATTTATGTGTATTAGTTTTCAATATCAAAAACACCTTTCATTAGGTAGAGGTGGTGTTATTTTATTAGATAATGAAGATGACTTTATAACGTTAAAAAAAATGTCTTATGATGGTAGGTTACCTATCATACCATGGAGAGAACAAAATATTGACACTATTGGTTATCATTATTATATGACACCTGAAACCGCAAAATTAGGGTTAGAAAAAATAAAACAAGCAATTGAGACAACACCTAGAAAATGGTTAGTTACCGATTGGCCAGACTTAACTAAAATGGAAATTTTTAACAAAAAATAAAAAAATGGAAAACAATAAAATAAAAAAAGCGTTTATTACAGGTATAAACGGTCAAGATGGCTCTTATTTAGCCGAATACTTATTAAGCTTAGGTTATGAAGTTCACGGTATTATAAGAAGGAATTCAAATGTTGAAACACAACAAGATAGGTTTTCAGAAGAAGTTAGAAATTCATTACATATTCACTATGGTGATTTGTTAGACCAAGGTGGGTTAGAAAAACTTTTGGACGCTATTCAACCAGATGAAATATATAACTTAGCAGCGCAAAGTCATGTTAGAATTAGTTTTGACATACCACAATTTACTGTTCAAACAAATGCGTTAGGCATTTTAAACATACTGGAGGCTTACAGACGCTCATGCCCTAATGCTAGATTTTACCAAGCAAGTTCATCCGAAATGTTTGGTAATTCAGTAGATGCCGATGGTTTTCAAAGAGAGACAACCCCAATGAATCCTGTTAGCCCATATGGTTGTTCAAAAGTTTTTGGGTATAATATTGTTAGAAACTACAGAAATTCTTATAATTTACATGCTTGTAACGGCATATTATTTAACCACGAATCGCCTAGAAGAGGTTCAAATTTTGTTACCAATAAAGTTGTGAAAACAGCTGTTCAAATTAAATTAGGTTTAGCTGACAAATTAGTATTGGGAAATATGGATTCATATAGAGACTGGGGACACTCAAAAGACTATGTTAAAGCTATGCATTTAATAATAAATCACGACAAGCCAGATGATTTTGTCGTATCAACTATGACTACTCACTCTGTTAGAGAAATGGTTGAATATGTGTTTAAAAAATTAGATTTAGACTACACTAAATATGTCTCTCAAGATGAAAAATTTTTGCGACCAGAAGAACTTAAATATCTAAAAGGAGACTCAACAAAAATTAGGGAAACCCTAGGCTGGAAACCAGAATATACTTTTGAAACTCTGATGGATGATATGATTGATGGTTGGCTTAAAAGGTTTACAGAAAAATAATTTTTTAGAACATATTAATAAACATTAGGTTACGTCAGTTTAACCTTATGGTGATGGGTATTCAGCAATAAAAATTTGTGAAATATTAAAACGATTCTAAAATAATAGGATATTTATATATAAACGATTGAATGGCAAAAAAACCTGTTACCAGAAAAAGGAAAAAAACCGTAGAAGAAGAGGAATTGCTAGTTAAAGAAATCTTCGAAGGATTTAGCTCTGATATTTTATCATCTATCAAGATTGATATCAAACACAAAAACGAAACTCAAAAAAAACTCACAAACTCAATCAAGCTCAACGATGTTACGATATGTACTGGTCCAGCTGGTACAGGAAAAACCCTTCTTAGCGTAGCAGAGGCCTTGCTCTTGCTTAAGACCTATCCCAAGAAATACAAAAAGATTCAGTTATCAAAGTCTGTAACGCAGCTTAGAAACGAAGAATTGGGTATACTACCAGGCGATGAGAAAGAAAAGCTTAAGTTCTACATGATGTCCTACATGGATGCTTTTTATAAGCTAATAGGTAAGGCTAAAACAGAAAAACTTATCGAAGCTGGTCTTATAGAATTTGAAGTATTCGGTCAAATACGTGGTAGGTCTTGGGAAAACTCTATCTTATTGGTAGACGAATTCCAGAACATCACCAAAGACAACGCTAAGACATTCTTAACAAGGTTTTCTGAAGACACCAAAACAATTGTGTTGGGTGATAGCGGTCAGATAGACCTTAAAAACAAAAGCGATAGTGCTCTATCGTTCTTGGTTAAGAGGGTTAAAGAAATGCCAGAAGAAGGTGTTGACGTGGTAGAATTTGACGAATCGGATATCGTAAGACATAGACTTACCAGCTATTTCATTAACATTTTTAAAGAAGACTAATTTTTTTTAGTCTATTACATATTTTTACTTTACTTATAGATATTTAACCGTTAGATTGGTTTTATGAAAATAGGTATAAGTTTAAACGAAGTATTACGTGACTTTTTAAGTCAATTTGCGTACACATACGACAAGTATGTTGAAAAAACAGATATCGAAGTAAAAGATATCACTAGCTTTAATTTAATGGATTCATTTCATTTTGATAGCATAGATAAGCTAAACTCATTTATGTTTTTGGAGGCACCTCTTGAAATATTCGGACATGCCGACCAAATGTATGATGGTTTGATGAACAGTCTAAATCAATTCTTATCTGACATAGAATATGACGGAGAACATGAAATAGAGTTGGTAAGCCGCGAAGTAAACAAGGCAATTCCATCAACGCTATTCTTTTTATCTAAGACAGGATGCAGAGCTGAAAAAATTCGCTTTGTAAAAAAATATGAAGACAAATGGGATGGTCTGGATGTTCTTATCACCGCTAACCCAAAAGTCCTTGAATCCAAGCCTAAAGACAAAATAAGCATAAAGATAAACGCACCTTATAACAAGGATGCTAAGGCCGACTACGAACTTGATTCTATCTTGGAATTTTTCAAAAATGAAGAGCTTAGAAAAAAGATGCTAGTCAAAACAATAACAGCAACATACGAAGAAATTAATTAACATGCTAGAATTTGGAGGAACAATTTATTACTTGGATTTATCAGCTTTCGATAAAACAGTAGAACCATTTGGTAACAAACCTACCGACACACTCATAACAAACGAAACAAAGGTCACAAAAGACGCTAACGGTTTGATTACTGGAATAGAAGAACTAACACACAGTCATGCAAGAGGTAAAGAATTAGACCCAGCAAGATTTGACATAATAAAAACAATGATTGACGTTGTATTGGATTTTGAAGATGACGGCGATTCATCACTTGGTGTTGACAGAGCACTTGAATCAGCTCCACTATCCTTTAAACTCGCATTTAATACACTATATAATTACGGAATCCTAAAAGAAAAATAAAATGGAAGACAAATACAAACAATTTACTGACCAAATAGAACAAGGTAATAAAGTCATCGAAAAGCTTAACGCTAAAGACTTCACCATCTATTTCTTCACCCTTGACACCAAGGGTAACCCAACAGCAGGTATCGCTACTATCTATGAACACGTTAAGGTACTAACTGAATTGGGCTACAAAGCAGCTATTCTTCATGAAAAGAATGACTACAGACTAAGAGCTAACGAAAATGGTCAAGGTATTGCTGATTGGCTAGGCGAAGAATACGCTAGCCTTCCACACGTATCTATCGAAGGTCAACAACTTAATGTTGGTCCTTACGATACTATCGTTGTACCAGAAATATTTTCGAACATTATGGACCAACTTAAGGGTTTCCCTTGCAAGAGAGTTGTTCTATCACAGAGCTATGATTATCTTTTGGATTTGCTACCAATTGGCAAGAGATGGAGTACAGACTTCGGTATCTATGATGTTATTACAACAAGCGACAGACAAGCAAGATATCTTTCTAGTCTTTTCCCTAACATGAGAACACACATTGTTCCAGTTTCAATCCCAACATACTTTAAGCCTAGCGATAAACCAAAGATGCCAGTGGTATCAATACTTACAAGAAACCAAGGTGATGCCGCTAAGATTGCTAAGTCTTTTTATCTTCAATTTCCTATGTATAAATGGATTACCTTTAAAGAACTTAGAGGCATTTCAAGAGAGACATTTGCAAACGAATTGGCTAAGTCTTGCCTAGCGGTTTGGATTGATGACCAAGCTGGTTTTGGTACGTTCCCAGTCGAAGCTATGGAGTGTGGTACACCAGTAATAGGTAAGATACCTAATATGGTTCCAGAATGGATGGAAGATAAAGATACCGATGGAAACCCAGTTATAAAAGGTAATGGTGTTTGGACCAACACAACACTTAATATTCCAGAACTTGTAGCGACTTATATGAAGTTGTGGTTTGAAGACTCTATTCCTTCTGAGATAATTGAAGGTATGAAGGATACTACAGGTAGATACACCCCAGAAAAACAAAAAGAAAAAGTGTCTGAAGTTTACGGAACACTTACACAAATAAGAATTAGCGAAGTTCAAACTCTTGTTTCTAACCTAGAGGCACAACTTGAAGAAGCTAAGGCAACACCAATAACTCAATAATATACACTATGGAAAATACAAATATAAGCGTAATCCTTCCAGTTCATGAATTGAACGAAGATACAAAAAAATTATTTCAAAATGCTGTAACTAGTGTTGCAGAACAAACAACTAAGCCAGATGAATTGGTTATTGTTGTACCTAAAGATAGCGAAGCTTCAGCATACGTTAAGTCACTAGACTTAACTTCTGTTGGTGTTACGGTTACCATAGCTGAAAACGAAGGTAATACTGACTTTGCGTCACAAACAAACTACGGCGTAAGCGTTGCTAAATCAGATTGGATTAGTATTCTTGAATTTGATGACGAGTATGCTAAGATATGGTTTAAAAATGTTGTAGAGTATCGTGCAGCGTATCCAGATGTTGAATTGTTTATGCCAATCATAATCGATGTGGATACTAATAACAACTTCATTGGTTTTACAAATGAAGCAGTTTGGGCACAAAGCTTTTCAGATGAACTAGGTGTCTTGGATAATAATGCATTATTGGCTTACCAAAACTTTAACATAGATGGTATCGTAATCAAAAAATCAGCCTACGAAGGTTTCGGCGGTATCAAGTCAAGCATTAAGCTTACGTTCATTTATGAATTCTTGCTACGTATGACATTCAAGTCTGTTAAGACCATGGTAATTCCTAAGTTTGCTTACAAGCATGTTAACCAAAGAGAAGGTTCTCTATTTGCATCTTATAAAGAAACGCTTAACCCTACCGAAGTAAAATGGTGGTTAGCACAAGCAAAGAAAGAATACTATTTTGGTAGAGATAGAAATATAACATATCAGGAACAAACAGCATAATGGTTAAGAGAGGACGCAAAAGGAAAAATGAAATGTACTTTGGTCCCGATGAAGAAGAGGCTGTAATAAAATTTTTAGAATCAACAGACGATAAAGAAAGGAATCAGATTTTTAATGAGTGGCTTAAAGCTCCACTTGATAAAATGATTGAGTCGATAATAAGAAGGTACAAATTGTACAGAAAGGGAATCAGTTTTGATGAATTACATAGAGACACGGTTTCCTTTCTTATGACAAAAGTACATAGGTTTGAAAATGAGAGAGGTAAAAAGGCTTATTCATATTTTGGAACCATAAGTAAAAATTACGTTTTAGGCTTGCTTATCAAGGATAAGAAACACTTAAAACAAACGTCTTCCTATGAAGATATCTCTGAAGATATCGAAGAAAGAGAAGACTTGACTTATGAGATAGATACCGAAGAATTTCCAATGGACGAATTTATTGCAAATGTGATAGAGGGTGTCAAAAAAGAATTGGATGACGAAACAAAAACAAGCAAAAAAAAGCTAAGCGATAATGAAAGAAAAGTCGGTTACGCTTTGATAGATATTCTTGAAAATTGGGAAGAGATATTTAAAACGATGGAAGGTGGGTCGAAGTATAATAAGAATTCGGTCCTTGAAACCATGAGAAACTACACCAATCTATCAACAAAAGACATCAGACTAGCTATGAAACGTTTTAAGGAACTTTATGAGCTTTTAAAAAACCATGGGTTGTAGATACTCAACAAAACCCTAATCGAGGTATTTATAGTAAAATATTAAAGTATGCCCAGGAAAAAGAAACAAGACGTAAAAGTAAACGATAATGATTCGTTAGAAGGACTTATGCAAGAGACCTATGATGATGCATGTTTGCAAATTAGCGATGCTCAAAGAACCATCAACGAATTAGCTGTTAGTGCTAACCCTACCGATGTAGATGACTTGACAAAGATAGCCAAAGAAAAAGGCGGTCTTTTGAAGATAAAAGACTCAGCCATCAGGATTAAGCTGGAGCTGGCCAAGCTACAAAGCGATATCATCAAAAACAGAGGTGATGTCGATTCAACAATTGCCGAAAGAACACATGGAACAGCATCAGCTGATGACTTCAGGTCAATTAGACAGATGCTTAAGAATGGTGCGTCAGAAAAAGATAACGATGATGTAAACGAAGAATAATGGCTTCAATTGTTGATAGTAAAAAACAAGTCTTTGGTCAAATAGCTGCTTTCAAAACGATTACTGAAGGTATGCCTAAGTTTAAGCTAAGCTCATCTATGTCATCCATCAATAATAGTGGTGATGTTATGGCTTTTCTAACCGACTTGATTAACCAGTTAATAGGTTATGAACAATACCTTTCTTCACTAATAGATATCATACTAAGTGCGCTACCAAGAATAGAAAAAAGGATAAAAAAAGCCTTGATGGTGGAACTTAAGAACATCGTTAGTTGCGGTGTTGACCCAAGTCTTCCTTCATGGATTAAATCAACTGGTAACGGTATTGTAATACCTGTTAACAAGATAGACTTGTTGGATATACTAAGAACCGACCCTAATTCACAAGGTGGTCAATTGCTTTATTCAGACACAACAACCCCTTTGGCTAGTACTGACTTCAATACGTTTTTATATGGTGTTATACAGGATGAAGGTCAAACACATGTTTGGAAAAACATCTTCGATATAAGATTTGATTCGATAGGTCTAAATGGACACCCAAACAATGCGTTAACTATAAAGGCTAATGCGAATTATGATTCAAAAACACTTACAGACTTAAACAATGATTTTGTTAATAGTCTTACGCTATTCAGAACCGAAAACGCCATTAACCAAGTTATGGATATCATTTATGGTACCGTATCATCAACTATAGGTAAAAGCCTTAAACAGTTAGAAAAAGAAGCGCAAATACATGGTATCATAGATAAGATGGTAAATAATGTTAACAAGAATCCCTTGAATGATTCTGCGTTTTCTTTTACCAAAGAAGAAACACTAGCGCATCAAGTACAAGCAAGTGCTAGGAAAGCAGGTACATCTATTATTAAAACATCTGTAACAGTGAAATCAAACGTACCTGTGGATACGTTGAGCGATTTTAATAATTCTTTCAAAGCAGCAACAACAGCGATAGATAAAAGAAATATACTCTCAAACCATTTGAATATAATGGCTAATGCAAGTATTGCAAATATACCTAACCCTGTTGATGGTATTGCTGGAAAAGCAAACTTTATCATTCAAATTATCCTTAACTTGGTTAAGAGTTTGGTAAATAATATACTTTCACCAAAGGTTGTTTTTATATTCTTGATAAACTTTTTGATTGTGTATGGACCTACCGCAGTTTATGGTGATGGTTTAGATTTTATAAAGAAAAACAAACGACTATTCAACGCTATTATTCTAGGTATTGTTGAAATTATAGTTAAAGCTTTAATTAGTATTGCTTTGAAGTATATTAGTATACTAGTTGCGCAAGCAATACTTAAAAAACAACAAGAACAAGGTGCTTTAAAGCTTGCTCAGTTACAAACACTAGTAGGCGTACCATTTGATTTGATAAATAATTTACTACAAAGTTTAATATAATGGCAGACACAAAACCGATACAAGACAATGGATTTAACTTCACATCAATTCTTGGTGTGTTGAATATAATTACATCTGCTTTTAAGATACCAAATACTCCAGCAGAACCTCTTCCACCACCATTAATTATGACTGGTGCTAATCTTAGACCAGGCCTAACACCCACAGACCTTGCAGCTCAAATCATAAGCAAACAATCAGATGCTGGTAGAGCTGTTGGTGACGTTTTTGCTGACGGTCCAAATGTTGAAGAGGCTATGGAAGTGATAAGGATACAACAAATAATAGAAGCAATACTTACCAAAGCTAGGGTAGATGTGGTTATACCGCCAGGAATTCAAGTTACAACCGCTGGGGCTAACGCCGCTGGCCCAGTAGCATCTCAAGGTGCAACAGTTGGTATGGGTATTGGTAGTGGTATAATAAGATAATAAGGATATGAACAACGATTTAGAAGAAAAAACAAACAACGAAATACTGTTTGAAATCAAGCAATTGGAGGCTGACCATGAAGCTTTAAAGCTTAAGATGCTAAAAGACTTTGACAAGCTTGTAGAAATTGAAAAACGCTACGACAAAGCTAACGGAATATTACACAAAAGACTAACAAGTAAATAATGGAAAATTTTAATACCAAAATAACCAGAGGTGGACATAGTGTATATAATAACTTATCTGAATTTTCAATAATAAAGTATGGTATCGTAAAAGCTATTGAAAGCGATTATGGTAACAAGGATACTGGTCTTGGAAGGATAAAGGTGTATATAAAAGGACCTATATCACAAGGTTGTGATGGAGATATATCAATAGATAGTCAAGATGCGATTATGAATCTAGCTTGGTGTTTTCCTTTACTACCTAAGCATTTATCTGTAACACCAAAGGTTGGTGAAGTTGTTTGGGTGTTGGTGTTAGATAAGCACTCACAACATGCTGATAGACTTTATATCGGTCCAGTAATATCTCAATTACCTAACTTAAATTACGACCCATTTCTATATAGTGCTTTGGCAGGTTTTACATTCGGACCGCAAGCACCAGATACCAACCCAGCACAGATACCAGAAATGCAAGGTATCTTTCCAGACCCGCAAGATGTTTCAATACAAGGTCGATACAATACCGATATCACACAAAAGAATAACGAGATTGTTATTCGTGCTGGTAAATTTGAAACCATGTCACCAACAAGTACCAACCCATATGGTATGAAGTTTAATGGTACCACACAAGGTTATATCCAAATAAAAAACAATGCAGTTGTTAAGCCAGCAACCAAAAACCAAGATGAACTAAAGGGGTCGGTTACAAATATCGTAGCCAATAAGATAAACCTAATTACACATGTTGATGGTAGTCCTAGATTTAATGTTACAAACCAAGATAACTTGATTAGTGATGATGACCTAGCAACTATCCTTTCAGAGGCCCATCAATTACCTTTCGGTGATGTATTGTTGCAATACCTTATTTTGCTAAAAGAAGCCTTCCTAGCGCACGTTCACAATGGTAGTGGTAACATACCTACCGATTTAACTATTTCGGGCAATAAACAGTCCGTAGGCATTTTTAAATCAAAAGCCGATAACCTAGAAAAATCTATGCTATCAAAGAACATACGTATAAACTAATTGTGTTTTTTAGATATTTATAGATAAAACACAATGGTACTACATACATACTTTGATAAAAGCAATACGATAGTTAGCAACCAAAACGTAAACACTGGTCTTAATCCAGTTACCGAGATATTCTACGGTGGAGCTATTGGTGAACAACAATATAGCCGTTATATCTTTCACTTCGATGCTTCAAGGCTACAAAGCCTTTATAACAACGGAACATATACCGACCTTACAAAGCTTACCCATACACTAAGGATGACCAACACCAACACATTTGATACTGATTTATTAAACGGTACATATGCTGGTAAAGACAAGGCTTCATCTTTTGATTTGATAGTATTCAAGATAAATCAAAATTGGGATAATGGTGTTGGTTATGACTTTGATGTTCCAGCAGTTATACTTGGTAATCCAGCATATTCAAACGGTGCTTCTAACTGGATTGAAGCTCAAACTGGTGTTGTTTGGCAGGGTGGTCCAGGTATTTATTCTGGTTCTACATCTGGCGTTACAATAGCAACTCAACACTTTGATAAAGGTAACGAAAATCTTAACATAGATATTACCGATTATGTTAATGGTCTTATAACTGGGGTCACAAATTACGGATTAGGTATAGCTTTTACAAGAGGATTTGAATTGCTTAATACAATTGCGCTTCAGTATGTTGGTTTCTTTACAAACAATACCCAAACATTCTATGAACCATACGTAGAAACGGTTTACGATAACCATATAACCGATGATAGAAACAACTTTTTCTTGGATAAACCAAGCAAGCTTTATCTATACGTTAACTTGGCTGGTAACCCTACAAACCTAGACACCAAACCATCTGTTATGGTTCATGATAATAATGGACTTCTTCTTTCAGCTTATACACCATCACAAGTTAATCACGTTACTCTAGGTGTATACTCGATTGATATAATCGTACCATCAAATGGCGATAACGTAGAAGTTATGTACAACGATACTTGGTCTGGTATTAGTATAAATGGCGTTACTCGCCCAAATCTTACCTTAGACTTTGTTACAAAGGATTCTATGGGTTACTATAACATTGGTGTAAATGATATGCTACCAAGAAAAACAGCTGTGTCAATTAGCGGTATTAAAAACAAGGAAAAAATCAAACGTGGTGATATAAGAAAGGTACTAGTATCAGCTAGGATACCTTATACTGTTGAACAAACACAAAACATAAGCGGAATGAAGTACAGGGTATATGTATTGGAAGGTACTGCTGAATATACGTTTATTGATTTCCAACCTATTGAAATGGCGAATAACTACTATTATTTCTTGATAGATACAGCTAGCTTTATACCTAATAATTACTTCATTGATGTATTGGTTGAATCTAATCAAGAGGTTACAACGCTTAAAAATGTGGTAGAATTTGAAATAGTTAATCAAGTAGAATTAAGACAAGGACAGTAATATGAAAACATTTATACGCAGAAGGCTCCATGAAGAGTTGATTGATGGTGAAAAGATGAATAAGGGCACACAAGTAATTTGTGACAAACTAACGATAAATAGCTATGAAGAAGCTTTGCATTACGTAAAAGCCGCTCTTAAAGGACTAGAACCAGATGTTAAAGAAAGACTGATTCAAAAGATTCTTTCGCCTCTTAAAAACATAAAACAACAACAAGAGATAATAGGTTCAGAAATTAAAAAATACCATATGTCTGGTGATTCTATGCCAGATGAAGCTGATACCTATTGGACCGAAATCCAAACAGCTTTTTGTGACGCTGGCCCAGAATTTGAATAATCTTGACAATTAAATCATTTTTGGTATATTTATTATTGCGTTAACTACGCATCGGTCCCGACCAATCATATTGGTTTAGAGTTGTCGATAACAACAAAGGTATTGGTGCAATAACATAATATAAAGTTAATTAAAAATGAAACAAAACTACTTGGTACCCAGCGTACCCTCAGCAAACATTGCTGTAAACAAGAGCCGTATTAAGCTCTACAACAAGAAAGGCGAAATGCCTACCTATTATCTTCAAAAAGGACAAGAGTTCCAGGTTGAATTATTCAACCCAACATCAGACGTAGTATTAGCAAAGATTGATTTGAACGGAAAACCCATATCCCAAGGAGGTTTGGTTGTCAACCCTGGTCAGCGTATATTTCTTGACCGATATATCGATATCGCTAAAAAGTTCTTATTTGATACTTATGAAGTATCAAGTTCCGATGAAGTTAAAAAAGCAACCGAAC
>Ga0214192_1000859_pt1 | contig 17934 bp, 16 predicted proteins | sample TroBogEpilimnion_44_FD_153030 | JGI IMG/M metagenome (GOLD analysis project Ga0214192, IMG submission 153030) | Freshwater microbial communities from Trout Bog Lake, WI - 29JUL2008 epilimnion | ecosystem: Environmental > Aquatic > Freshwater > Lake > Epilimnion/Euphotic zone | place: Trout Bog... | reverse complement strand
TCATTCCCAGTTCCCACAGGCACGTTTCTTGATCATCGGACGCGGCAACATGGAACAGCTCTTAAAGTCGGACATTGCGAACCTGGGGTTGTTGGGGAAGGCCTGGCTGACTCCGTACTGTGAAGATATGGTGGCCGCCATGAATGCGATTGATTGCCTGGTGCATCCGCAAATTGGGACGGAATCTTTTGGTTTGGTTTTGCTGGAAGCATTTGCCTGTGGCAAGCCTGTGATCGCTTCCGACTTGGATGGTATTCCCGAGGCCTTTGCTGCGACTGGTTATGGAAACCTGGTGCGACCGGAATCCATTCCAGAATTGTCTCATGCGATGTCAGAATGGGCCGTCCGCCCTGGCTTGGATGAAAAGTCCCGGTTGCTGATGCACGAGAAAATCACGGCAAAATTTTCCGTTGAACAATATGCCCGGAGGGTTCTGGCCATATACGGAGATTTGTTTAAACCGAAACGTTGACAGTTTTTTTCAACGCAAACTGGTAGGCTTTCAAAGTCTCCGCTGCCGTTTTCTTCCAGCCAAACATCCGGCTGCGCGCCTTTCCTGCCGCGATCAGTTGCAGCCTCAGGGAGTTGTTTGTGGCCAGATTCTCCAATGCGGTTGTGATACCTGAAATGTCACCCGGGTCCAAGTAGATGACAGCGGATCCTCCTACCTCGGGCAGGCTCTTGCATGGTGAAGTGATGACGGGGCAGCCCAAACTCATGGCTTCCAGGACTGGAAGTCCAAATCCTTCGTATTCGCTTGGATAAACCAGTGCTACGGCGTTTTCATAGCAAGCAGCCAATACCCCATCGTCACCTCGAAGCGAATGCCAGCGGTCTATGGCCGAATATGTTTTCAGAATCGCTTCTTCCTCCGCTTCAAGCGGTTCGCCACCGAAGGCGACGATTTGGTAATCCGGATGAAGGGCAGCAAACCTTCCAAATGCCTTCAGCACTGAATTACCATTCTTATATCCCCGGCGGTTTCCGACCATGAGCACAAATTTGGCACCGCGAAGGGAATCAGGCAGATGGACGGAGTGGTTGCCCGGGGTAAGATGGGTGGCGAGAAGAGTAACGATGGGTGGATGTTTGAGGTCGGGATAAGCCATTTGGATTTCCTGGCGGGTGGATTCTGAATTCGCAAGCAGAAGCGCGGCGAGTGCCGATGCTTTTCTTTTTGTCAGGGGAAGTTGTTCCTCCTTTCCGCCGGGATTCTTTGCGGCCAGCCATTCCGGTATCATGTCGTGAAACGTGACCACCGTGGCATCGGCTTGAGTGGCGATCCATTCATCCACTTCATAGTAGGTGGGGTGATAAACCACATACGAGAATTGCTTTCGAAATCGTTTAAAATTCCTTCTTCTCCAAAATTTTGAAAGCCGGGTCAGGAAGGAATTGATTCGCAGTGAATCCGTCCGGTAATGACCTTGGATGTGGAGGTGATCTTGTTTTTTGAGATTCCGCAGGTGAAGGTTGTGATTAAATCCACCAAAAATACAGACCTCCACTGCATTTAGCTTGGATAGTTCCTCGGCGATGCAGGTAATGTAACGGGATATTCCTCCTGCCCGCTGCATCAGGAAAGCTTGCTCATCAAAGAAAACCCCGATGCGTCCATGAGAGGCATGATGGGATGGGTTATTGGGATTATTGAGCATCAGGGGTGGACATTTGCCGGGCGATCGATTCATAATCGGAGACGATTCTCGATCCGTTTTTCTTGCGATACTTTGCGCTCCAACGATCCCTTTTGGAGGTCTTGCAAAGGGAATGCACAAGGCGGTCTCCAATCTTGATTCTGGAAAATAGGTGGGTTCCACAGTCATCCGTAGCCAGATGGTAACCATGTTTGTGCGCGATGATCTCCAGGCTTTTCCTGGTGTAAAACGCCACGTGTTGCCCGTCTTCAAGCACATACCACCATCCCGGACCCTGATCCTTATAGAGCAGGGTCGAGAAGATGAAATAATCCGGTGATAAATCCAGAATTTGGGCGAAATCAGCCAAGGGATCCGGAAAATGTTCAGCCACTTCGAACGCGGAGATGACTTTGTAGCGGTTTTTCTCAAGAGCCGGCGCTTCGAATCCGAGGGCGAAGATGTTCGCGGCGTAGCGGTCGCTGTAAAAATAATTCAAGCCATGGTCACGACACAACCGCACAAACATCCCGGTGCCCGCACCCCAATCCAGCATGGGCGTTTCGTTTGAAAGATCCCGCTTGTAGGCAAGGGCAACGACAGCTTTAGCCGTCCAGACGGAACGGTCCACCATTCCGGTGTCGCGCTTAAAACTTAAGCCCGTATAGGCTTCCTCCAGCCAGTAGGGTTGCTCGGATTGGATGTGCCCGCAGGAAGTGCATTGAAAATAAGCTACATCATATTTCTTGAGGATTTTTTTTCTGGCGAAATCCCGGGTGGAGGATCCGCAAACCCTGCATTTATTGGAGTTGGATGTCATATGGTCAGGCGTCAATTATCTTAGTGTTTTTTGTATCTTGCGCCAGACACGTTTCAATCGAGCGGAAAGGCCTTTCAATTTGGCTTCGCCGAAAATATGAATTTGGCTGTATAGATCCGCCGCGGTATTTGTGGTGACCTCGAGCGGGTGAACCAGCGGAAAATCTATTGGGCATACGCTGAGGTGGTGGTATTCCGAATGATAACCTTTCATATGCGTTGAATCACCACCTACGCCTATGTTGGTGACCAGATTGCAGCGCGGCAACGCGGTCAGCATGCCCGCAGACCAGAGTGAAAACAACCAAGGGTAATCCCAGGTATCGATTCTTCGGGCATGAACTGCGTCGAATATTTGAGCCCAATACAAAGAATGTTCGCGTTTTGGGAATTTTTTCTCAAGCCAGCCTTTGTTGCGGAGCCGTGGCCAGAGAGTCATTTTGTCGTCGTATTTTTGCCAAGCCCTGCGCCAGCTGGCCCAACCCCAGCAATGGTTGAAAAGGGAAAAATAATAGCTGGCATCCAGCTGCATAGGTTGGGGCTGGAAGTTGTCTCCGGAGATGACGCCTATTTGAAGATTGTCCCGGTAATGGACCAGAAGTTCCGATGCAAAACGGAAAAATGAAATATCCGGAACACAGTCGTCCTCAAGAATGATGGCTTCTGGAACCTGTTCGAAAACCCAGGAAAGTCCCGAGGCAATTCTCTCACGGCAGCCCAGGTTCTTTTGTGAAAAGTTCGTGAGAACTCGCGGGTTCCAATCCAGAGCGTCAAGCACGGATTGCCGGGTTTGATCGCAGAGCTCTTTTTCGCCGGGTTTTCCGGGGCGTGGTCCATCGGCCACAACCAGTATTGTGGTCGGTTTAGCCTGCCGGATTTTTTCAAGCACAACGGCCGTTTTATCCGGGCGGTTGAAGATGAACAAAGCCACCGGGGCTATGTCGGTGGATGGATGGATGCAATTGTCAGTGGTGCCGCTCATGCTTGGCGAATTAATACACGTTTTTTTGCCCTGCCAGGATGGAAAGCTTTAAGGAATGCAGGCGTTTCCTTGCCGATTGCCGCTGCACCCGATTGCGCCAGGCTAATGGATTTAAACTCCATGGAACAGATCCTTTTCTTTGAAGATCAAAGGCTTTTTTTGACTCCAGATACTGTTGCAAGGCGAGCATGAGTTCATTCCATCGAAGTTGTTGGTAAAGGGTTTCGCTTACGGTTCCGTTGGATTTCCAGTTATCCATGGATTGGCGGAGAATCTCATCGGCGCGGCGGGTTCCCCGGTCGACGTGTTTATCATTGGCCGAGGGATTGTTGGGGTGAACCAAAAAGGAGGAAAACCTGCCGGCATGAAAGGCCCAATTGATTTCCGCAGCATGAAGCCAGGCCCAGGCACCATCACCGCCCAGTCCAAACTCAGTGGGAAAGGGAAGTCGTTTCCAGGTGTCAGTGCGATACAGGTTGCTGGCGGAACTTCCCAGCAATGCGCCCTCTGTATGGGCGGCGGTGAAGACAATGGCTTCCAGTTGGGTTAGGCGGCGACGGGATTGTGACCCCAGCGTGGAAATAATGTCATCTATGGGCCAGGTGACATCCGGTAAGGGCTGGTCCTTCAGATTCCTGAAGGTGGGTTTGCCGATGACGACATCGCTTTTCAGAAATTGAATTGCATGGCTCAACTCATGAATTCCCTCTGCCCTCATGATATCACCGGTGGTGGCCATGAAGAAGAAGGGGGAGTTAATTTGCCGGATACCGTGATTCCATGAGGCGTAAAGTCCCGGGGGATGATCAAAAAAGCGAATGTTGGGGTGCCGCAGGTTTTGCCTTATATAATCGACTGTACCGTCCGAAGAAAAACTGTCCACCACCACCACCTCAGCTGCCAGATGAATCCATGGTTCCAATCCGCGAAGATGACTCTCGAGGTAGGCTTTTGAGTTTTTGGTGGGAATAACGACTCCCAATGGCAGCACGTCAGGCTGGAAGTTGGGGTTCATCTCGGGATGTGCGATGCTGTTTTGGGTGAAGCGGGATCTTGATTGGAATGGTCGGCGCTTTGGATCAAAAGGTTGGTCAGATCGTCAAAGGCTTTTCCAAGGACGCGCGAACTCATCTCATTTATGATTAGATTTTTCGCCCGTTCGGGGCCGCCGGATGCTCTCCAAGCCTCCAGTTGATTGAGAAAATTTTCGTCTGGTGTGGAATAGACAAATCCCGAATGGAGTGATTGGATGGTGTCAAACATCCACGAATTGGATTTGCGCGTCAGCAGGCATTTGCCAAAATACATTGATTTTGTGGCGATGGAACTATGAACGGGATATTGCAAACCATCCAGAAACACGATGTTGCTCTCGGCAATGAGGGAATTGAGCCGGGTTTCCGCGAGAAATCCTTCCACCAGCATTGCACGGTCCGAAGGCAGCGATTCCATACGATCCCGCAGTCCCGGGTCTATGGAATTCCGGTCCAGTTTGCTGGCCAGCAGAAAGAAAAAATCCTGCTGAAACTCCATCATCCTGAGGATTTCATTGACACATCGAATGCCGTTAAGCATTCCGAATCCCCCGATAACGGGTCTTCCATTGGCTCGTTTACGGAGTTCCTGGATCTCTGCCGTCGGGCATTCCTCAACGGACACATCCTCGAATGCCCTCAACCATTTTAGCTTCGAATGTTTGTTTGAGGTGATGAATTCATCCGGAGTGACCATCGCCCGGCAGGATGCGCTGGACTCACATAGTCGCAGCAATTCCCGATCCCGACTGGCGGCATCATTGGAGTGATTTCGCAACAGCCATGAACCTGAGCCGAGAGTTGCCCAAGGGAGATTGATTTGGGGTGAAGCATTTGTCCTTCCGTCAATCAAATCATACCCCCACATGAAGAAAGACACGGCTTTTCCTTGCATGTCACCGGGAAATATATTTCTCAGAATTTCCACAGGGCTGGTTTTCTTGCGTTTGCCGAGCAGGTTCAGAATCGGACGCCTTCCTTTTGGAAGCGCCTGGAACCGGATATTTGCGGGCAAACCGGAGGGGTTTGATACAAACAAATTTCTGGTCAAATCCGGCTCGGGCGTGATGACGATCACCGAATCAAATCGTTTTGAAAATTCCGTTCCAAAAATTTTCAACCAATGCCCGAAGTGTCCTCCCCGGGTATGAGTCTCAAAATCAATCAGTGCCAGGACAGGATTGGATTCTGATGACTGGGGCATTTCGGTGATGGTAATTTTCTTTTAACGCCGGGTTGTTGTTGCCATTATTGGAACATGCTTCAGTTACCAGCTTTTTATTCGACGCTCAAGCCCTTTCGGGGATTGTTTGAGTCGGGGCGTCCATTTCTCATGTACCACAAGCTCGCGCCAAAACCCGGTAAAGCCCGTATCAAAGGGCTGTATGTAAATCCGCGGTTGTTCGACAAGCAGCTGGCTGAGTTGGCAGAAGCCGGATATACCACCCCCGCTTATGGAATTCATGATTCCAAGGATAACGCCGCAAGAACCATCTGCCTGACTTTTGATGACGGCTTTCAAAGTGCTTTTACCAACGGACTGCCGATCCTGACCCGGCACAAATTTCGCGGTATTCAGTTTCTGGTCGCAGATCGAATTGGTCAGTTTAATGAATGGGAGGTTCAATTGGGCGACATTCGGGAGAGTCTTATGAATGAATCGCAAATCCGGGAGTGGCTGGCCGCGGGGAATGAGATCGGTGCGCATTCCTTAACCCACCCTTACCTGACGCGCGTCAGTTATCGCGAGGCGCGTGAAGAGGTTATCTCCAGCAAGAAAAAGCTGGAAGACATGTTTGGAGTTCCCGTGGTTCATTTTTGTTTTCCATACGGTGATTGCAATGAAGCCATCCGTGACCTGGTTTGCGAGGCCGGATTCCAGACAAGCTGCACCACCGAGTTTGGGGTAAACAGCCCGGAGACTTCTCCTTTCAGCCTTCGACGCATCATGGCTCGTCACCGTACCATCAGTATCAAGTCCATCAAGGCCAGTTTGAAAGCTTGAGCTTGGATGGTTTGAAGCGTTTTGTCGTGTCCACAAATCCCATGAAGAACAGCGAAATCAATGATTTTTACGAACGAACCCGGGGTTCCCGTAAAATCATGGTGGTCGATCTGGGTTTTCTCGGGGACACAATCCATCTGGTCCCCGCGCTTTGGGAAATCAAGGATCACTATCCCGAGGCTGAATTGCATGTGCTTTCCACTCCGGTGGGTTGTGAGGTCTTGAAAATGGTGGCGTGCGTCGTACGTCCCTGGTGCTTTCCGTTGGGACCGCCCAGTCCCAAATGGTGGGAACATTGGGATGTGCTGAAGGAACTCCGCCGTGAGCGGTTCGATTTGGTTTATAATTTTGGAGGTGGAGACCGCTCGGTGTTTATCACCCGGATTATTCATCCGAAGAATGCCATGGCCTATCAAGGTGCGCGCAAGCACTTCTGGCAACCCTGGTTGGTGCCGGATTGGGTCACGAAACGTCGATTGCCAACACCTGTTTTTGAATCGCGCCGGGAGGTTTTGAGGCTCTGCGGATTAAAGCTTCAGGCTGCGCGCTTTGATTTCACCATTTCCGCACCGGATTTGCTGTGGGCTGAATCCGCCATTCCGGAAGGTTCAATACATCTGAGTTTGAATGCCAGTTTCGCGCTGAAAGAATGGCCGATGAGACAAAATATCGAGTTCGTGCAGGCGCTGCTTCAAAGTGGTTTGGGACGAAAGATTATCGTCAGCGCTGCGCCTAATCCTCGTGAACAGGCCCGATTGATGGAATTCAAAAAAGCAGTGAACGATTCATGTATCGTTTTCATTGAGGATCGTATGAGCATTCCCAGGGTGGCTGCCATGCTCAAACGGTGCGCGCTTCATGTCGGCCCCGATTCCGGCGTGATACATCTGGCCTATGCCGTGGGAATTCGCACTGTCTCGATATTTCGCCGATATCACGACATGGCCGACTGGCTTCCTGTGGGAGAGCGACATCACTATTTTGACGCTCCCTGCCAATGCATTAATTCCGATGTGCGTCCCTGTGAAAGCCGTAATGAAGCACAATGTCTGGCTGGAGTTTCTCCCCAAAAAGTGGTTCAAGAGGTTGTCAGGCAAATTGCAGTTTCCACGGAAGGAGTGGATTAACGAGATGAACCCACTCCTGAAAAAAGCTCCAACCCGCATTCTCCTTCTCAAGGCGCATAGTGCCGGTATTGGGGATATTCTTCGCAGTTCGGCGGCTTGGAGGGTGTTGAAAGATCAATGGCCCGGGGCTGAACTTCATTTGTGTTTCTTTACCATTGAACCCGGGTATCCATCCGAAGAACTGATTCGCGAGCATTCACTTTTGAGTGGATTTCATGTCATTGATAAACGGGCGAGGAATTGGGGGCAGTGGAGGCGTTTTTGGGGTGAGGTGAATCGGGTTTCCGATCTTGTGAAGCCCGACCTGGTGATTGATTTCGAAACCAACGGAATCCGTCTTGCGCTGGTGGCGGGATGGGTTGCCCTCCGGACGGATGCGAAGTCGGTTGGCATCAGCGAATTTAAGGGTCGTGGTCTGGTCTACTCGTGCTCGGCACCGTCACGAAGGCAATATGCTGCCGAACATGGTTTTTCTTTGCCGCTGGAATATACAGAGCGGGATTTTGTGGCTTTGGCGGCTTTGGGCTTGCAACGGAATGGAACTGCCATCGAGATGCAGGAATCGGCAAAAGGCGCTGTGATGAGAGAACGCCTTTTCTCAAGTCTGGGACTTAATCCAGCGGTGCCTATTGTGGGGGTGAACATCGGCTGCGCCACTCCGGGGGCTGAAGGCAAAAGGCCCGACAATGAAATGCTGTCTGAGTTGCTGGCAGGACTTCAAAAAGACCATGGGTTCCAGATTGTTCTAACAGGAGCCAAGTTCGAGCGTGAGGTGAATCAGGCTTTTTTGCGTGTCCATGAAAAGAAGGGTTTGCCCAAAGTTTTTGATCTGGCCGGAGAAACAGATATCAGCGGTTTGACCGGGGTGATTCGAGCCAGCCGATTATTTATCTCCAGTGACTCCGGACCTTATCACATGGCCGTGGCCATGCGGGTTCCCACTTTATGCCTGTTCAATTTTCCCACGCCACCTTCGTACCATGTTCATCCGTGGGTAAGATGCCGCATCGCCACATCACTCAATGACGTGGGCGGATTGAGAAGCGATGTCGAGGAATTGCGCCTGGTGAAGTGATATGAAATTTTTCACTACCATTGCCGCGGTTGCACCTTCCCACTAATGCCGCCTCAGCACCAGCTTGTGTTCTACTCTTTTGGTCTGGCTGTAATCCAATGGCGGCAATTGTGTCAGGGTGGGGGAATCTGTTTCCTCCAAAAGTGTGTAGGCCAGTTTTTGGAAGTCGCACCAGCGGTTCCATTCCATCTCAGGAGCATGAATTATTTGTCGGAGCAAGCTGCGCCATTCGATGATGATTCGATCGATATCACCCGATCCCAGCATGTCTGTGATGAAGGCGTGTTTATTGGCCGGGTTCCGGTGGACGCTGGTAATCACTGTTTCAGCACCCGCACCATATTTGGGGGGAACACCATTCTCCAGATAACCCGGAATGATTTGTGAGCCATAAGCTTGATGGCACACCATGGCCAGACGACCCGCCCAGCGATTCTCTTCACCGCAGAACCTGAATCCAGCGTCCAGATTGGCGATGTCATAAATGAGTTCTTCCAGGGGATACCCGGGATCCTCCAGTGCAGCGGCAATGGCGAGTCCGTGACCCTGTGAAAAACAACTGACCACCTCTCCGCGCCGTGTGGGAATGCCGGCGCCATCGACCAACCGGAGACGGCGCCAAAGCATGGCGGTTCCGGTGCCAGCGTTCAGTTCCCGACAGAATGGAACCCGCTCGCATCGGGCGCAATCGGGCTGCATCACATCGCGTTCCAGTGGTTTGTAAAGCGCCACTCCCTTTGAGTCCACGGGGACGCGCATTGTTAGATGGGTGAGGCTGATTTCCGCCGTGATTCTGGTTTCGGTTTCCCTCCAGCGCACGATCGGGGTTTTCTGGCGCGCCATTGCGGCTTCGGCCAATGGGACAACTTTTTCGATCCAATCCGCATGGGACAACTGGCGACCTTTCCAATCCACCATTCGACGCAACCATTTGGCCATGATGACACGTCCGTCATTCAGTTTATCGGCCAGAGTTTGGGAACGTCCATAAATCTTAAGGCCGTCTTTTTCCTCCAGGATGCAAAGGGTTCCTTGTCCGACTTTTTCCAGCGCAGAAGGTTCAGAAATAACCGGGCGTGAGGAGTATTCATAAGCGATTTCTCCGGTTTCAAGGTGGGTCGATTCGGAGTTCGTCCTGGCTGGGGTATGCGCCGTACAAATATAAATTTGACTGATTGGTTTCTCTTGAAAGGGGGGGATGCGTTGCCATTGCCCCTGGCTATCCCGCATTTCCCGGACGGATTGGCGGACACGCCTGGCGCGCTCAGCATCGGTTTTGAGGCCGCAGGGCATGTTCGGATGTTTCAAGGAATCTTCCACGCCGAGGAAAATAGGTTTGGATGTGAATAACCGGTCTTGAACACGAACGGCTTCCTCAAAGGGATCGCGCTGATGACGGGCGGCCAGTTTCATCAAACCGAGAAGTGCGCTCCAGTCCACTGAACCACTGCGGGCGAGATGGCAGGGATGGGCGTCGAGTAGACGCAATTCATTGGCTGTGACGATGACGTAACCCGTTTCATCCAGTCCCCGACGTCCGGCCCTTCCGAACATTTGCAGAATTTCATCCGGCTTGAGGGGTTGTTCCTGGTAATCCCTGCGATAAGTGGCTGCGGCAAGCGCCACACTGCGGAGGGAAAAATTAATCCCGGCGGCCAGGCCCATGGTGGCTACCACCACCCGCAATTGACCTGCCTTGGCCAGCGGTTCGATGACCCCCGCGCGCGACCCGTAACTGAGGCCGCTATGATGATAGCAAATGCGGGTTTTCAGCAACTTGGCCAGATGCTCGCCGACCAGGTTTTTTTGATCCTGGGTGAGGGTCAATGGATTTGGGTTGGGCAGGTTGCGTGAAAGTTCAGCCGCCATGAGTTCTGCGGCGTGACGTCGCGGTGCAAATATCAAGATGGGACCCAGGTCTTCGGCCAGACATTTTGCGACCAGGCGAGGCCAATAACCTTTGATTTCGCTGGGAACGTGAAAGCTGAGGTTGTTGGCATGAACTTCTTCCAAAGGCACAGGCCTGTGTTCATATTTGATTAGGACGGCGTTGCGACCCAGTCTTTTGAGCCATTTGACGACATCCTGTGGATTGCCCACGCTTCCGCTGAGCAAAAGGAACTGGGTTTTGGCCGGGGCGAGTGCCAGGGCAAGTTCGTAATTCAACCCGCGATCGGCATCGCCGATCATTTGATATTCATCCACGACCAGCAATGCCGGACCCTCTCCCTGGATGAGGCGGTTTTTTTGAGTTTCCAAGGTGGCCACCAGAATCGGGGCACCCAGATTGTCGGAAAGGTCGCCTGTTGCAATTCCAACATCCCAGCCGCGCGCGCGCCATTCGGCGAGTTTGTCATTCGCAAGCGCCCTGGTGGGCACGGTATAGATGGCTTGACCCCGGTTTTTTCCTGACTTCGACCAGAGCTCAAAGATCAGGGTCTTGCCTGCGCCGGTGGGCGCGTGGACGACGACGTCCTTGCCCTCGCGCAACGCCGACACCGCCTGCTGCTGCCAGAGGTCGGGCACAGTGACCTGATTCAGCGCTGACTGAAGATCGATGGAATTCTCAGAGAACGACGACACGTCAGAAGTTTAAACCACTCCTTTGGATTTGTCAGCGTCGAGTTGAATTTTGATTTCAAAGCGGTTCCTGGAATGTGTTTGAACCGATACGAGGATTGGTTCATTGTACCTGGACTGAGTTATGAAACCCTCGATTCCTCTTCCACTGTTCAATGAATCCGAAATTGAGGAAACCTTTGCACGATCCTCCGGTCCGGGCGGGCAGAATGTGAACAAGGTTTCAACGAAAGTGATTCTCCGTCATTTGCCCACGAATATCACTGTAACGGTTCAGGATTCGCGATCACAAGCGGCCAATCGACAACTGGCCCGGGAACGTTTGATGGAAGCATTGATCCAAAGAAAAAAAGAGGCTCAACGGGCCATCGTGGATCGCATCGAAAAAGCCAGACGCCAGAAAATCAAGCGTCCCAAGGGGGTGAAAGAGCGCATTCTGGCCGATAAGAAGCGTCGTTCCATTACCAAGGATGCGAGGAAATTTCGAGGAGATTGATGCCTGGAATGTTAGGAATCCAATTTCTTATAATTCCGTATCTCGGGCCAGATGAATGCTGCAGTGATGACAACCAGGATGGTGCCGATACCTCCGCTGACCACTGAAAACACAGGCGAAGTATACTGGGCCACCATTCCAGATTCAAACTCACCCAGTTGGTTGGAGGTGCCAATAAAGAGGCTGTTCACCGCCGAAACCCGGCCCCGCATGTGATCCGGTGTTTTGAGTTGGATCATGGTTTGGCGGACGATCACACTGATATAATCCGTGGCGCCGCAGATAAACAGCATTGTGAAGGATAGGTAAATGTTTCTGGAAAGACCAAAACCCACCGTGGCCAGTCCGAATCCAGCGACAGCCCAGAGCAGGGTGGCTCCGGCATTTTTCATGGGCGGTTGATGCAAAAGTAACAGGGACATGCACATGGATCCAATGGGTAATGCGGCTTGCAACCAGCCCAGTCCAGAGGGGTTTGTATTTAAGATGTCTTTGGCATAAACGGGTAAAAGAGCCGAGGCACCACCTAGTAAAACGGCAAACATGTCGAGGGTGATGGACCCCAGCACCACCTTGGTATGATAAACAAATTTTAAGCCCACGATCACACTCTTCAGCGACATGGGTTCGCGCGACTTCACCTTGTGATGCACTTTCAAGTTGAGGAAGAGGATGGCGCACAAGATTCCGGCGGACGCGTTGAAGGCGTAAATCCAAAAAACCTTACCCAGCCAGGCAATCAATGCACCTCCAACGGCAGGTCCTGTAACAGACGCGATTTGAAAGGCCGCTGTATTCCAGGAAACAGCTAGCGGAAAAAGTTCTCTGGGCACCAATTGCGGCACAAACGCCGCGCTTGCCGCCCAACCGTAGGTTCGGGAAGTGCCTAACAGAAACAGGGCGAAATAGACATAAGATACCCCGAGATGAAACCAGATATCCAAGGCCAGAATGGAGCCAGCCACCGCCACCAAAATTTGCATCCAAACCATGATTTTATTGCGACTATGATTGTCAGCAAGGTGTCCCGCATGGAACGTAAAAAGAAACATGGGCAACACCTGGGCCAATCCTACCAAGCCAAGTGCCCGCGGGGACTTTGTTCGGTTATACACATCCCAACCCACGGCCAACGCAAGCATCTGCTGGGAAAAAGCTGAAATGAAACGCCCGGTCATATATTGGGTGAAATCGCGATTGCGCAACACCTCATAAGGGTTGTCCTTCACCGGAGCCGGCGGTTGGGATGGAACAGGGTTGCTCATAGGGCAGAAGATACGTGCGGTCTGTTCATTTGCGTTGTTGCCAGGTTCTTCCGTTCCACGCAAATAGTCTGCAACCCTTGGATCGAGGACGATTCAATCCCACTTCGCGTTCAATCAGGTTCAAGCCGTCCCCGACCGTGAGACATGAGGATTGAGTCAGGTCAGACCAGATCACCAGCACCTTGCGATCGTGGGAATTAAACTTGTGCCCCTCCAACTCTAGAGGTGGAATCTCATCCCGTTCTTCCACGAGACTCTTTCCACTCTGAATACCCTTCCAGCGCAATGAGTCCCGGTAACCTTGATAATAGACCGCCGCAAAAATAAGGAGAGCGACGACTCCCACAATAATAAGCTCAATCATGACACCGAATTCCAGTTAAGATATTCAAATCAATCTGGAAAGTATGGTGACAAAAAGTCTACAGAGAAAAAAGCAATTACGGATTCCAGATAAAGCCGTGGAAGGACTTTATCTATGAAGGCGTCAATTGTTCCCGGCTGGTTTCTTGTTATTTTGATAGGCTCCAGCCCCTGAATTATTGGGTTGCGACGTGGGAACCGGGGTTTGCCACGGGTGTTGATACAACTTGGGCACGGAAGTGCGTGTTGGAGGAACTCCGTTGTTTTGATTGGGGGCCTGTTGCGGAATTGCCTGGGGTTGCGGCGGCGTAACGCCTGTAGGAAGGGGTGGTCCTGCCCGAAAGGTGCTCCCTGCAGGGACGCTCAAATTATTGGAAGGAGTTCTTGGGATTTCCTGATTATGATTTCTGGATGCAATCTCGGGCGCGACTTCATTACTGCGCGGAGGTACGTATTCAGTGTGTTTCTCCTTGTTGGATGGTTCGCTGCCACGAGGGTTCGATGGGGAGCTGGGATTTGGTGTGATGCCGGGGCCATGAATGCCGGAAGGATGGCTGGGATTCAGAGGCTGAGCATGAGTTGTGGGTAAAGGAGCAATCGGGGCAGGATGACTGAAATCATGCTTGATGATTACCGGTGCGCCCGGAGAACTGTGGGAAGTTGGAGTGGCATGTTGGTCGCGGATTTCTGCGACTTGGATCTTCTGGTGCGATAAGGATTCCACGCGTTGACGATCCACACCACGGTTGACGATCCCGTGCTCGCGGTCATATCCAAAATTGTTGATGACCACGGTATTTTGAAAACTGCGCCGCGATTCCGCCTCATTCAACCTGTGATGGCGGTAGTCCCTTTCCCCGAAATCATTCAGCGCAATAAATGTAAAAGCATCAAAGCCAAGTCCGAAATCATAATTGATTCCCACGGCTAAATTGTTATGGCGAAAACCAATTCCTTCCACATATTCGGCATGCAGCGGAAGGGGGGCCCATCCGCAACGATCCACGCTATGCCTCCAGCACACCCAGCCCGGACCCCAAGTTCTGTCCGGGAACCAAACCCAGCCCAGACCGGGGTCTTGTCTCCAACGTCCATAATGAAATGGAGCCCATCCCCAGCTATAGTCCGATTGCCAGCACCAACCCGCGTCCGAATAAACCCAGTGTCCATGATCACAATAAGGCCTCCACGCCCGATCGAGCATGATGACACTCGGCTGCCAGCACCATCCATAGCCTGTCAGGTTGATCCACGTTCCATAAGATTGGAGGGACGAGTAATAATAACTGGCTTCGTCAGAAGCATCCGGGAAATTTCCCGCGGGGGCCAAGACTTGCGTGGCCGGAGGTGACGGCGGGTTGTCCTGGGTTTGCGGTTGCGGAACCGTTTGGGGCGTTTCCGGATTCGGGGTTACAGTAGGAACCGGATTTGCGATGGATGAAGGTGCTGGAGCGACAGCGGTCGGGGTATACAACTTTTGTTGGTAAGTGTAGGTGGCTGAAGGGTTGATTACTCCTGCTGCTGCGAGAGCGTTGTCATGCTCCATGAGGGAATCCAATACCTTGGAGGTGACCCCTATGTCGCGAAGGTAAATGATGTCGTCGGTCTTAACGTTAAAATATTGTCGCTGATTTTTGACGAAAGCGATTTGGACATCCTCCGAGACTCCTGCTTGGGCCAGCGATACCAACTGTTGAGCCAAAGGTGAGATTGTGGCGGATACTGATTCCCTGAGTGAGTTGGGTGCTGCATCGTCAGCCAAAGCCACGCCGCAAGTGGCACTCCAATACATGGAAAATGCGGCGAGGAGGGCTGCGCCTGGGGAGGGAACATTCCATTTCATAAAGTAACCTTTTTTTGTGCTGTCAAAGGGTTAGACTACAGCCACATGCGGTTATTCAGTTGGCTCATTCCAACTCGCAATGGTGCCTAAACTCTTTTCCATCAGGTGTTTGTAAACTTGGCTGGCTAAGTTGGAAAACCCGGATTAATTCGGTTATCCTCGAAAATGGGCTAATCTTCCTTGAATCACCACTTTTCCGGATGCCAGAGTAGCAATTGCCTGAGGGTAAAGCTCTCGTTCGACCTCTTGAATGCGGGCATGAAGAGTCGCAGGGGTATCGGAATCCAGCACAGGGACCATCCTTTGTGCGATGATGGGGCCTGAGTCCACCCCTTGATCCACGAGATGTACCGTAGCTCCGGTGACCTTGACGCCATAATCCAGAGCTTGTTTCCAAGCTTCCAGCCCCGGAAAAGAAGGCAGAAGGGAGGGATGGATGTTGACGACTCGCTGGTCAAAGGACTTTAGAAATTCCCCTTTGAGTATTCGCATGAAACCCGCGAGCACCACCAGATCCACCTGCGCCTCCTTTAACATCTTGATGTATTCCTGCTCGGCAGATTCATCCAGTTTGGTGCGGAATTTACCCGGTTGAACATAGTGATGGGGGATACCCCGTTCGCGGGCGTGATTCAGGATGCCGGCTTCCGCGACGTCACTGATGACGAGAGTCACTTCGGCGTTCAGATCGCCCGAACGGCAGGCGTCAGCGATGGCAACAAAGTTGGAGCCTTTTCCGGAACCGAGAACACCGAGTCGAAATGGAGACGTCATACCTTCTTCATACATCCGAGGGGGGTGGCAACACAACTGCATATGAACAGGGTCAAGGCTTGCAGGTTACAATTCGTCTTCACGCTCTTTGAAGAAAAGATTGTGCGCCCGTTCATAGTCCGCCTCCGGCACCAACACTATGGCGAGGCGATTCAAATCCCCATCATCGGGAAGTGAAGGATCAGAAAATTCCTGGGTGGCCTGGATGTTGTGTTTTTCCAGCATCACCACGAGCATCTCGGTGTTGATCACCGGGCCGGTGTAAAAAAGTTTCATCGAATCAAAATGATGCCACAACAATGCGGCCTATTCATCACCCACCCGCCCGGTTTGTCGCAAACCGCCACGGAATTTCGGCCAGCCACTTTTTGCCAGGGATGCGGTGCCCTTGACGGCATAAAGATTGTTACCACCGAAATAGAGTGTGCCATCGGGTATGATCGTGATGGAGCAGTCGGTTACGTCCTCAAAAAGTTCCAGAGTGGAGATGCGGGTTCCCGTCTCGGATTCAAATTGATAAACCGCCCCCACACCGTTGTTCATTCCCAGAAAATAAACCGAGCCACCGACGCAGGCCGTGCCACATCCTTCCATGACGGGATAACCCCAGAACCATTTCTTCTTACCCTCAGAACTGACGGCCCAGAACTCATTATTCACAGGCAGCAAGATGGTGCCTTTATCATTCAGGGTGGGGGAGCCGCGATGATAGCCACCGGTGGCGAGATGCCATTTCTCGGTTCCGCGCGGTTCCAAGGCATACAGGTTTCCGTCCACGGAGGTGAAATAAATGGTGCCATCGGGGCCAATGGCGGGTGAGGACAAAATAGCCCCTGCGGTGCCAAATTTCCATTTTAACGAGCCGTCCGGATTCAGTGCGTAAAAAAACTTGTCATGGGAACCAAAGTAAACCACACCACTTTCGTCGATTGCCGCGGAGGATTCAATGGGGGCGCGAGTTGAGAATGTCCAGTTGGTTTTGCCGTCAGGTCCGAAGGCGTAAAATTTCCCGTCCCAACTGCCGGTGTAGACCGTGCCGTTGGCGGCAATGGCCGGGGAGGCATCAATCCAGCCTCCTGTTTGGGCACGCCATCTCATGCGCCCGCCCGGCTCGATGGCGTATAGGAATTTATCGCGGCAACCAAAATAGATGTTTTCGTCGGGGCCAATCGACGGTGAGGAGAGAATTTCGCTGCGAGTCTTGAAGGTCCAGTGGGTTTCACCGGACGGGGAAACGGCTGCGAGTTTTCCCCCTGCCGTATCTGCATAATTGTAGGGGCCGGAGAGGGTAAAATAAATGGTGCCATCTTTGCCGATGGCAGGTGAGCAGTCGATGATTTTGCCCAACCGAACGGGATGTGGCCAGAGCTTCTGCGCTGGTACGTCCTTTTCACCCGCCCGTAGCGGGAGACCGGCCAGAAAGCAGATTGCCGCAAATACAATGCTGAGAAAGAAATGCTTGGAATTCATTAAGATTGTGCGCACCGAAGATACCTTCTTTCTAGCCGGGTTCAATGAAATGAAATGAAAAAAGGCCGGATGCGTTTCAAGTGCACCCGGCCCTTCAGAGGAACCGATCCAATCGGTGTTACATGTGATCAACGATATTCTGGCCGAATTCCGAGCATTTCACCTCGGTGGCTCCCTCCATCATTCGAGCGAAGTCGTAGGTGACTTTCTTGGAGCCGATGGCGCCATTGAGCCCCTTGATGATCAAGTCCGCCACTTCGGTCCAACCCAGGTAACGGAACATCATCTCACCGCTCAAAACCACGCTTCCGGGGTTCACGCGGTCCAGATTGGCATATTTTGGCGCTGTACCGTGGGTGGCTTCGAAAATGGCGTGTCCGGTCACATAGTTGATGTTGCCTCCCGGAGCGATGCCGATTCCACCCACCTGCGCTGCCAGGGCATCGGAGAGATAAACACCGTTC
>Ga0214192_1000858_pt1 | contig 17942 bp, 9 predicted proteins | sample TroBogEpilimnion_44_FD_153030 | JGI IMG/M metagenome (GOLD analysis project Ga0214192, IMG submission 153030) | Freshwater microbial communities from Trout Bog Lake, WI - 29JUL2008 epilimnion | ecosystem: Environmental > Aquatic > Freshwater > Lake > Epilimnion/Euphotic zone | place: Trout Bog... | reverse complement strand
TAAATAAATTATATGATATTGAAGACGTACCACTATTGTATGTAGCCGTAAATGTATTAGTTGTATATGTTGGTATAACCGGTTTTATTCCATAACTTACATTTATAGTTGATGCATATTGAGTACCGGATGCATAAGCAATTGGTAAATTATAAGTACCTGGATTAATATAATAAGATGAATATGCTGGTATTTGTAAAGCCACTGTAGAAGAAATATATGTTATAGATATTGAACTAGGTATCGAAATAGGTATAGGAGGTACAGCATAACCATATAATATAAGTTCACCAACACATGTACATCTAATAATATTAGACGGTTGTATAGCTTGTATAATTAAACGATATTCGTTATAATATTGTGTATTAAAAATAGTAAATATATTAACTTGATTTGCACTACTATATATAACATTTGATCTAGAATCAACAAGTGACCATGTTACGCCATCATTTGTACCAGCTAATATCCAGGTATAAGGTGTTGATTTATATAATACATCATCACTTATTGCTTGTATACTATATGAAGTTAATAATATTTGATTAGGTAATAATAAATCTAGCCATTCTCCATAATATAGTGTTCCATTTACATTAGTACTATATATTGGATCTTGATTATATTGTGATGATGTGTTATATAATCCAGTTATAGTATTATATCTAGGATAACTGTTTCCCCAACAAGTCATAGTCGTCTTATCAAATGCGAAATTAGGATAATAATAATTACTAAAATAACTTGATGAAGTTACTACATAAGTACCATTACCATATAATTGTCCAGATAAAGTTGTATTTGCAGATATAGATGTTAATCCTGCTGGCGGCCATTCTACAATAGTATTATAGGGCATAGTTATTAAACCAGAAATGGTATTATTATATACCATATTTGTAATTAGTGGTATACTTACGGCTCCGGTAGAAGAACCATATTGTGCAGTAATAGGCTGTTGAATACTCCATAAATTTGCAGGGTTTGCTGGAAGAACTGAAAAAGATCTGTAAGTTGTTAAAGAGCCATTGTTACCATAATTTATTGGAACTGTAACTATATTAGGAAAATATATTGCACCATTATTATTAATAGTCATAGTAATATTATTAGTAGTTGATGAATATGAAAATTTAATACTTGAATAATAAGACGGTACTATGCTTGCATTACTCTGAACTGAAATAGTACCAGATATATTATTATAGGAACTTAAAACTATATAAGGTGTATAAGGAACATCCGACCCAGATGTATTTATAGTTGCTGTAAATAAATTATAAGATGAAATTTGGACAGAACTATATGTAAAACTAATGTTATTTGGTATTGAAGTATAACAATTTACATTTGGAGTAGATGCATTAATTGGAGAAACCCATAAATTTAAAGCACCACTCATATATGTTAACGGAGGTATGATAACATACGATAATCCATTAAATGAAGATACATATATAACTGAGTTATTTCCAGAAACATAATTAATTGCACTAGAAACATTATTTATAGTAATAGAGCTACTATTATTGACATAAGTTATAGTTGGAGTTATTTGATAAATTATATTTGAATTGTATAAAATAGAATTTGTATAGATTGGAGGTGTTTGTTGAAGTTGAGGTAATAATAAATATGTATTTGTTGTACTTACTGGGATTATAGTATTTGCAGATAAAGTATTAACAGGTATAGTAACGCCATTTATTATACTACTTGATTGACTAGTTGTAGTTTGTAAACTTAGAACAGGCGCAGAATAATATGTCGTATTTATTTGTATTGGTAATGAAGTATTGATATAACTAGTATAATTTAAATCAACTGCCCATAAATAGATTGTATCATTAATAGAATCACCTGGATTAAAACTGTTATATGTAATATTAATAACTGGCATCGTACCAGAACCATTTATTATAGTATATTTACTCTTATTTGATATAGAATTTATAGATGTATAAAATAATACTGAATTTGTAACAGGCGCAATTGATGTATATGTTAAATAATATGATATATTAGGTGAAAGTACTGTATTAATAGGACTAGTTGATATATACGATAATGATAATTGTGGCAAGTTAATATTTAACGAACTTCCACTTACACTTGGTAAGTTATTATTATAATAGTTTTGAATTGGTGCTATGTAAGATGAATTATAAACTAATAATGGTTGAGGATAATTTATTATATATGATAAAGATGAATATATGGCACTTGTTTTTCTACTCTTAGAAATACCAATAGTAACATTTGTAGATAAATTTATTGTATTTATTTTACTATTATAATTGGTAATATTTATTATTGTAAGAGCCGTGGTTTGATTATTGTAAGAATAATTAGCTCCTGTAATTGGATTATCACTATAATAATATGTATAATTACTCTGATATCCTAAATATCCATTGGTACTAAGCGGAGATATATTATAAGTTAAACTAATACTTGAACTATAAGATGATCCTATAAATATATTAGGAGTACCATTTTGTACATATCCTGAAATTACATTTGGGCTAACTGAAAAACTACTATTATTAATATCACTATAATCTGTATTAATTATAATTGGAGCAGAGCTACTATAAATATATGAATTTGGAGTTGTTGCCCATACATAAAATGATCTATATATAAATATACTGCAAGAACTAAAACTAATTGAGCTACTATTAATTGTTATTGAAATTGGTTTTGATTCATCGTCATTAACAGTTATTAATGAACTTGCAGAATTATATGTATTTGTTGTAAATAAAGAATATGAAATTTGCCCATAATATCCATTTGAATCTTTTGGAGTAATAACAGGTGTAATATTATAATTATTTCCTGTTGTTAACGAAACGGTACTATAATAATTAGCTATTGTAATAATTGGTTGTGAATAATTAAATGAGGCTTGAATTGAATACGAACTACTATAAACTAATGGATCAGATGTTTGTGCCCAAACATAAAATGACCTACTTGAAAATAATATATTTGAAGTAAATGTTAAATATAAAAGATTATTTTGTGAATTATAATTAATAGTTACATTAGCGTTTTTATTTTCATCATCTATAAACTGTATTGTAGAAGAAGCATATGTATAATTATTACTATTGTATATAACATATGATAATATATTAGTATTTAAATATTTACTATTTAAAGGTGTAATATTTGGTATACCACCAAAATTATTTAAAGTAGAAAGTGAAACAGTAGATATATATCTTAGTCCTGTAGAAGCAAATTGAATTGAATTAATAATAGGAGTGTCATATGTAATACGAACAAATAAACTAGTGTTAGTAAAGATATTTTGGTCTATAGTTACTGCTTTAATATTAATTGAAGTATATAATAAGGGAGTCAAACTAGTATAACTTGTTTTAATATTAATAATTCCGTGTGAGTCAATTGATAAATTAAAACTATTAAATATTATACTACTACTATAACTTGCAGTATTTGCATTAAATAAATAGTAACTAATCGGAATTCCTGTATATGGATAATTTGCTGTAGATGTTATTTGGCTCGGAGATATTGTATTTACATAACTATAATATCCAATATCATTAAAATTATTATAACTTATTAATGGGGCTTCATAAGGAATGTAGATACTGGCATAATACACTGGATTTTGATAAAGAGTACTTGTATAATCGTAAGGTGTAACAGTATAATAATAAGTGGTATTTCCTCTCAAAGCTAATGTTAGATTATTTATATTATTTGGAAGACTACATGAATAATTGTATATATATCCATTTGAACTAGATGAATATACAGTAACAATAGCATAATTATATGCACAATTATTAGCCCAATTTATAGTCGTTAAATATGATCCAGATGATGTACTAGAATTATATGTATATGATTGATATGATATAGATATTCTAGATATATATAGAACTGTAGGAGTTTTATATAATATACTTAAATCAGATTGATATAGAGGTGAATTAAATAAATATAAATAGTATAGTTCACCATTATTGGCTGAACTTATATCACCTATAAAATAATTAGGATTTTGATCATTATAAATATTATTATTTTTTCCAGGTATTATAGAACCAATAATATTACCTGATGCTTGAATTCCATTTGTATCCTGAATTGTAAATTGAGAACTTATACTACTATTATAATTATACACTGTTGTAATAATATTATATGGTTTATAGTTTACTGAAGAATATACTCCATTTAAAACTGATCCTGATGCAGATATATTTGTCGAATATAAATTATTATTTATATTTAAAAAATTTATATTAGTATTACCACTAGTTCTTTGTAAATAAAAAATATTATAACTACTTTTATATAATATTTTATGTTTTGCAATAACTGTATAACTATCACCAAGCTCAGGAAGAGTACCATTTGTAATATTTATTTTCATATATGCATTATTAGTTGATAAGTCAACATATGACATCGATGTATTAAATATTGGTACTTGTTGAGATAATATAGATGATGGTTGTAAATTATTAACTATAGGATTTTGAATATATGCATGATTATTAAGACCAGATTGATCATACCATGTTATAATATACGGGATGGAAAACGCAACAGATGAATAATTTAACCAAGATGATAATGACATACCTGTTCCATCTGGTCCAGTTGTCAGATTACCAATATAATCTGCGTAAAAATCAGCAACTTGTGCATTTGGAGAAGGAATTGCAACATTTATAATACCAGATGTACCATCTATATTTAAGCCCGTTGTACTATAAGGACTTGATGCATAACTATTTTGTAATCTAACAACGGGTCCATTATATAAACTATTTAATTTAACTAGAGCATATGCTCCACAACATTTATTTTTGGATATTTCACTAATTTGATCTAATGGATATAAATTCATTTGTTTTACCAAATTGTATTTCTTGGATAACCATTCTTCAATAGTAATAATTTCTTTCAAAGATAATGCTCGATTATATATAATTAAACTAGCCATATACCAGTCATTTACATTTGCTGCATTTATTCTACAATTAGAAATACTCACATTTATATTAGGATTATTAGATATAGTTAAACCGTTTATTCTATTTAATATCATCCCATTAGAATTATACTGTTCACATTTTATTGTCCATTTCTTAGTTATAGATGTTCTAGCTGGAGTATAATTTATATCAAATAATTCATTGTAATTAGTATCGTTTGAATATTTTGCTACATAAAAAAATGTACATACCGAACCTAACCCTGTTAAATTTAATGTTAATGAAGATGAAGAATTACCATTGATGTATTTGAAACCATTTAATGTAATATCGATATCTTGCTTAGAAGAATTAATACTTGAAGAATTATTACCATTTAGAGATAAATCAATAAAACTATTATTACTTAAATTCCAAGACTCTCCTGTATAATAAGTAAAAAGTCCGTTTATAATGGGTAATGATTGACTGTATATATATTTTGGTGCAAAACGACTATATACATCTCCTAATTCTTTTTCTGTTAAACTTCTATTATATGCTAGAAATGTACCGATATACCCCCAATTTTCTTCATTTCCTCCTGATAACCCTCCTATATTATCTAAAGTGATAGGTTTTAATGAAGATGTACTTGCATAAAAAGTACTTAAATTAAAAGCCATATTTGTTTGATTATTGAATTTAAATTGATATGCAAGAGTAGTATTTGTAACATTTTCATTAAATTGCCAAGTAAGCATATTAAATGATTGTAATGCATTTGGTATATTTGATATAGAATATCCTGAATCAATATACGATGCAGTAGAAGCCGAATTATATAAATAACTCCCTAATGTATTAGCACCTGTATTAATAGTGATTAGTTTATTACCATTTTTAGATGAAATTAATGTACGATTGTTTGTATTAAGTGTATTTATTTCTGTAAATACAACAATAGTCCAATTACCTATTATTGATGGCACTGGTGCTAGTGGAGGTAAATTTACTGGATTTGTATTTATTGATTCTAAGATAATACGATCTGCATCACTAAAAGATGAATTTGCAAATACAATATAATATAACTGTGTATTTAATTGAGAAAATCCATAAGGACAATAACCTATATATTGATTTATATCATAACTATTTCTAGTCACACTTGAATTAGTTGTTAATGGAGTATTAGTACCATCTACATATAACGATCTACCTGATCCATTTGTTCCATCATACATTGTAGTAATTACATCACTCGATGTAATTGGTGGATTTGTTGAATTTGCATCCGCATAATTCCACCATATATAATATCCTCTAGCTGGTTCTAATAATAAAAAGCCATTTGTCTGATAATCACCGGATATACCTGCTGAATATACTACATTGCCATTGATAACATGATCTCCTAATCTAAATGTAACAGTATATGGATTATTTCCATATGAAATTACACCAGAAGGAAGTGCTAAATATCCTGCATTAACAGTAAAATCTATACGTTTATTTATACTATCGTAGCCTGGCTGAAGAGATGGAGTTGTTTGTGTAGCATGCTTATTATTTCCTGACTGATCATACCAAATAGTTACATATGCAGTATTTGAACTAATCCAAGAAGAATATGAAGTACCATCTGATGTAGTCAAATTACCATTTGTATCAGCATAAAAATCAGATACTGCTCCCGAAGAACTTCTTAAATTTAGAACAGGACCAGTGTATGAGGATAAAAGCAATTTGCATGCATAAACACCACTTAAACTATTTTTTGCATCAATAGATAAAGCATCTAGATCTAAAGGAGGCAATTGATGAGAAAATCTTGAACTTATATTTGATACACCATTAGTTGTTTGCAATGATGCTAAATTATTTAAAATATAATTATTATTGTTCCCACTTAGATCTAATAATGTGGCTCCTGAAGATAATCCAAGAGTAGAAAAACTTGCTGCGTCCAAACAAATTGTAGGTTGTGCCAAGTTAACTATATTTGAAGTTTGAGATAATTTAATACTTGGGTCATTTAAATTCGCCTGAGGAAGAGAAGGAAACTTGTACAAACCTCTAAGTGCTCCAAGCGAAATATTTGAAGTTAATGGGGATATTGTATTTGGTAAATTATTTACTGCTCTCCACATATTCGACATAGAAAGAGTCCCTGAATTTAAAAAATCACTAATTTGTGAAGATGTCATCTAAATATAAATATCTACTTTTTTAATTATGTAAAAACGTATTAATAATTTAAATATATATATGTATTATAGAAAATTATATAATAGATGGATTCCCCAGAAAATACACTTATGAATATGAAATATGGAGGTGTAAAACATCTTAAATCTCCAAAAACACCAGCATTTGGTAAATATTTAGGCGTAAAAACATATCCTAAATCACAATTAGATGAAGATTTAATAAAAGAAAAACCTAAAAACCCTTTAGCTAGTAATGCTATTTTTTCTAAATTAGTTAAAACAGTAAATCGATCAGTTCCAAAACAAAAAAAACAGTCTTTAAGACTTCAAGCTCTTAAAGAATCTGTAATGGAGCATGAAACCACACAACCACAATCATCTGATATGAGTATGTCAAAAGTAAAAAATATATCACCATTAAAATATGGATTTGTTACAAAAATGACTACAATTTCTACTATGTTTAATAACAAACCAGCATTATATAATAGTGCTCAATATAAAAACAGTTTTTTATCAATAGTTCAAGATGTTAAAAATAACATCGCTCCAGGTATGCAATTTTTAAATCAATATTATAGTAATATTCAACAATTATTAAACCAATATAGTTATACACCAACTGGAGTAGTAACTGGATCTCCCTCTGTTTCAACTAGAAGCACTCCTAATCCAGAATCTTCTTCTAAACAAGGATTACAATATGCCTTTGAAAAAGCAAAATCTGATCTCACTAAACTTTTAAATTTAAATAAAGTTAAACCAGGAAAACCCCAAACAGTATCATCTATTGAGAAAAAATTAAAAGAAATACAAGTTGCATTATCACGTTCTATGTATGAATTAAATACATATTTACAACAAATCAATATGATTGAAAAAACTATGAAAGAGCAAGATGAAATGGTTGATGAAACTTCTGCTTTATTCTCTAATTTTACTATGGGAGGAAAAAGTGCTAAGTATACTAATGACGTCAATTAAATTCGGTTTTTCTCTACATAAATGATATTGAAATATGTTTCATCTTTATGAACTGGATTATAAAATGAGGGTGTATTATATTTTTGTAGCAGTTCTGCTTCATTTAGTCCATATTTTTTTGCAATATTTTTTATAATATATTCATTCTGTAATTTAATTATATTTCTTAAAAATGTATATATTAATTGATTCATTATCAATTAAATAATGAATATTTTCTCATTTTTTATTTAAAGATTTCATTATATAGTATAATAACAAAATTAGTTTTATCCATAACAAAAAGCCATCTATATAAATATAATGGAATCTGATTATACAAACGATTATGATACTTATTATGATGATGAAAAGAATATAATTTATTCAGATGAAGATGAAGAAGAATATATTTTAGATTATCAAGATGATCTAACTCATACTGATGTTTCAAATGATATATTTAATTTACCTCCTCCCGCAAAATGGAGTCGAATTAAAATTGGAAAAGGTATTTATGAAATTTCTAGTAACGGTTTAATTCGACCTTATAATTCCTTAGAAACTTCAACTGAAGGGGTGTTAGTTAAGGGAACACCTTATCGTATCTATAAAATAGAATTAAGTGAAGGTATATATAAAAATTTTTATATGCATGATCTTGTATGGTTTGCATTTAATGGTCTTCCTCCAGATGGTTTCGAAGTTAGACATAAATACGAATATACATGTAAAGCAAAGAAGATTTATGTTAATAAGCTATATTATTTAACTCTTGTTAAGAAAGTTCAAGTTGAAAATATAAATGATTATTTTGAGTAATCATAATTTAGGATATTGCTTTTAAAATCTGTTAACTGAAAAACTAATCCTGAATTTCTTAATTGTTTACTAGACATATCAATTGATCGAGTATCGTGAAACATTGTTCCGTTCCATACATACCATATAAATGGCGGAATATCTGATTTATTTTTATATAAATATGTATCTGTTATATCTTTTATCATACAATCGATAGTTCTCATTCCATCCTTATCATTTAATATAAGTGAATATAGTTTTCTTGCTCCTTCTAAAGTAATTATATAAGCGTGTGTACAAAATACTGATGTAATGATAACATTTTCTGAAAATTCTAACCAATCTGCAATATCCGAACCAATATATAAAATATCAAAATCTTTTGGTGTAACTTTCATATATTCTTCAGCAAGACGATTCCAGTGTTTATGAAATATAATATCATCCTCGAAGACTGTACAAACTGGTATATTATTATCTATAATATGTTTCCATAAATTCAAATGACTTAATGTACATCCTTGTTGTCCTGGGTATTTTATAAATTTATCGTCATTTTCTTTAAATTTTGGATTTCCATGGTTCTTCCATGCTGTTTTTAATATCTCATTATCTGAAGCATCAACCGCTCGAAAAACTTCAACATTTTTAAACCCTGCCTTAACAACTTCTTTCATTGTATGTTGTAGTCTATCTACTGATTTTTCCATATTTATAATAAAACATGCTTCTTCATAATATTTAAAATGTTTTTGACCTTGATTTTCTGTAAGAATAGAACAAGACGTAGACGTGGTCGTGGTCGCGGTCGTATTAATTTGTAATGTAATAATTTTATCAATTTCTTCTTTAATGTAATCTTGCTGTCTTCTGGGCGACAGCATATAATTACAAAATTCCAAAGCATTTTCTACTATTTTATGCGCTTTATCATCGTTATCCCAGATCCATTGAATATTTTCAATTAAATCACTTAGATCGTCTTTTATTGGTATATAATGTTTCCAAGGAACAAGATATTTTTTAAACCAAAAATCATAATTACTAATAAAGACTGGTACACTTCCAGATGCAAAAATCCATGTTGCATTACTTGCACTAGAATTACCATCAATATATAATATTGCTTTATACTGTAAATGTTCTTCGATAGATGATTCTCTATCAGCAAACATATATGGATTTGTTTTTGGATTACAATCATCACGAGTCCATTTATTGATAAATTTTACATCTGTCTGATTGACTCCAACCAATTTTTTAACTACTGTAGGGCGTAAAATTTCTCCTGATCTGCCTCCGCGCCAAAATAATATATTTTTTTTATTATTCCATGGAACATGTGCCGGTTTTAATACATCTAAAACATTTTGTATAAAGAAGTCATCTGATGCGGGACAATAAAAAGTCCTAGGGTCTATTTTTAAACCCGCTACTTGAGTACCTATTATATAAGCTTTTTTTTCATCGGCATGTTTTTCTAACCAATCTGGAATTACTACTTCAATATCTTCACGACGAACACAAAATACCGTTTTAAATGGTAAACATGCTAGATAATTAAAAATATATTGCATAATTTGCCCATTATTTCTTACAGTTGAACCGAACCCATTCCATAATTCATATGTCCAAGAATGTAAATAAATAACGTTATCTGCATCCTTTACAACATATTCTTTTGGAACTATTGCACGAAGTGCCATCTATTTTATTAATTATATTTATTCATTTAAATTCTTAAATAATTAAATATTTTTATTTAAGAATTTAAATATTTTTATAGATAAATAGTAAGCATTTTCTTTTTGCTATTTAACAAAATGTCTAACAATATGATGTGGAAAGTAAAGTCAAGTAATAAACGAAAAGCTAGTCAAATTTCATGTGAAGAATATGAAGAAGAAAATACACCATTATCTTTACCATTTCAACTACCTAAATTAAATAATACATCTGTTTACTCAGATGGAACTCATGTTTATTTTAATGATGATATTAGTCGCGAAACTGCATTTATACTTAATAAAGAACTACGTGCAATTGATCAAAAGTTGAAGTATCTTAGTATTCATATGAATATGAATTTATCAGAAACCCCAATATACTTACATATTACAACTAATGGTGGTGAAATTGATGCTGCTTTTTCAATTATTGATTGTATGAATGGTCTTACGAGTCCAGTTTATACAGTAGTAGATGGATTTGTTGCATCAGCTGGAACTATTATTATTCTTGCTGGTAAAAAACGCTATATGCAACCTAATGCATATTTTCTTATTCATCAGCTTTCTTCAGGTGTATGGGGTAAAATGCAAGAAATTAAAGATGAATATGCAAATCTTACTAAGTTAACAAAGCATCTCGTAAATTATTATGTTAGTAATACAAAGATGCGTAAATCTGAAGTTGAACAACAACTACAACAAGATATTACATGGAATGTACGTGAAGTTATTGCACGCGGTATGGTTGATGAAGTTTATAAAAATTGATTTATACGTAGATAATATATATAGCTATATTTACAAAATGTCGACTACTGAAAATTATTTTTCTGACTCTGATTCTGATAATAGAGTCATTTCAATTCCAATGCCAATGCCTGTAGAATTAAATGAACATGAAACACTTGAACCAGAGAGGTCATTTACATTTACTACCGGAGAAATTATATATCCACGTTTAACGCGTAATGTAGTTGTAGAAAGTCAAACCCCATCGCCAAATGTAAATATAAAAAAAAAGATTAAAAAAGAATTGGATTTTTCAAAATTGGAAGTAAAAAAGAAATTATCAAATTCATATTATGATTATCGTAATAAGAAAAATATTGTTGATTGTATATTACAATATAACGGTGTTCTATTTGGTGGATATGTTAGAGATACTATTCTACACGATCATTATGCTGATATTTTTTATGAATATATTGATTCAAAAGATCTAAAGTCATCGTATCCAAAGATATCTAATGAGAGTTATCAAAGAATGGTTCATAATTTTTATAATGATTCAACTTATCATCCTGAATCAAAGTTGCGCCTAACTGTTCCAAAAGATATTGATTGTTTTTTTCAGCATGAATCTGATTTTAATGAATTTCTTCGAGATATTCAAACACATAAGTTTATTATTAAGAAAAACAGTGGAAAATTTGATCCAAAACAATATTTCCCACGAATGAATATCGAAAGTGATGAAGTTGATATGTACAGAATAACTATAGGGGTAAAAACAATTCATGAAATTATTAATGACAGTATGTATAGTCAATTACCATATTATCTTGCTAAAGAAGCAATTACAAATATAATGAGACTTATTACAAAAATGAATTTTAATGTACCTGATATTCATCTTGATGTATTTGTTGCGAAACCAAATAAATATAATATTTCTCCACCATTCGGTAATTTAGATTTTTACTGTAATGGTATTATTTTAACAAAATATGGGTATGGTTTATGTGATGTTATTACAAAGAATAAATTAGATACTTCTTCATATAATGGTAATAAAGTAATATCACGATTTAAAACACCAATGCAATGTTTAAGTGAAATTGAAAAAATTAAGCGCGAAATTATTGCAAAAATAGCACGATGGGTTCCTGATCAAAATAAAATCAATATTGCATATCGATATGCAAAAATGTATATTAAACAATGGAAAATTATTGGAGATACATTTGAACTAGGATTTTTAGAAAATCAGAACGAAGATGAATTCCCACACGAATGTCTAATTTGTAAAGAAGAACTGGAAAGCCAAAAATCTTTTAAACTCAAATGTTGTTCAGGTATGTATGATCTTGAATGTTTTACTAAAGCAATTCAGCATAATCGAAATAATAATATCATAGATGAAATAAATTGTTTTCATTGCAGAAAAGTATTAGATAATAATGATCTTTATATATTACAAAAAATACAAGAAATTGTAAATGCTAATAAAATAGAAAAACGCAGATTATCACATTGTAATGAAAATCATGTATTTAATGCATAAATCTAATATTAATATATCTAAACTTCTTTTTCTATCTTATCTAAAATTTTGACTGTAGTTTTTAGTATTTTATTAATACGTGGGACCATAGATAGCATAATTATACATATAATATTTCCTATAAATATATAAGTCCATAGTTTTGAATATGTTAAGATAAATAATCCATTTATTATATGGAAGAATAAATAATCCATTTTATATAAAATATAATTAAAAATCATTTTTTTTTATTTGTCAATGTCAATGCCAATGCCAAAAATGATGTTGTTATTTTTGGACTTTTTTTGATTTTTTATATATATTTTTTTGTATTTTTACTTCATTGCGCCGGCAGCAATCTTCTCTGCAGTCCAACGCTCCCCCACAATCTTCATCAGATCGCGCTGATTCATCTTGGGCTCAGCATCAGCGAACTCAATCTTCAGTAGGGGCATCATCTTTTGGACATAGAGATTGTAGGCACTCGGCTCGCGCTTGGGCTTCTCATCCTTGTCAGCCTTTTCAGCCTTGTCGGCCTTCTTCTCTCGCGCCTCCTTGCGAGCTGCCTTCTCCTCATCGGTTAGCTTCCTGCGTTCCTTCTTAGGCTGACCCTCGCGAGCCAGCTTACGAGCCGCCTTCTCCTCATCAGTCATCTTGGCGCGAGGCTTGCGAGTCTTCTTCGGAGGAGGCTCTACATCGTCATGAGATTCCTTCGGCTCCTCGCCCACCTCCTCCTCACCCGCCTCCTCCTCACCCGCCTCCTCCTCGCCCGCCTCCTCCTCACCCGCCTCCTCCTCGCCCGCCTCCTCCTGCTCGTCGTCAGTAGTACGGCCCATTAGAGCATCCAGACGCTTTTCAGCCGTCTGAATCTGATCAGGAGTGAGAGTAACCTCAGTAGGCTGGGTTGGAATCAACGGCTTCTCCTCCACAACCGGTTCGGCAATAACAGCCGGCTTAGCAGCAGGCTTGGAACCGTTACGCGCACGCGGAGGCATTTTGACGGTTGCTGATTTATTATACTGTGCGCTTTTTTGCAAATAAAGATAAAAAAACGAAATCAATTTTTCTAAAAATTAATTCAAAAATTTTACAAAATTTTCTAATAGTAGAATGGCATGTTGGGTATTATTTCCATCGCAACTTTTTGATACCAGTATATTATTAAAATCAATCCTTGAAAATGTGTTTACAATTATTTTATTAGAAGATCCTGTTTTTTTTGGTTTTAGACAAAATGATAATTATGGCACTGGAAAACCACTTAAATTTAATAAATTAAAAATAGCGTATACAAAAGCAACATGTGGCTACTTTTATGATTATTTAAAATCTAAATTAAAAAATAAAAAAATTTTATACTATGATTTTGATGCATTACACAAACTGCCAGAAACTATACAATATTCTCTACTAAAAAAATATAAAGAGATTCATTTGTTTAATCCATGTGATAATTTATTAATTAATACTCTAAAAAAATCAAAATTAAATATAGTAATTCATGATAGTCCGCAATGGTTATGTTCAGAAACTATGTTAGATATATTTATTAAAGAAAAAGTAAAAAAAGAAAAATTATATCATTCATCTTTTTATCAATGGATGAAAAGTCGGTCAGAATTTAAAGACATTCATGACTTACAAAATACAAAAAGTTTAGATAAAGAAAATCGTAAACCAATCACAGATGATGCAAAAGCAAAAATACCAATATCTATAGAATTTAATAGTAACAACCATAAAAAACATATTAAGGAAGCAATCGAATGGACTAACCACCATAGGATTTTTTCAAAAAATCCTGGACCAGATGATAAAAAATTTACCAGTATTTTACTAGAAATTCCAATTACACACGAAGAAGCCTATAAATTTTTAGATGATTTTATTAAAAATAAATTTACTAATTTTGGTGAATTTGAAGATGCATTTATTCCTACGTTAGAAGATTCCAAACGTTATATGTATCATAGTGGAATTGCACCTTTAATTAATAATGGACTTCTTACACCAAGACAAGTTCTTGAAAAAGTAATAGAAGCCTGGAAAAAAAAATCAGAAATTCCAAAACAATCATATGAAGGTTTTGTCAGACAAATATTAGGTTGGCGTGAATATTGCCGATTATATTATTATTATTTTAAATCAGAACAAGTCAAAAAAAATATATGGAAAACCAAAGCTTTATTACCACAATATTTTTATGAAATTAAAGACGAAAATAATGATAATACTGATTTAGTAGAAACTATTATTAAAAAAGCATGGAACACAGGTTATTTACACCACATTGAAAGATTAATGATAATGTCTAATTGGATGACACTTAATTCAATAAGTCCTGATGCAGCCTATGATTGGTTTTTTGAATTTTCACTTGATTCTTATTCATGGGTTATGGTTTTTAATGTTTATAGTATGGGTACATGGAGTGACGGCGGGTTAGCTATGCGTAAACCATATATTAGTAGTAGTTCATATTTAAGAAAAATGGGAAAACTAAAAAAAGATGAACTTAATAAGAAAGAATGGGATGAAAAATATAAATCATTTGTTCAAAAAAATAAAAGCATTTTAAAACATACACTTTTGGCAAATTTAGTTTAGGTTTATATACTCGAAAATCATTTTGCATCATATTATAGATATGACAACAGCAGTTGATCCATATTGGTCAAATGTTGTTTTATATGTAAGATCAGATGAATTGGCTGGTTCATCAACACTAATAGATCAATCTATTTATAATCAACAACTTACTTCTTATCAAGCAGCCACATTTGGACCATCTAGTTCTGGAGCGACTGGATCATTTCCTATATCTGGTCCTTTTTTTGGAAGTGGAAATTTTGTAGGATACGCATTAGGCAATCCATGGCCACCTGCCGCATTAACAACAAATACAACTACAACTTTATCTGGACAAACATACGGTAATGGTAATTATGTGGCAACTTCATCAAGTTTTTATGCTGCTGCAACAAACTATGCATATTATGCATTTGATAAAATTAGTGGTGCAGCAGCTAATATATGGGTAACTGCAACTGGATCGTATTCTACTACAACTGGGCAATATACTGCAAATACATTTAGTACTGTGGTTAATGGAATAACTTACTTTGGTGAATGGCTTGATTTATTATTACCAAATCAAATATTATTAACTTCATATAGCATACAGGCAAGAAATGATACAAACTATTTACAAACACCATATACTTGGATATTAGCAGGTACAAATAACGCAGGTACATGGACATCTATTGATTCTAGATCAAATATCGTATATACTCAAAATCAAATAATAACATTTAATGTGTCTATCTCACAATATTATAATGAATATCGTTTAATTATACTATATGTACAACCAAATAATGTAAATCCATTTTCAGCCGTAAATGAAATGATATTATATGGTTATGCTGTGCCTGCAACAACAAACGCAGTATCATATTATATCACAACACCTACGGCTTCTATTAATACCCTCGGAACACAAAATTTTACAATTGAATTCTGGTTCTATCAAATAAATAATGGTTCATCATCTTTAACTAGTTCAACTACTGGTGCATCAGGAAGAATGGCTACAAATACTACAAAAACATCACCAGGATGGAGTAGTGGAGATTGGATTATTTATTCACCATCAATTGGTCTATTTGGATTTCAAGTTAATAATCCAAGTTTAAATATAACTTATGTTACATCATATGCTAGTAATGCAGGATGGCATCATTATGCTATATCGCGTTCAGGTGGAAACGTATATCTATATCAAGATGGAATTCTGAAGCTTACAACAGCATATACTAATACAAATTCTATAGATGGTGGTGTTGCAAAAACATTTACATTCGGAGGAAATCGTTTTGATTCAGGCGGAGCATGGGCAAATGGATATTTTGATGAGATTCGTGTAACAATTGGAATTGATAGATATGCTGGGGCAAATTATACTGTTCAAACGGCTCCCTTTCCTACAACTAATTATATACCTCCTATACAAACAATACCTTCTTCAGCAATATCTCTATCAAATTTATGTGTTAATTTTGGAACTAGTATATCGCAACCATTCTTAATGTCAACTCTTATTAATTCTGGGTTAAGTAATGTATATATTCCTCCATATGTTTCATTTGCTCAAAATAGTAATATAAAAATAAGTAATTTAATTGGACAAGTAGAATACTGCCCAAGCAGTATTGGAGGACTAAGATTATGGTTAGACGCAGCAGATACTACTAAAATTACTGTTTCAAATTCTAATGTAATTTCTTGGATTGATAAAAGTTCAGGAATTCCTTTCACTCAATTAAATACACTATATCAACCTATATTTACATCAAATTCATTATATTATAAACCTGGAATAACTTTTTATAGTAGTCAATGGTTATATAATCCATCTTATAGTAATATTACATTTGCTGGTTCAAATACTATATTTTTCACTGTATCATATACGTCAGGTGGACTTCTATTATACAAAGGTAATAGTAATTTACAATGGAATCAAGGATACAAAAAAATATGGATGGGTTCTTCATATGGTATAGAGAATATTAATGGTCTTTTTCCAATGTATTCACAATTACAGAGTAATATTGCGTCAATTTCTTCAAATAGCTATTCGGGCTATTCTTTAGGATCAGCATATTATGGATATACTCCTTATATTACTAGTTACTCTAATATAATTTGTATGAAAACAATTTCATCAAATATAGTTACTCAGTATGTTAATAATTTTCCTATAATTACAAGTAATACTTCTAATATGAATCTTCAATCAGATACTGGTAATTATTTAGCAATTGGTTACGGTGGAACTACTGCTCCAAGTTTTAAAGGTAATATTCATGAGATTGTTCAATTTAATAGCGTCCTTAATGATATTGATACATTAAATATTTCAACATATTTAAGTAATAAATGGAATATCCCGATATACATACCAAATTATCCAACGTTAGATAATGTTTCTGTG
>Ga0214192_1000857_pt1 | contig 17964 bp, 20 predicted proteins | sample TroBogEpilimnion_44_FD_153030 | JGI IMG/M metagenome (GOLD analysis project Ga0214192, IMG submission 153030) | Freshwater microbial communities from Trout Bog Lake, WI - 29JUL2008 epilimnion | ecosystem: Environmental > Aquatic > Freshwater > Lake > Epilimnion/Euphotic zone | place: Trout Bog... | reverse complement strand
CGAGTCCGCCCCGGTCTTCCTCCCTGAGCCGTTCCGCAAGCAGATTGCGTATGCCGATGCGCAGGAGCCAGTCGGGTAGAAGGTTGCGCTCCAACAGACGATCAAGCATGGGTTTTGATTTTGCCATGCTCAGCGAGTCCATTCCGTCGTGCGGTTGGGCTGGGAAGGTTTCATCAGTCTTCATGGGTCGGTGCGGTGTCAGGTGTTATTTTGCCGCAGTCTTGAACCAGGGCACAAATGGGCTGGTGGTCCTTTGATATTGCCGGTAAGCCTCACCTTTGCTGCGCACGGAAAGTTCCTCGGTCATGGGAATACCGGTGACGCGCAGCAGAAAAAACAACATCAAGGCAGGACAAAAAACCGATGTCCAGCCCCAGGGCGCACCCAGTGCGAAGACAAAAAAGGACACCCATATCAGCCATTCAAAGAAATAGTTGGGATGACGTGAGTAATACCATAATCCCTCCTGACAAATTTTGCCTTGATTGGCTGGATTGCCCCGGAATTGTTTCAATTGCCAGTCCGCCACGCTTTCGCCGCAAACAGCAACGAGCCAGAACAGCATCCCGGCGATTTCCAACGGTGTGGTGCCGGGAGTGGTGTTTTGGGAGATGAGATAAAACGGAATGGAGAGCACGATGATCAATGCCGCCTGCAATTCGAAAAAGATAAGAGCCTGTTTTTTTAAATCCTCACCCCAGTTCAGACGCAGCTTGCCGTAACGCACATCCTCGGCGGGATGATGTCCCGCCACGCGAAAGTAAAGATGCGCGCCCAAACGCAGGCTCCAGAAACCGGCCATCGCGGCGATTTCACATCGGCGCAGCGGGGTTCCGTGGCCCGTGGCGGCATAAAAGAAAGCCACGGGTGCAAACGCGGCGGACCATGCGATGTCAACGATGCCGAGGTTGCCCAGCCTCAAGGCGAGCCACCAGATTCCCAACATCAAAAGAATTGAGAACGCGCAAACAGGCCAGATGGATTGGAGGAATTCCCAGGGCATATTATTTCTTTTCCTTCGCCAGTTTTTTCAGGGGTTGCAGTAGTGCAAAATAAATCGCCGTTGTCAGAAAGGGAGCAATCAACACCCAAGCGAAGATTCCATGAAGTCCCGTGAGACCGAATTCCTGCATGAAGTGCGCGGGGGATTCATGGAATTTGCGCAACAATTCCGGTATTGAAAAAGTGACCTGCCTGGCGCCGAGAATCCATTCGCCGATTCGCACAAAAATCAGGACCGTGCTGAGTTGGAGCGGGGCTGCCAGCCAGTTCACCAGTTGAATCACGGGCTGATTCAACTTGAGGAAAAAACCGGCCACCACACAAAACAGGCTCGTCGCCCCCAAAATCGGGAATATTCCGAAGCAGAATCCCAGGGCGATGGTTAACGCTATTTTTTGCGGAGTAAAACCCTGGGTGAATTGAGCGAGAATCAAGCCGATGACCGGTTCCCTCCAGAAATGACGGAAACCCGAGAATCGACCACTGTCCTTCACCGGAATTTCGCAGATGGCTTTCATGTGCGGCGGAGAAGAACCTGCTGCATGGGCGCGTCCGCGGGAAGGCGAAACACTGTGATCAACATGTAAATGGACATGGCGATGTTGCCCAGCAGCAGAATCGCCACCAGCCAGGCCGCGCGCGAGAACGAACGGGTCTCTTTATAAAAAACCCACAAATAGAACGTCAGGAAACCGAAGTAACAATCGAACAACGTGGCAATGAACCAGGGATGCGTCACCACCGATTCCGGCGTTTTCCACAACGGACACTGAAGGCTGGCCCAACTGGTCGCGCAAAGCATGCTGACCAGCACCGCCGCAAAAAAGATTCGCAAAAACCAGATCATGAGGCGGTGAGGGTTGGGTTGTTCGGATGCGTGAAAACGGCCTGCACCACGGTGATGTTGCGCATGGCAAAGGCGGCCTCGCAATAGGAGAGATAGTAGTTCCATTTGCGGAGAAACCGACCGTCAAAACCCAGTTCGCGCACCCGGTTTTCATTGCGGTTGAATTCAATGCGCCAGCGTCGAAGGGTTTCCGCATAGTGCAGGCCCATGTCCTTCAGATCGTGCAGGAATAAATCCCCGGTACGTTCCAGGGATTCATGAACCCGGCGCAATGAGGGCAGAAGGGATCCCGGAAAAATGTGTTTCTGGATCCAGTCCACATTTTTGCGCAGCGTTTCGTAGCGCGAATCCGGGCAGGTGATCATTTGCAGCGCAATCAGACCACCGGGTTTCAGGAGTTCATGGCACTTGGCGAAATAAACATCCAGATAGGCTTCACCCACCGCCTCGATCATTTCAATGGAAACGATTTTGTCGAATTGTCCCGTGAGCAATCGATAATCCATTTTCCGCACGTCAGCGCTGGCGGTGATGCCTTCCTTCTCAAAAAGTTCCGCCGCGTATTTGTGTTGCTCCTCGGAAATGGTGACGGTGGTGACATGCACCCCGTAATGTTTTACGGCATGAAGCGTAAAACCACCCCAGCCGCTTCCGATTTCGAGGACGCGTTCGCCTGCCTCGAGTTTCAATTGACGGCACAAACGGTCGTATTTCGAGATCTGGGCGTCCGTGAGGGATTTTGAATCTGATTCAAACAACGCCGCTGAATACGTCATGGTCGGGTCGAGGAACAACTTGTAAAAATCATTCCCCAAGTCGTAGTGCTCGGAGATGTTGCGACGGCTGGTTTGCAGGCTGTTGGGACGCAGGAGGTGTCCAATGCGGTTTTTCCATCCGAGCAGGTTGATCAGGAATATGCGGCTGCGGGAACCGGACATCGATGGAGAGTTTTCCACATTAAGAATGAACCAGGAAATCACCTGCGTGATATCATCGGTTTCCCAGTCGCCGTCGATGTAAGCCTCGCCAAAACCGATGTCGCCAAAAAGAACGCAGCGTTTGAAAAAGCCCCAGTTCGTGATGCGCACACGAGCGCTGACCGAAGCGCCTTCGGTTCCAAGAACTCGCTGGGTACCGTCCGGCAATTCCAGATGCAGACAGCCCCGGGTCATCTGTTCGAGTGAGCGCATGACCAGGCGTTCATAAAGTCCGCCTTTTTTCTCCCGGTCTGTGTTTGCCAGGGAAGGGTAGGTTGTGGTTTGCTGGTTCATTTGATTTTTGCAGCCAATGAGGCATGGGGGCGCAAGACTTCTCGTTGGAAGGCGGGTTTGTCCGCCTTTCGATGAAAAGGAACTCCCTTGAGCCAGAGAACCGCGGCATGCCAGTGAATCAGGAAAATCACCTTCATCGTCACCAAGGGGTATTTCAATGTGAACCATGCCAGGTTGCGGTTGTTCATTTCCGCCCGCTTGCCGGTCACCGTGCTGATGAGAAGCTTGTCGGTTCCGTCACGGTCGTCGATCTGAATCTTGAGGTCTCCATCGGGAATGCGGAGGTCAAAATCAAAACTGAGGTCGAGATCCGAGAACGGGGAGACGTAGAAATATTTCTTAACCATTTTGCGGAACCCATCCGCTTGGCCTGCTTCACCTGCCTTGAGCAAAAACAGTTTCTTTTCCAGAAAAGTATTGCCCACTTCCGCGATGGAGCAAACGGGGGTGCCATCCGCGTTGAAGCAATAATAAATCGAGATGGGGTTGAAAACATATCCCAAAACACGGGGAAGTGTCAGCAGCATGATCCTTCCGGAAGAACCGAGATCGATGCTCTCGTCGGCCAGAAAATTCAGTATGCGCTGCTTGAGCGGGCCGGACCCGGAAGGCTCATGATCGGCATCACGAAAGCCGTAGAAATTCCAGCGGTTATGACTGAATAGGAAAAGTTTTCCGGAAAGGGTGTCCAATTCATCCAGGTCCAGGTAGAACATGAAAATGGCATGCTGGAACTGGTGAACCTTGGGAGCCAGCCGATGATGCATGATTGAGCACTCGTACAGACACGAATTCATTGCAAGAGCCTTTCCCCGGTGAGCAATCGACAGAGCTCCAGCGCCGAGGTAAAGGCGTCCTCGTGGAATCCGTAGCGGAAATAGCTTCCGCAAAAATAAACGTTGCTCATGCGCGCATTTAATCCAGGCAGCTCATTCTGGGCACGTATCGCTCCAAGGCTGAACACCGGATGTTCGTAGTCTATACGTTTGAGGACGGAATTTGGATGAATCAAATTTTCGCCGTTGATGCTGACAAAATAATTCTGTTTGTCAGAAACCCCTTGTAACCGGTTCATCCAGTAGATGGTGGAGGGTTTTATGATTCCGTTGCCTTCAAAATCCACCCGGTAATTCCACGCAGACCAGGCAAGCCGGGTTTTGGGCATGACGGAGGAATCCGTATGCAAAAGTGCGGTGTTTTGCTGGTATTTGAATTCTCCCAACACCCTTTGTTCTTGGGCATCGGCATCCTTCAGCATCCCAAGCGTTTCATTGGCGTGACTGGCGAAAATCACCTGCTCAAACGAATTGGTTTCGCCTGAGGCATCAGTGACTTGAACGCCTTGTCCCTCGCGTCGAACCGCCACGGCAGGCCTGCCGAGTTGAATCTTGGAGCGAAACGGTGCGATCATCTTTTCCACGTACGATTTTGATCCGTTCACCACGGTGAACCAGGGGTGCTGGGTGTGGAGACCCAGGAATCCGTGGTTGTGGAAAAAGCGAAGCAGGGTGATCGCCGGGAATTGAAGCATCAAGTCCGGCGGAGTGGACCACACGGCCGAGCTCATCGGGATGAGATAAAAGTTCAGGAAATCATCACCGTATTTGCGTTGGCGGACATATTCGCCCAGGGTGCAATCCTGGAAATCCGGGTCATTGAGGGTTTTGACGGCTTCCTCATTGAACCGGTTGCATTGCATCAGCATCCGCCAGAATCGGGGGCTGAGGAGGTTTTTGCGTTGGGCAAAGAGGTGATTCAGGCTGGTGCCGCAAAACTCGAGTCCCGTGGGAAGGTGCTGGACGCTGAAGGACATGTCGGTGGGTTTCACCGGCACGCTTAACTCGCCAAACAGTTTTACCAGGTTGGGATAAGTGACCTTGTTAAAGACCATGAAGCCGGTGTCGATGGGCACGGGGCGGCCTACTTCTTCAATCGTGACGGTGTTGGTATGACCGCCGGCATAGTCATTTTTTTCGTACAGCGTGAGGTCGCATCGAGGGTGAAGAAAGTGGGCGCAACCCAGGCCCGCGATCCCTGTTCCTATGATGGCGACACGTTTCACGGGCGCAAGCGATCCGGAGGATGAACTCCCTGTCTGGCTGGAACCGGATTGATATTTTCATAAACAAAACGGGGAACCGGTTTGAGATTCCAAATAATGCCCGTGCATGAGAGCGCCTTAAGCAGGTAGTAGGAGATGTCAATTTCCCACCAGAAAAACCCCTGGCGAGCCGAGTTCATGAAGCGATGGTGATTGTTATGCCATCCTTCGCCCAGCGTGATGAGGGCGAGGAAGAGGCTGTTGCGACTTTTGTCCGTGGTTTCAAACCGGCGTTTGCCGATCAAATGTGCCAGTGAATTGATGGAGGCGGTGGCGTGAAAGAGAACGGTGGTGCTGATGAAAAATCCCCACACCAACAGCTGCCATGAGGTGACCCCCAGCGAGGGAAGAAAAACATTCAGCAAATATCCGCAAAAAAACATCAATCCTGCAAAGAGGATGGGCACCAGCGAATCAAACCGGTTCAGGAACACCAGTTCGGGGAAGACGGCCAGATCGCGCACCTGTGAATAGTCCGTCGGGAAATTCCGGGCGCTGGTGATCCAGCCGATGTGCGACCACAAAAAGCCGCGAACGATCGGTGAATGGGCATCTTCCTCCTCATCGGAGTGACGATGGTGATGGCGGTGGTGATAGCTCCACCATAACGGACCTCGTTGAACAGCGGAGGCACCGAGCAAGGCAAAAGCGAACTGGGCGATGCGTGAGGTCTGGAAGGTTTTGTGGGAGAAGTAACGATGATAAAAAGCCGTGACGGCAAACATCCTCACAAAATACATGGCCGCTGCCACCGCCACCGACGTCCAGCTCCAGCCACAAAATATCACACCCAAACAGCCGATATGCAAAATGATAAAGGGAAGAATCCTCACGAACTCCACTTTGTCGGGTTTGGATTTGATGGCGGCGACATCCTCATTTCCAAAGTCGGAATCAAACCAGCGGGCTATTGAAACCAGCAATTTTCCGGGCTTATGACTCAATTTATCCATGGTCTCAACGTATTCTCTTTTGGTCTATATTTAGATCGTTTATCAAACGTTCTTAGATGCAGTGAACTTTTCACGGCACCGGTGTCTAGTGTGCTTTGCATTTGGAACGGTGCCAACCTGTAACTTTGAAAAAATTCAGCGCGCCAACGGGGTCTTCCCCAAGAACGACCTTCCCCGTCTGGATGTTCAATGACCGCCCGTCACAGTATAGCCAGCCTTGCGAAAATCCTCCGCGAGATCCCTTTCCATCTGCAAAGCCGCTTCGTAGGGCATGGGGTTGAGGTGTTTGAACAGATCGGGCAGGAGACACACTCCATGGCGTTTCACCACCCAGGAGGATTTGATACCCGCTTTGTGATTGGCAAAGCGCTCTTCCGGTGGAAGTCCAGTCATTCCAACATAGATGCAGGGCTTGGCGGGATCCCGCTGCGGATTTTCCGCACGTACTTTACGGATTTTTCCCGCCGCCGGATTCAACAATACCACGTATACACTGTGATGTTGGTCGGCAAACTCCTTTGGATGATGTGGTTTGAGCGTGCGGCGTTTCATCGATCCGTCCTAATACCCCCGGCCACTCTTAACCCGAGCGCACCCATCGCCGAGCTTTCATTTCAAATCGCGGAAGTGTTCCGCTTGGAACGGCTTGAACCGGAATCCGCAGATGCAGGCGATCATAAAATAGTTTCTCCAAGCCAGCCACCCAGCTCATGGCTTCAGCCCCGGCAGAGGTGGTCTCCACCTGAACCTGGAGTTCCACCAATGCGCCGGAGGTGTTTACATTCACCTGATATTCCACCACGCCAGGCCAGGAGAGGATGATTTCTTCAATCACCCCCGGGAATACGTTGACTCCCCGCACTAAGAACATGTCGTCCGTGCGCCCCAGAATGCCTCCTTCCAAAGTCAGTGTGCTGCGTCCGCAGACGCAAACAGGTTGATCCGCCGTTTTGACGATGTCCCCGGTGCGATACCTTAATACAGGCGATCCCGTTCTGCCCAAAGTGGTTAGAATCAATTCACCGGTGGAACCCGGTGGAATGGGTTCTCCCGTTTCGCGATGAATCACCTCAGGGAAATACGCCGATTCAATGACATGGAGGGTGCCGGGGCGGGCTGGACATTCAAAGGTGACGGGCCCCGTCTCTGTCATTCCATGGTGATCGATCACTTTTGCCCCGGGCCATTGGGATTCCAGCCGGGCGCGGGTTGCCGGAATGCTGGCTCCGGGTTCACCGGCGGCAAAGATTCTTTTGACGGCGGATTTGGAAAGATCGATTCCCTCCTGGGCGGCCACTTCCGCAAGGCGCAACGCATAGGTGGGGGTGCAGCAAAGCACCGTCGCCTGGTTATCCAAAATGGCCTTCAAACGGGCTGTGCTGCTTAATCCGCCGCCCGGAATGCATAGAGCCCCAAGTCGCGTCCCGGCTTCAAATCCAAGCCAGAAACCAATGAAAGGGCCAAAGGAAAAGGCGAAATAGATCCTGTCCGACCCTGTCACGCCGCTCACCCGGAAGATTTCCATCCAACTTTCCACCATCCACTGCCAGCTCTCCGGTGTGTCCAGCCAGCGCAAAGGGGAACCCGAGGTTCCACTGGTTTGGTGAAAGCGGTTGTATCGATCCAGTGGAAAGCTGAGATTCGTTCCATAAGGCGGACATCCCAGTTGGTCAGCAATGAGTTCGGCCTTGGTGGTGAAAGGAAAGCGTTTTGAGAAATCCTCCAGCGAGGCCACATCAAACGTGACACCCCCGTCCGACAGTTTGCGCGAATAGAAGTCATTCGCTGGCAACAGTTCTGTCACCAGCGAGCGGAGGTCTTCCAACTGTCCCTCTCGAATGGACTGTAGCGATGGGTGTGTTCCTCCAGACATCTTGATTTAACGAGAGGCGGCCTTTCGAGATATCGCTTTAGATGTGATGGACCGGCGGGGATGGCCCTCGAAATCATGGTTCCAAATTGGAAAAATCGCCCGAATCATTGACATTAATCCTAGCCGAAATGAAAATTAGGATCAAATGCATAATCTAAACACGGCAGTCCTGAATTGGGTCGGGTTTGTCATGAGGTTTGAAGGGATTTTGTAAGAATGATTTACAGCTGTTGTAAGCTATTGGTGTGTAATAATTTGGGATGAAGTCTAATGAGAATGAATTCCCGGCTGTCGGTTTTCTTTACAAGAGCCGTTTTTTGGGCTTGGAGCACTGACTTTGCAAGTAGTTGGATATTAGAGTGTATCAAATCTTGACAATGTTACGAAACTGTGGCTTACTAATTGCTATACTTAGTGAACGCCCCTCTTGGTGGATGGGCTGGAAAATCAGAAAAGTCCGTAGTTAGTCAGTCAGTCAGTTAGAAGAACCTAATCAAAAATATGAAATCCAAGCAATATATTGCTGTATTGTGCATCCTCAGCGGTGCAGCGGCAGCTCACGCTGATCTCAGCCTCGACTTCGAATCATTGCCTAACCAGTATACCTCCTCCGATATCGGCGCGAATTATAATGGACCTTATGTGGCACCCTCCGGCGGCGGAGCCTGGGTCACTTTTGGATCTGGCGTTCAGGGAGCTCCTGCCACTACGGGAAGCTTGTTCACGGGGGCTAATCTCGGGCCGTTCGTGAATGGCAATATCGGTTTGCTCAGTGCAAACAGCCAAGGTAGCTTTGATTTTGGTTTCAATTCGGGTTTGGGACAAGTTTCCAGCGTGACTTTTACCTATAGCTCCTGGATCGGCATGACTTTCCAAGCTCTTCAAGGTTCCACTCCCATTGGTTCTGCTACTTCTTTGAGCTCAACCGTCATTGGTGGATTTAATGGATCTCAAAATGTGCCTACCAAGCAGACATTCACCCTCCCGGCTGGTGCTACTGGCTTTGAATTGCTGGATGCTGCCAATGATGTCAGTGCCAATCCTTTTGGTCCTGATGGTAACAGCTTCGTCACAGACTTGCAGAATGATCCATTTGATCAGATCGGGCAGACTGCTTCCGGATTGTCTTTCGTCGATGATTTGAACATCTCCAGCGATATCACTCCTGATTTGCTTCCTCCTCCAGTGCAGCCCGGCACTGTTCCTGATGCTTCCAGCACCTTGGGACTGCTCGGCCTTGCCGGAGCCGGTATGCTGGCTCTCCGTCGCAAAGCCGTTGTTTCCTGATCCTGTCTGACAGGTCAGCAATAAAACTATCCACCAAGTTAAACCAGTGCCTCTTGAAGGCACTGGTTTTTTTAGTTTTAATAACTTTCCAGGCGCGGGCGAATGGTCTTGGTCAACAAGACTCCGTCGGGACCGGGCAAGCCAAGCCTTAGTGCTCTCCAGATCTTTTTGGGAAATCAACCGAGCCGACTCTTATTCAGCCGCATCATCCAGTTGGGGGGCTGCTGTATCCCCTTTCGTAACTGGTTTGGCACGATAAAGAACCGCCACATGCCCCACACGCATGATTAATTGGCTGGAGGTTTTGGTGGCCAACTCTTCGGAAAGAACCTTCTTCTCTTCCTTGAACTCGTCAAACCGCACTTTGATCAGGTCGTGATACGCGAAATCCCGGTTGATGCTCTCAACAAAACCCGGGCTCAACCCCGCTTTACCCACCTTGAACGAGGCATCCATGAGCTGGGCGCGGGCTTTGAGTTTGCGAATTTCCTGATTGGTCAATTTTTGCATGATATTTAAATGGAACGAAATCGTTTTTCATGAAACGCCAGCGACGCGGAAACCCTCCTTTTCGAGGAGTTCACGAATGCGCCCCGGCTGGTCGCCCTGGATTTCGATTGAGCGTTCTTTCTTGGTGCCTCCGCAGCCGCAGGCGCCCTTGAGGCGTCCGGCTAGATCCTCAATATAGGCGTGGCCGATATTCGTGGCAAAGTCGTCGATCACAATGACTGTTTTGCCGCCTCGATGAGCTTTTTCGCGACGCAAAACGACCCGGCCCATCTTTGAAGGTTTGGGTGTGCCCGGACGGGAATCATCAGCCTGAACTTTGGGTTCCTCGCCGGGAGGCAACCCGGCGGCATCCAACGCGGCAAAAGGGTTTAACAAACCCTCCCCGGTTGGACTCAAATCAACTCTGGTTTTCTTCGACATTCTTTAACTTTTCCCAATTGTATAATTGTTTGAGCCGGTAATGGCAACGAGCAGTTACTTTGACCACGCCTGTTTTAATTCATAAACTTGCAACGCCGCGAACCGGGTGGTGCCTCCAAGGGTTTTTAACCCCAATGAAAGATCGTCAGGCTTGGCTTGGAATGGGGTCGGCACATAGGTTAGACCGCCACTCGCGAAGACTTCCAGGCCGTTGCGGTCACAATAAACGATGAGGCTCTGTTTCCCTTTTTGCAAGGGGGCTGGAGCTTGATGGCCATCAACCGATAGCTCCTGTGTTTTGGCGTCGTAGCGGATCAGCGAGCCGCGCACATTAAAGACGACTTCACTTGCAGTGCCCGGTTCAAAGTCGGCGCGTAATTCGATCAATTCAGCATGAATATTCGCCAGCGGATTGTCAGTCTCAGGCAGCAAGGTCATCGCGCCGAGGTCATGCGACTTGGCGCGCAAAGAATTCAGTTCCTTCACCGGAGAATAGTTTAAACGCGCGCCTTCCGGAGTGCTGATGAGCTTTAATTCATGGGGGATGGTCATGCTGCTCCAAAACGGCTGGCCCATGGCACTGGTTTGAAACCAGCCCATCTGGATGCGACGATGATCGGGTACATCGCTGAAAGTCTGGGCGGCGTAGTAATTCAATCCGCGCTGACCGGGAAGCTTCTCTGTTTCCGCGGTGAATCGGGTGCCGTCGAAGGTGCCGATGGCGTATTCGCTGTTGGCGGCTGTCAGAACCCACTTTTTATGGGCGTCATCCCCATCCACCGGCAATTCAAAGAAGTCGGGACATTCAAACAGAAAATGGTCCGGATCTTTTCCTCCTTCGGTCACGCTCGAAATGCTCCAATCACGAAGGTTCGGCGAAGTTAAGAAGTGGATCGTGTGTTTGCCAGCCTTGTCCACATACAGAACCATGACCCATTGTTTTGTCGGCTCATGCCAGAACACTTTTGGATCGCGATTGCCGCCGGTGATTTTCTTTACCGCAGGGTTGCCGGGGTATTTTGTGAAGTGAACCCCATCCGTGCTGGAAGCGATACATTGTGTGTCGGATCCCGCCGCAGCATAGATCAACACCACGGGAGGATGTTCCGCTGTTCCAAAACCGCTGGTGTTGTTCCAGTCCACCACGGCACTCCCGCTGAACATCGCCCCGAACGAATCCGGTGCCAGCACGTCGCCCAATTCCCGCCATTGAACCATGTCCGTACTGACAGCGTGGCCCCAGTGCATATTGCCCCAGCCTGTGCCATAGGGATTATGCTGATAAAACAGGTGATACTGGCCGTTGTAGAAAACCAGCCCGTTGGGATCATTGATCCAGCCGCGTTTGGAGGAAAAGTGGAATTGTCCCCGGAACGGTTCACGGTAGAGATTTTCAGCGTCCTGGATGGAATCGCTTTGGTGAAGGGAACCCAGCATCGTCGAATCCTCTGAAAGCTTGTCCACCTGGAATGTGAATGTCTTGCCATGCCATGCGCTGACGTCCACAAATGCCCACCAATCCGGCTGGCCCTGGGCCAACTCCATATCGTTGACCACTTCGACCTTGCCATCCACCAGAAAGGTGACCTTGTGTTGGGTCGCACCATTCTTGATGGGGATGAGTAGATAATGTTTCCGGATTTTGAATTCCTTTTTGGCATTGGCGATCACCAGCGGCGTCTTCATCTTGTGATCGCCCTGCACAATCTGATCCACATTGATGTGCCCCCAGCCACCGGTGGCGTCGTCGACGATCTGGATTTGGGCCATTTTTCCGGCCAAATCATTCACGTCCCACGATGCCGGGGCCAGTGTTTCGCTGCCGCCTGGCTCGGTGTTTGGCCCTGTGGCGGTGCGAACAATCCGACCCTCCACGAGCAGATTCATGCAGGTCTTGCCGGAAAATCCACCGCCACCGATGAGGAAATGGATGTGTTTACGTTGAATTTTGAATTCCGGCGAGGTCAAGGTTCCGGTGCTTTTGTCCCCATCGAAAAACGAATTAACCAGGCCCTTGCCCTTGAATCCATTCACCGACATCTGTCCCGGCAAAGTGCCCTGTGCCGGGCCGGAACCGAAGGCGGTTCCGGTGGTTTTCCAATCTCCATAAGTCGCTCCTTCAAAATCGGCGATCACGAGGTCCTCAGCTGCCTTTAGCTTCAGCCCGGACAAGGCAATGCAAACCAGTGCAAGCAAGCCAAACATTTTGAACTCCCTTGACCATTGAAGGGATGAAATCCGGTTGAACTGGTATTGGGATCGATGTTGGGATGGGTTCATGCGCAAAGGGTAGTCGGTTTCGGACGAAACGTCTTATTGTAAAATTGTTGTTCCCCGAATGTTGCGGCTTTTGATAAGTTCCTTCAAGCACTGTGTCACATGCTGTCAAAGGGACGGGTGATCACACCGCTAAAAGAAAATATTTATCTATGCTGTCACACATCGTTATTTTTTGGGCCGACCCAACCAAGCCGGACGCCGTCAAAAGCCTGATCGCCGGTGCCCATCAATATCTTCCAGGCATCCCGGGAATCCTGAATTTTCACGTCGGCACCATGGTGCCAAGCCCTCGTGCGGTGGTGGATCAGAGCTATCAGGTGGCGCTGAACATTATTTTCAAGGACAAGCAGGCAGAGAACGATTACCAGGTGCATCCTTCGCATGTGGAGTTTGTTGAAAAGGCGTTCAAACCCAATTGCGTCAAGGCGCTGATTTACGATTTCGAAGGTTGATTTCCCGCCGGCAGAACATTCACCGAAAGAATTGACACTATGGCAGCTGAAGAACGCGTCCTTTGTTTTGAACGAAAACACCTCGAACAGCTTGGGGTGTTTCAGGGCCTCAGCCTGGATGTTGAGAAATATCTTTCGGTGGTCACGGATCCAAAAAACCTGGTTTACAAACCCCGCAGCGAGGCTGAGTTGGACAAGAATTACAAGCAGTTGATTCCTTACGTGATCCTGGTTCACAACGGACGGGTGCTGCATTATCAGCGCGGCAAGGGCGGCGGTGAAACCCGTTTGCACGGTTTTTATTCCATCGGCATCGGCGGACATATTGCCGACGAGGATGCCAGCCTGTTTTCCCATGCGGGCTATCGCGACGGCATGTTGCGGGAATTACGCGAAGAGGTGGACATTGATTTGAAGGACGTGAACGAAACCGCCGTGGCGTTGATCAATGACGACAGCAACGAAGTGGGATACGTCCACTTCGGCGTGGTGCACATCATGCAGGTGCCCAACGAAAATGTGGTGGGAAATCGCAAAGGCATCCGCGCTCCGGAGTTTGTTCCGTTCGCCAAGGCCCTTGCGGAACGAGAAAACTACGAATCCTGGTCGCGCATTTGCCTCGATCAATTCGAGAAGATTCTCGCACTGGCTGCCATTCCAAATTAGCCGGGGATTTGAGCCGCGGATGAAACACAGATTGAACACAGATCTGAAAGATTAATCGGGAGGATTTTTTAATTTGTAATTTTTCCTTTGAATCTGTGTTCAATCTGTGTTTCATCCGTGGCCAAAAATCAGCATTAGCGTAACTCCACCAAGCGAGTTGAGTCGTGCTTGAGTTTTGCAACCGTGGCTTTATAAATTTCACCATGCCAATTTACGAATTTCATTGTGAGAAATGTGAGAAGGACAGCGAGTTGCTGGTTCGTTCCAGCGACTGGAAGGGCACGGAGTGTCCCCACTGCGGTTCCACCCGGTTGTCCAAGAAATTTTCCGTGTTCGCCTCCAGCAGCAACGGCGGTGGTGACGACTCAGGCCCATCCTGTTCCGGCAATCCGGGTTCCTGTGGAATGTGCGGCACAGGCAAGCCTCACTCGCACTGATTCTTTTCCCTGTCAGTCCATTTCGCAAATTTCCGCTGCACCCAGATGCGTCAGGTCCGGCAGGGTCCAATCCGGTTTGAGTGCGGCCAGTTCTTTGACGGAAAAATTTCCCGTGGCCACCGCCAGTACTTTCGCACCGATGGCCCGTCCGCAAGTGATGTCGTGCGGCGTATCGCCTATGACCACAATTTCCTCCCCTTTCAAATCCGGTCCCAGCATGGCGCGACCCCGTTCCAGCGCTGCTGCGGCAATCAGGTTGCGATCTTCATGATCCTCGGCAAAGGCGCCCAGGACAAAATCATCCCATAATCCAAACTGACGCAACTTGAGTTCCGCACCCAGCCGGAAATTTCCCGTCAACAAACCCAGCGTGGGCGGTGTGGGGAGGGACTTCATTTCCTCCATCAAGCCGGCCACGCCCGCACAAACCACCCCGGAGCAATGAGGCAGCATTTCCGCCAGAAAATGAAGGTAGGCGACGAGAAAGCGCTCGCGATTTTCCTCTGTGACGGCGATCCCGTGTTTCAGAAAGATTTCCCGGATTAATCCCGTGTCCGTGCGACCGGCAAAATTCAATCCGCGTGTTCCGTTGGGAACGCCGAACTGGGATTTCAAGACCCTGTCAAAAGCGGTGATGCCCACGTGATTGGTGAGCAGCATCGTGCCGTCAATATCGAATAAGACCAGTCGAACCATGTTGTTGTGTGAAACGTTGCACTTGAAGAATAAAGTTTACACCACCCGCATCTGTACCGCATCCACAATCTGGCTGTCGGCCATGATGAAACTGACAATGACGACGGTGTTTCCGGCGCGAAGATAGCGTTTCTCCACCAGCGTTTTGATGGCGAGTGCGATGTTTGATTCCAGTTCCACCTGGTCGAGCGGGATGGCAATGGGCACCACGCCGCGGTTCAAAGTCATCCGGCGCAAGACATCCTCCGAAGGACCCACGGCGAAGATGGTGGAATATTTGGGGCGAAACCAGGAAAGATAACGGGTCATCGTGCCGCCACGCACGAAGGTGATGATGGCGTCAGCGCGCAATTCGTTGGCCATGACGATGGCGCTTTTGGCGATTTTTTCACGGGGATCGGTCAGTTCCGCCATCTCCCAGTAATTCGCGCCTCCGCTCAATTCAATACGGGTGGCGATGCGGTCGAAAATTTCGATGCATTTGAGCGGATACTTGCCCACGGTGGTTTCGCCACTGAGCATGATGGCATCCGCCTGTTCATAAACCGCATTCGCCACATCCGTCACCTCCGCGCGTGTGGGCATGGGTGAGGAAATCATGCTTTCCAGCATGTGGGTGGCCACGATCACCGGCCTGCCGAATTTTAAGCAGGTCTTGACGATGCGCCTCTGGATGATGGGCAATTCCTCGTAAGGCACTTCGATGCCGAGGTCCCCGCGCGCGACCATCACCCCGTCGGCATCCATCACAATGGCCTCCAGGTTCCGCACCGCTTCCTGGTCCTCGATCTTGGCGATGATCAGGGGGCGGCGTGTGTTGGCTTTGCTGACCAGTTTTTTTAATTCGCGAACATCCTTTGCGGCGCGTACGAAAGAAAGGGCAATATAATCCACACCCAGTTCCAGGCCCAATTCAACGTCGGCGATGTCTTTTTCGGTCATGGCGGGAAGGCTCACTTTGACACCGGGAAGATTGATGTGACGGCGGCTTCCCAATTTGCCATCGGTCAACACTTCGCATTCCACATGGTTGCCTTCCTTGCGAAGGACCTTCATGTGAATCGCGCCATTATCGACGAGCACGGTATCGCCCACATGAATGTCATCGATGAACTCCGCGTAATTGACATCCACGGAATGCGTTTCCTCGCTCTTTTCGCCGCGCACGGTAAAGGTGAAGCGTTCGCCGGGTTTGAGATGCAGCGGCACAGGGAGATCACCGGTGCGAATGGCGGGCCCCTGCGTGTCCATGAGTATGCCGATGGTGACCTGCCTCTCCGCTGCGGCCTTGCGGATATCATGTACCACGCGACGTGTCCATTCATGGGTGGCGTGGGACATGTTGAGCCTGAAAATATTCAGCCCGGCATCGATCAAGCGCCCCAGCATCTCCGGGGATTCGGTGACGGGACCCAGCGTGGCAATAATCTTAGTCTTTCTCATAAGCTCTTGAGAGGGGAAGCGCCGGGTGGAAAACCGGCTGCTTAGAAAGATTAGAGCGGGTGATTGCGTCCTGTCCATGAGGATCTCCAGCCAGAAATTGCTTTTAAGCCCTTATTTGCAGGCTATTCCGGTGGAGGACAATTCCTGAAGAAGTCCTGACAAAAAAAAGCATACAAATCCACTTGATATTTTATGCTCGTCGAAGCATATATATCACACCTTATGGCTGACATTGCTAATAAATATCCGGAGAACGTGGTAGGCAAATTTTTCGTGGACAATCAGTGCATCGATTGCGATCTCTGCCGCGAAACCGCCCCTGACAATTTTACCCGCTGCGAAGACGGCGGTTATTCCTACGTTTACAAGCAACCCGGCTCCCCTGAAGAAGAAGCCCGTTGCAAGGAAGCCATGGAAGGCTGCCCCGTTGAAGCCATTGGCAACAACGCCTGAGTTTCTCTTCGGAGCAACTCACTGATCGATTTATCAAGCCCGCAGGCTCATTGCTTGCGGGCTTACTTTTTCAACGAAAGCTGTTTGGCCAGATTCAACGCTGCGATCATGCTGGAGCCATTGGCAATCCCTTTGCCCGCAATGTCGTAGGCAGTGCCGTGGTCAGGTGAGGTGCGGGTAAAGGGAAGCCCGAGCGTCCAATTGATTCCGCTCTCAAACGCGATCATTTTCAAAGGGGCGAGGCCTTGATCGTGATACATGGCTACGACCACTTCGTAATCCCCCTTGAAAACCTTATGAAAGAGGGCGTCTGCCGCATAGGGACCATGCGCGTCCAAACCTTTTTTCCGGCAAACTTCGACTGCCGGGGTGATGGTGGTGATTTCTTCAGTGCCCATTTCACCGCCTTCGCCGGCATGGGGGTTGAGCCCGCACACTGCTATTCGTGATTTGGGGAGGCCCAGGTCGGTGCAGGCTTTTCCGGCCATTTCAATGGCCAGTTCGACGGCGGATTGGGTGAGGCGGTCGGATACTTTTTTGATGGCCACGTGGGTGGTGGCCAGAACCACCCTGAGCCAGCGTCCGCGATCATCGTGGCCCAGCAGCATCATGGCGGTGCGTTGGGTGTTGGCCAGTTCGGAAAGCAGTTCAGTCTGGCCGACAAAAGGAATTCCGCTGCGGATGATGGATTCCTTGTTCACTGGAGCGGTCACCATGCCGGATAGTTCACCACTGAGACAACGGCGCGCCGCCTCGTGCAAATAGGCCACAGCTGCCCCGGCTGCAATAGGTGAGCCCGCAGGCATTTGGCTGGAGAGCGCTTCCGTGAAAGGATTGAAAACAGAGAACTTGGATTTGGCCGGTTTGCCTTCCTCATGTAGGGTAAGCGAGAGGCTCAAATTGAGCTGCTTATTCAGCTCCTCCAAGAGTGGGTAATCACCCAGCAATAAATACGAGAAATCATCCTTTGAAGATTCCTTGTCCAACGCTTTGAGCGTGACTTCGGGTCCGATTCCCGTGACGTCTCCGATGCAGATCCCGATGCGGCGATTCATGGGATTTAAAAAACCTTTTTTACAACATGTTGACGAAGGTTTTCTTTTTCAGACGCTCAATCCATTCCTTCTGTAAGCGGTCGGTTTCCTTGGAGGAAAGTGTCGTCTCGATCTGGGCACGGACATCTTTGAGCGGTTTGACATGGGCTGGATGGCGGTCTTCGAGCAGAAGGATATAGAAACCCTGCTCGGTATCCACCACGCCGCTATGCTCGCCC
>Ga0214192_1000854_pt1 | contig 17996 bp, 17 predicted proteins | sample TroBogEpilimnion_44_FD_153030 | JGI IMG/M metagenome (GOLD analysis project Ga0214192, IMG submission 153030) | Freshwater microbial communities from Trout Bog Lake, WI - 29JUL2008 epilimnion | ecosystem: Environmental > Aquatic > Freshwater > Lake > Epilimnion/Euphotic zone | place: Trout Bog... | reverse complement strand
ACGGCGGCGGATGCGGCGGCGTCGGCAGCGGCGGTATACGCCAAGGCCAACGGGGACAGCTGCAGCACAATCAGCTGCGGGACGACTTACACGTGCGCGGGAGTTTATCCTCCGACCACTTCACTGCAGGCCGGTTGCCTCTATACGACGGTGGATTCGCCGCCGACGTTCACGGCGACGATGGTGGAGAACAACACAACACCGCCGGGCGTGACGGGTAACAGCCCGAGCATGTGGGTTCAGGCGAACGTTTCGACTTCCGCGCCTAACCTGTTTCTGTTCGGCGTGGGGTACAAGATTGCGTCGATTCAGGCGTCGGCGATCGCGGGCGTGACGAGCATTCCGAGCACGTCGTGCATTTATCAAATCGGCACGGGCAATATTGCGCAGGCGGTGTCGGTGACAGGTTCGTCGTCGATCACGGCGTCGGGATGCGGGGTGTATGTGAACTCGTCGAGCACGACGGCGTTGTATGTGACCGGTTCGTCGCACGTGAGCGGAAACTTCATCAAGGTGGTGGGGAGCGTATCCCTGGGCGGAACTTCCACGGTATCGCCTACGGCGACGACCGGCGCGACCGCGGTGGCCGATCCGCTGGCCTCGCTGCCGGCGCCGAGTTACTCGGGATGCGATCACACGAATTATTCGATCGGCAACGCCAACTCAGCGACCGTAAGCCCGGGTGTCTATTGCGGCGGCATCACGGTTACCGGCGCGGCAACGCTCAATCTGAATCCGGGCAACTATATTCTGAACGGCGGCGGGCTCACGGTTAGCAACTCGGGAATTCTCAACGGAACTCACGTCATGTTTTACAACACGGCGAGCGGTTCGTATACGATTGCGCCAATTTCCATTCAGGGCAGTGCGATCGCCACATTGTCGGCGCCCAGTTCGGGGACCTACCAGGGAATTGTCTTTTTTCAGGACCGGTCGCAGACTTATGCGTCGGCAAACGTCATAGCGAATTCAGGGACCGGGCTGATCACCGGGACCTATTATTTTCCGACGACGGCATTCAACTTTACCGGCGCCACGAGCACGGCGTTTTACGCCGCGTTCATCGCCAAGACGATCGTGGTCAGCGGCAGCAGCACGATCCAGAACGACACGTCCGGAACCTACACGGGATTGACGAAGTCTTCGGCGACGCTGATTAAGTAACTCCCTAAGTAACACCTCAAGTAACACCGGCGGAGCGGCGCACTCGAAAAAACGAACCCAAGCGGGGCGGTGCAAGGCGGCGCGCGGCATTTCAGGCCGGGCCGCGGGGCCGGCCGGCGTGCTGGGCGTCGACGATGCCGGCGATGCGGGCGAAGCCGGCGTCCCAGTCGGGGAAGAGATCGACGTACTGGGTTTCGCGGCAGATGCGGGCGGGGACGGGGCAATCGTCGAGGCGGACGGGGATGAGGAAGACGTCGTCGAGCGGGACTCGGCGGGCGCAGTCGAGGGCGTAGCGGATTTCGGCCTGGAAGCCGCCGCGTTTTTTGACGGAGTGGCGGGAGAAGCAGGCGATGAAGAAGTCGGAGCGGGAGATGGCGTCTTCGATGCGGCGGGGCCAGTTCTGGCCCGGGAGGAGTTTGCGGCGGTCGAGCCATGAGGAGTAGCCGCGGGAGGCGAGGGAGTCGTTGAGGCGGAGGGCGGCGGGGGCGTCTTCGACGGCGTAGGCGATAAAGATGCGGGGGCGGGCGGAGTCGTGGAAAGAGACGGCGCCGCCGGCAGTGCGCTCGAAGGTGCCGAGGCCGTCGATTTCGACGGCGCGGGAGTGGCGGAGCTGGCGGCGGATGAGGCGCGCAAGTTCCGCTGTATCGAGTTCCACCGTGACCGGTTCGAACGGGGCCGATTCGGAGCGCGAAACGGAGCGGCGGCGGTTCATTTCGGGCCTCCGGAACGGGACGGGCGCGAGGCTGCAGGGGCGGGCGCTTTCATCGGAGCAGCGGCGGCCGGTTTGGGCTTTTCCGGGCGGAAAGTCCAGGTGTGGCCGGGTTCGAGCGTGCCGAGACCGGGGAGCCGGGCGGGGTGTCCATGGCGCAATGCCTTTATAATCTGATGGATAGCGCGATCTATCTGGTCGGCGGCGGCGGCCTTTGGCAGGCGGCGCAGGCGGGCGATGGCGTCGGCGAGGTCAGGCTTCTTCATTTGCCTGGAGGCTACCACGGGGCGCGGCGGGAAAATACGTAAACTGTTGATTCTAATTACTCACATCAATGAACTGCAGTTTATTAAGTGAATTTAATTACGAATCCTGGGGTGTTGTGGAAGAGGTTCGGATATCATACTTAAGGCGGCAGACTGTCGTCAAAATTTTTAGGAGAAAACAAACTCGCATGAAAAAGATTCTCATCGCCACCCTCGGCCTCGGCATCGCTCTCGGCACCATCTCGTTCACGTTCGCCCAGGGCGACGACGCAAAGAAGGAAGGCGGCAAGAAGGGCGAAGGCAAGAAGGGCAAGAAAGACACCGCCGAAACCAAGTAGTTTCCTGGGCTGGCCGACCTGGGAAACCGGGTCAGCTGGCCCTTTTCTTTTTCCCGCCGGTTTTTTCCTTCCTTTCCCGTTTCTCTCCCTTCCGTTTGTTTTTCTGCCGGCCACCGGCGCCAGTTAAACCCTCCAAGGCCTTTAGTTTCAACAGGCGAAAATACTTTTGCAAATTAATCGCATTTAATCGCGCCTTAAGGAGCGGTTCATGTGGGTTCGGATATCATTCAATTGACGGCAGACCGCAGTCAAAATTTTTAGGAGAAAACAAACTCACATGAAAAAGATCCTCATCGCGACCCTCGGCCTCGGCATCGCTCTCGGCACGATCTCGTTCACGTTCGCCCAGGGCGGCGACACCGCAAAGAAGGAAGGCGGCAAGAAGGGCGAAGGCAAGAAGGGCAAGAAGGACACCGCCGAAACCAAGTAGTTCTCCGGGCCGGTCGACCCGGGGAACCGGGTAGACTGGCCCATTTCTTTTCCCCCGCTGGCAGTATTTCTTTCTCCGCCTTTCCCCGCGTTCACGGTTCTCTCCCGCCCCGGTCCGGCAATCCGGCTTTTTTTCATGAATTTACGCTGGCCCGTTCGTTAGATTAAAGAGACTTAATCAAAGTTTAAGGGCAGGTTCATGTGAGGATGGATATCATCCAGGTGACGGCAGAACGCCGTCAGACATTCAGGAGAAACCATCCGCATGAAAAAGATTCTTATCGCAACGCTCGGCCTCGGTCTGGCAATCGGCAGCGTCTCGTTCACGTTCGCCCAGGGCGACTCGACCACCAAGAAGAAGGCCAAAAAGGGTGGCGGCAAGAAGAAGGTTAAGAAGGACACGGCCGCCCAGAAGTAATTCCGCGGGCTGGCCGGCCAACGGGTTCGGCCAGCCCGTCGTTTTCCCTGCTGTTTGTTTTGCCTCCGCAGTTCCCCGCCCTGCCTATCGTTTTGAATCACTGCTTCTCGTTTTTAACCCCGGCTTCTCGTTTTGCCCCCCGGCCCGCATTTTTAGACGCCTGCGCTGTGTTTTGCCCCCGATTCCGTGTTCTGAACCGGACGGGCCGCTATACTTTCTGGAAGGACAAGAGCGCACATGAAATTCTTCCTCGACACCGCGAATCTGGATGAAATCCGCAAGGGAGCCAGCTGGGGCATTGTGGACGGAGTCACCACCAACCCGAGTCTGATTGCCAGGGAAGGCAGGCCGCTGAAGGAACAGGTGGCGGCGATCTGCGACATTGTGGACGGGCCGATCAGCGCTGAAGTGCTGTCGACCGAGACGGCGGCAATGATTGCCGAAGGTCGGGAACTGGCGAAGATCCACAAGAACATTGTGGTGAAGCTGCCGCTGATTAAGGACGGGATTGCGGCGTGCGCGGCGCTGAGCAAGGAAGGCATCCGCGTGAACGTGACGCTGTGCTTTTCGCCGGCGCAGGCGCTGATTGCGGCCAAGGCCGGGGCATATTTCATCAGCCCGTTCGTGGGGCGGCTGGACGATATCGGGCACAACGGGATGGACCTGATCCGGCAGATTGTGGCGATTTACGAGAACTACGATTTTTCGACGCAGGTGCTGGCGGCGTCGCTGCGGGGGCCGACGCATGTAATCGAGTCGGCGCTGGCGGGCGCGCATATTGGCACGATGCCGCTGAAGGTGATGGAGCAGCTGTTCAACCACCCGCTGACGGATAAGGGGCTGGACCAGTTCCTGAAGGATTACGGCAAGGCGTTCGGCACGCAACCGGCTGCGCGATAGCGGCGGCCTGCGGATCGATGATGGATGGAGTTACGGCCGGGCGCGCGGTCTCGGTTGGGCTGGACGCGCTGCGGGGCAATCCGTGGCCGGTGGGGATCCTGGCGGGGGTGGTGGCGATTGCCGGCGGCGTCGCGGTCTACCTGCGGTTCCGCAGGCGGCCGACGCCGGAAGAGGTGGAGCGGCAGCGGCGGGTGCTGATTCACACGACGGGCAAGATCGGCGACGGGGAAGTGCTGGATCTGGACGGGGTGAATCTGCTGTATTCGTACTCGGTGGCGGGCGTGGGCTACACGGTGTCGCAGGATATCAGCGCCGTGCTGGCGCGCGTGCCGGGCGAGCGGATGTCGGTGCTGGGGCCGGTGCTGGTGAAGTTTCTGCCGCGGAACCCGGCCAATTCCATCGTGGTTTGCGAAGACTGGACGGGCTTCCGCAGGCCGCCGCTGCCGCCACCGGTGCCACCGCGCGCGGCGTGAGGCGGATGAACCGGAAAACGATCAGCGGAGTACCGCCCGCGACGAATCCGGCAGACTCGTGAGCGGAAGGGGCGGGAGCAGGTCGGCGGGCGGGGGCGAATTTTCCTTCAACACACGACGCAGCGCATCTTCGCCGCTTTCCGGCCGGCCGAGGAAGTAACCCTGCGCTTCATGGCAACCGAGTTCGCGGGCGATCTCCATCTGGCGGCGGGTCTCGATGCCTTCAAGCGTGACGCGCAGGCCGAGCGTGCGGCTCATGGCGACGAGGGACTGAACCATTGAAGTGGAAGCCGGACCGTCTTCGAGCGTGGTAGTGAATGAGCGATCGATCTTCAGGCGATCGACCGGCAGGTACTGAAGCGAACTCAGCGAGGAGAAACCGGTGCCGAAGTCATCGAGCGAGATCCGGATTCCCATCGCTCGCAGACGGCGCATTTTTTCGATCGCGTCGTCGCGGTCGCGCAGGACGGCGGTTTCGGTGAGTTCCAGTTCGAGCAGATACGGGGGCAGTTGCTCGGCCGAGAGGTACTCGGTAACCAGTTCCACAAAGTAGCGGTTCGAGAACTGGACCGCCGAGACGTTGACCGCGACGCCGATACCGGCATTGGCGCCCTGCCAGATGCGCGCCTGGCGGCAGGCCTCGCGAAGGACCCATTCCCCGATGGAGGCGATGGAGCCGGTCTCCTCCGCGATGGGGATAAATTCGCCGGGAGGCACCTGGCCGAGTTCCGGATGCAGCCACCGGCACAGCGCTTCAAAACGCACCAGGGCGCCGCTGTGAATATCGTAAAGCGGCTGAAAAACGACTTTGAATTCGCCGCGCTCGACGGCGCCGCGCAGGCAGGCTTCCACGCGGGCGCGCCGGAGGGCGGCTTCGCGCATACGGGCGTCGAAGTAGAAGAATCCTTCGTTGCGGCTGCGCTTGGCTTCGTACATGGCGGTATCGGCATTCTGGATCAGCTCGGCTGCCGTGCTGCCGTCTTCGGGGCTTCGGCTGATGCCGATGCTGGCGCCAACCGTAACGGCCTGCCCGCGAATTGGGAACGGCTCGCGCAGCGCCCGCAGAATTCCGGCCGCAAGCTGCGCCTCCGGAGCGGACGCCGACGGTTCGGAGCACGCCTGCTCCCGGCGGCACAGCACAATAAATTCATCGCCGCCGACGCGAGCCACGTTGTCGTTCTGCGTGGCGCAGTCCCGCAAACGGTTGCTTACCGCCCGCAGCAGTTCGTCGCCAACGGCGTGGCCCAGCGTGTCGTTCACCAGTTTGAAGCCGTCGAGATCGATATAGAGCAGCGAGACAGAGCCCGGCGCCGCCAGCAGATCGGCTGCGAGCACCGCTTCGAAATGACTGCGGTTCCAGAGGCCGGTGAGCGAATCGTGCGTCGCCTGATAACCGAGTTGCTCGCGGGCCAGCTTTTGCTCCAGAATGTCCTCGCACAGCAGCACAATGCCGGCCGGCTCCTCCGGAGAACCGACCAGCGAGGCGCTGGCACGGATCCAGCCGGTCTCGCCGGCTTTGCCAAGAATTCTGCTTTCGGTGCGATACCAGGACCTGCGGCCCTGCAGAAGTTCGGCGAGGGCCGCGGCGCCGTCACCGTCCTCATCCAGCGGGAGCAGCCGGGCGAGGGGCCAGCCCGTCACTGCGTAAGAAGAATGCCCGGACATCTCGCTGATTGCGCGATTGACCGAAACGATCCGCAGGGAACAATCGAGGACGACGATTCCGACCGAGGCGCTTTCAAACACATTCCGGAAGCGGGTTTCGCTCTCATGGATCACGCCGAACGCCGCATGCAGTTCCCGCAGCATGCGCCGCCTGCCGGTGGCACCGGCCAGCAGGGCGACCACGAGAAGCAACGACACCACCAGCAGCGCAACGACTTCGAGGCAGGCGCGCCGCATGGTCTGCCAAGCCGTCTGCACCTTCTGCTGCGACGATGCCTCGAGGCGACGCTTGCCCTGTCGCAGTGCCTCGGCCGCGCGGTCGAAAGCAACCCGGCCGGCGGCCCGCTCGATCGCCAGCGCCTCCGGCACGTGCGACTGCAGGGAGAGCGCGATCATATCGTCGCGGGTTTCGAGATAGTCCTCCCACGCGCGGGTGAACTGCCCGAAATGGGCGCCATCACGGGTGAGCACCGTCGCCTGACCGGTCAGCAGGCTGACCTGGGCGTCGGCCTCCCGCGCCTGTGCCACCTTGCTGAGCCGCTCCTCTTCGGTGCCGGCGGCCACCAGAAGCTCAAGAAAACAGCGCCGGCTTTCCTGAATGCGAAACTGCAGTTCGCCTTCCACGCTGAGCGCCTTCGCATCGACCTCGTAGATCGACCTTACGCCGGTCAGCGCCCGATACAGATCCTGGACCGAATGGATTCCGGACAAAAAGGTCAGGCACGCAAGCACCGCCGCACCTGCCAGCAAGACCGTGGACCAGGCAGAAGCGGCAGGCGGCCGATGATCCGGCGCACGACCGGCGGGGACAGCCCTGTTACTCAAGCGACTCCGGTGGATGACGGGGATAGCATGCCTGCCAGTGAGATCGGCAAGCCGCGCGCGGAACTATAGGGTTGAGCGGGCTCGGTACCCGTAAATATTACGGTGATGGAGGGCCGCGGGGGCGGAAGGGTTTCGGCCGGGGCGGCGCGGCGGAGAACAGGGGCAATTGCCGCGTGCCGTTGTATTACTTCTTGACACCGCACAGGCGATACGACAATATTGAGTTCGCCTGGGGTTCGCACCTGAATCGTACGGGAGGCCATGGTTTTATCCGGGGGACGCGATTCCCCGGCATCCTGTCCGCCAAAGGGTTCATGTGAATGCTCATGTTGTCCGGCAGTGTTTATTCGCCGCGCTTTTTCCGGCTCTCATTCTGGCGCAGGCGCCATCCATCACACCCAACGGAGTTCTGAACGCGGCCAGCTACGCCGGGCCCGCCAGTACGGGAGGCAATGTGCAGATCGCGCAGGGCTCGATTGCCGTGATCTTTGGCAAGAACCTGGGACCGGCGGCGCTGGTCAGTGCCCCGCCCCCGCCTCTGGCGGCGACGCTCGCCGGCACGTCCGTCAAAGTCACGTCGGGATCGACCGGCTATGACGCGTATCCGATCTACACGTACGCGGGACAACTTTCGGTCGTCATACCATCCGCTGTACCGGTGGGCAATGCGACGGTCACGGTCACTTATAACGGCCAGACGAGCAACGGACAGGCGATCTCCATCGTGAAATCGAGCTTCGGCATCATTACGAAAAACAGCGGCGGCTCGGGCCCCGCGGTGATGCAGAATTACTATTCCGATGGAACGGTGAAGACCAACGGACTGGCAGCGGCCGCGGTTGCCGGGCAGACACTGATTCTTTACGGAACGGGCCTCGGCGCGGTGAGCACGGCCGATAATGTCACGCCAACGGTGGCGAGTTTCGCCACCAACGTCACCATCAACGTGGGCGGGCAGATTCTGACGCCTTCGTACGCCGGCCGTTCGTTTTATCCCGGCCTCGATCAGATCAACTTCCAGTTGCCCGCCACGGTAATCGCCGGAGAGGCCGGCCGAAGCGGATATTATCCGGACGCGGCTTCTCGCCCGGATGCCGGGACGAGCGTGTCGGGGGGCTGCTACGTTCCGCTGACGATTGTCACGGGGAACGCGCCGGGAAATCAGGCGACTATGTCGATCGCTTCGGGCAGCACGCCGGTCTGCAATCATCCGATGGGGCTTTCCGCGGCGGCGATGGCGCAACTCGACAACGGCGGCACGGTCAATGTGGGCCTCGCGCTCGCCGCGCGCATCGGACTCGGCTTCGGCCTTACGGCGGACGGGGCGGGCGCGGCATTCTTCAATGGCACGGCGAACGACGTGTTTGTCGCCTCGCTCCAGGCGGCGAACAATAACGGCTCCACTTCACAGCACGGACAGACCGGCTGCTACAGCGTCAATTTGCTGGCGGGAGCACCTGCTGCGTCGGCGACGGCGAGCCTTTCCGGGTTCAACTACGCACAACTTCTGGACGCCGGATCAACGCTGAGCCTTACGGGCCCGGGGCCGACACAAACGCTGCTGGCGCTGAAGGGCGGGGGCTACGGCGCCGGAGGGCTAACACCGTTCCTCGCCAACGGCACGTGGACGCTTTCGGGTAACGGGGGCGCCGATGTAGGCGCGTTTAAGGTGTCTTCGAACGTTCCGGTGGTGACATGGACCAATGCCAGCCAGTTCGACGGACAGAATGTGACGCGCGGCGCGCTGACGATTAACTGGACCGGCGGAGGGCCGAATACGATTCTCGCCATCGCGGGGAGCTCTACCGTCATCGACGCCATCAACCCGCAAAACAGCGCTCTCGCCGAGTTTATTTGTTATTCACCAGCCACCGCACAGACGCTGACCGTACCGGCCTCCATTGTGCAGTCGTTACCGGCATCCGTGACTGGCAGCACAACGGCGGGAGGCCTCGGGACGCTCTCGGTCAGCGCGGGTGACGCCAGTTCCTTCACGGCGCCGCTCACCAAGGGCGGGCAGCTCGATGGCGGAATCTTCGGCGGCGCCATGACGGATGTTCGCGGCGTGACGTGGAAGTAGCCGGCGGCAGAGGATCCATGTAGCGATGAACCTTCGCCTTCACGCCTGGCGCAAGACGGCTTCACGTTCGTTCCACGCGCCGGAACGAAGGCGCTGAGCGGCACCAGGCGGGAAGAGGCCTGCTTTGCGTGCATCCCGGACAAGCAGAAGGGCAAGGGCGAGGCAAAGGAGATGGCGCGCCGAACCAGAAGGCGGCCGCGGGGCTGCCGTGGGCGGACGCGGCCGTCGTTATGGAAACGGGGCTAGTCGAAAGACGGACCGCCGCTGTGGTTATCGACGAAGTTGCCGTCGATTTCCCGGCGTCCGGCGAAACCTTCATTGATGCCGTGCCAGTGGCTGATGTCGGCTTCATCCATGCGCCAGCAGAGATAGACTTCTTCGCCTTTGAACAGCGTGGGAAAATCGACGAGGCCGGTGTCGAGATCCTTCACAAGGACGCCCAGCTGCTCGATGCGCTCCATGGCACTCTTCAGCGTTGAGGCGCTGCCATCGAGCTGCGCCTTCCAGGCCTCAGTGCGGACGTTATCGACGTGCATGCCGCCGGCCATGAGGATGCGCTGGGCGAGGTCGCGGATGAGAGTGTCGGCTTCGCGGTATAACTGGCGCGCCTGCACGGCCTCGCGGATGGAGCGGCCCACCACGGGCAGCGCGGCGCGGGCTTCATCCAGAGTGAAATAGCGTGGCATTGAATCAGGCGCCGCGGGGCGTTATGCCGTGACCGCTTCTTCGCTCTTTACGGCGTAGTGAGAATCGACGTAGTCGTTCAGGATGGCGATGAACTCGGCGACGATGGCGTCGCCGCGCAGCGTGGTGGAAAGCCGGCCATCCACGTAAACGGGCGCAACCGGTTCTTCGAAGGTACCGGGGAGCGAGATGCCGAGACTGGCGTGTTTGGATTCGCCGGGGCCGTTGACGACGCAGCCCATGACGGCGACCTTCATCTCTTCCACGCCTTCGTACTGCGCGCGCCAGACAGGCATGCGTTCGCGAAGGTAGGTCTGGATCTGATCCGCCATGTCCTGGAAGAAAGTGCTGGTGGTGCGGCCGCAGCCGGGGCAGGAGGTGACCTGCGGGGCGAAACTGCGGATGCCGAGCGATTGCAGGATCTGCTGGCTGACGAAGACTTCTTCCGAGCGGTCGCCGCCGGGGAGCGGGGTGAGCGAGGCGCGGATGGTGTCGCCGATGCCTTCCTGCAGCAGGATGGAGAGCGCGGCGGTGGTGGCGACGATGCCTTTGGCGCCGAGGCCGGCTTCGGTGAGGCCGAGGTGCAGCGCGTAGTCGCACTGGCGGGCCATGGAGCGGTAGCAATCGACGAGATCCTGCACGGTGCTGACCTTGGCGCTGAGGATGATGCGGTCTTTGGGCAGGCCGTAGCTTTCGGCGGCGGCGGCGTTTTCAAGCGCGCTGGTGACGATGGCGTCAAGCGTGACGTCGCGGGCGTCCTTCGGTTCGGCGAGCAGGTTGTTGGCATCCATCATGCGGGTGAGCAGGGAGCTGTCGAGCGAGCCCCAGTTGACGCCGATGCGGACGGGCTTGCCGTACTCGATGGCGGCTTCGATCATGGTGCGGAAGTTGTCGTCGTGCTTCTTGCCGATGTTGACGTTGCCGGGATTGATGCGGTACTTGGCGAGGGCGCGGGCGCAGTCGGGGTATTTTTTGAGCAGCAGGTGGCCGTTGTAGTGGAAGTCGCCGACGATGGGGACTTTGACGCCGAACATGTTGAGGGTGTCGACGATTTTCGGCACGGCGGCGGCGGCGGCTTCGGTGTTGACGGTGACGCGCACCAGTTCGGAGCCGGCTTTGGCGAGCGCCATCACCTGGTTGACGGTGGACGTGACGTCGGCTGTGTCCGTATTGGTCATGGACTGGACGACGATGGGGTTGGCCCCGCCGACTTTGACTCCGCCCACGTTCACCGCAACCGATTTGCGGCGCGCGATTTGTGCCATCAGGCCTCCTGAGAAATAAAGGTGGAAAGGTTTATTTTAACAGTGAGTTACTGAATCTGCCGCTCACAATAGTTCCGCGATGGATTCAACAGTCAGCGATCTCATGGTCGCTACCTCGGAAATAATTCCGTGAAGGGTGCCGAGCTTCAAGGGCTTGTGCAGTGGAACGGTCACGAGGTGGGCGGGAGGCCCGGGGTGCCGCAACCGAACATGGCTGCCGTGTTGGCGAATGAGTTCATACCCAAGACGTACCAGGACGCGAATCAGACGATCGCACTATACCGCGCGAGGCAGTTTCATGCAGCCGCAACCGGGATGAGTTCATCCTTCACGTAGTGGAGCTGGACGAGGCGCGGGTGAGACGGGCTGTCCTCAAAATGAAGAGATGTCGCTTCCAGAACGTTGGCGCGAAGTTCTTCCCAGGTGTCTGCCTGGGTGAAGATCGCGTGGCCGAGCGCGCGGGCGAAATAGCCGCTTTCTTCCGGGTCCAGAGCTTTGGCATCGCGAACCTCGAAGATCACTGCCATGCAACCAGAATAGCCGCGAAGTGGCGGGCCGGGTGAGCCCGGCGCTGCTACATCGCGACTTCGACTTAAGCCCCGGACGAGTGCGGTTCCGGGATCGGCTCGCCCACTTCACGCATCGCCTCGAAGTGGGCCGAGATGGCGTCCTCGAAGTTGCGTCGCGTTTCCGCTGCGGTGTCGCCGGCGGCAGCGCATCCGGCGACGTCCGGCGAGTAGGCGGAGTAGCCCGTCGCAGTTTGCTCGATGATGACTGGATAACGTCTGGTCACGCTGCTATCTTCTCGCTTCCCATTTTCCGCAGCAGCCACCAGCCGGCCAGCGGGGGCAGTGCCACGAGCCAGCAGACGGGCGTGTAGCCGTAATGATCGACGAGAAAGCCGATGAGCGGCGAGATAGCCGTCTGCAGCAGCCCGTAGGCGAAGACGAGGGCGGAGATGGCCATGCCGGCCCGCTCCCCGCCCCAGATGTCGACCGGGATGGTGTAGAGATTCACGCTGCCGGCCGTGGCCCAGAAGTAGCTGGCTGCGATCACAGCGGTCGCCAGCAGCGCGGTGGGCATGGCGGGGGCCGCGAGGGTCACGAGGCAGCCGGCGGCGCTGACAAGCGTCCCCAGCACGCGCGCCGGAACGTTGGCCGAGCCGCGCACGATGGCGCGCCGCGAAATCCAGCCGCCGGCGAAGGCGCCCAGTGTGGAAGCGAGCGGCGGGAACCAGGCGTAGGCGGACGCCTGCGACGTGGTGAGGCGGTACTGGTGGACCAGATACAGCGTCGTCCAGTTCGACCAGAGGGTGTAGATTCCCATCCAGAGAATGTTGGCCGCCACGAGGCGAAGGAGGCGCGGTTCGCGCAGCAGTTCCATGGCTCCGCGCAGGCTGGCGCTTTGCGGCGCGACGACGGCGTACGGCTGCACGCGGCGGCGCACCGCGAGCCACACGGGAATCCAGCCGAGGCCGAGCGCGGCGCAGACGAAGAACGGGCTGCGCCAGCCGGCCATCGACGCGACGAGAAGCGGCGCGCCGATGCCGCCGATGCTCAACCCCACCTGCGTCATGGCGGCGCCGATCGCGCGGTCCTTCGGCTCCAGATAAATGGCGTTGATCTTGCCCGCCGCCGGGACGCCGGCCGATTCCCAGATGCCGAGAAAGACGCGCGAGGCGACCAGTTGCCCGAGGCTGCGCGACCAGCCGCAGAACGCCGTGGCGAGCGACCACAGGCCGACCGCCCAGCAGATGCCACGTTCGAGACCGAGGCGGTCGAGAAACCAGCCCATGACGGGAGACGCCAGGGCGTAGGCGAGCGCGAAGGCGGAGAGCAGCCATCCGTAGTCGGTGTTGGTGAGATGGAATTCGGCGCGGATGCGCGGGGCGGCGGCGGAGAGCGTGAGGCGGTCCAGATAATTCCACGCCGAGGCCAGCGCAAAGAAGGAGACGGCGGCCCAGCGTGAAGCGGCACTGCTTTGGCGCGACGCCGGTTCAGTTGTTCCGATAGAACTCACAGGGGGCACAACGAGTGTACAGTGTGGAAGGGGAATCGCGCAGAGTGTTGCGCCGCGCAACTGGCGGCCTAAAATAAAAAACCCCTACTGCTGCAACCACCAAGCGGAGGATAACGAGTCGATTGATTACGGCTAAGACTCCCGAAAGCCTTTTGCCTCGATCTCGTCATCCCAATCGCCGTCGAGTTGCAGCAGAGGGCAGGTTGAGTTACTTCTAACGATTCGTTAGTCAGGATAGCAAATCGACCGCCGCTTTCGGAAGCCCCAAGTGATTGATTTTATTTATCTATCGGGAACAAAACCGGCTTAAATTGTGGCAACTCTGCCCGCTGGTGTGTCGGGGTGACACAATACGGCCAAAATTGGCTATCCGGCAGCCTGCTACTACGAGTGACGGACGCATGATTTGCCCACTTTTGGTGCCAAAGTGCGGAATCGCGGTTCATGAGCGCCCAGGCAATAGCTGCGGGAGGCGCATTCCACGGCATCCGGGAAAGGATATCCGGGAGTGCTGCTATGCGAAATTGGAAGATGGTTCATTTTGGTCCGAGCCCTCCGGCCTGACAAAACAACCGCTCAACTCGAAATGCAGTCCATCCGGAAATCGATGAAACCGATGCTTTGGCCCACGGTGGCCGTTTTGCTTGCCACGCTGCCCGCAAATGTCCGGGCCCAGACGCCGGCCACGCCGGCCGACGACCGCGCCGCTATGCGGCAGGAGATGCAGGAACTGCGGCGGCGGCTCGACGAACTGGAGCAGCGCATGCGAATCGCGGACGCGAATGAGGCGCGCAGCCAGGCCGCGGGCAGTTCCGCCACCGCGGCAACGTTGCCGGAACCGAACCCTGCCGGGGCCACGCCGAAGTCGCAGCCGGCGGTGGTGACGGCCGATACCAGCGGCTTTTCCATTCAGTCCGCAGACGGAGATTTCCGGATGAAGATTGGCGCCGATCTTCAGGTGGACAACCGTACATTCACCGGCAAGGGCGCGGCGGCCCTGACCGACCAGATGCTGGTGCGGCGGCTTCGGCCCACCGTTTCGGGAACGGTCTATAAGTTCGTGGATTATTACTTCCGGACGGACTTCGGGCTGGGAACGACGGTGGTGAACGAAGCGTACATGCAGTTCAACTACTTCCCGCATGTCAATCTGCGGGTGGGGAAATTCAAGCCGCCGGTGGGGCTGGAACGTCTGCAATCGGACGACGATACGGCATTCCTCGAGCGCGGTCTGCCGACGCTGCTGGTGCCGAGCCGCGACATCGGTTATCAGCTGGCTGGCGATCTGCTGGAAAACCGCATCAGCTGGCAGGCGGGCGTGTTCAACGGAGTTCCGGATAACAGCCTCGCCGACGCCTCGCCGAGCAGCCACCGCGACTACGCCGGCCGCATCTTCATTACCCCGTTCGCGCCGAACCGCAGGAGCCTGCTCGCGGGGCTGGGCGCGGGGCTGGGCGCGTCGGGCGGCAGCGTGGACGGGCTGGCACTGCCCGCTTTTAAAACGATGGGGCAGAATACGTTTTTCACTTTCGCTTCCGGCGTAATCGAGGCGGGGCACCGCACACGGCTGGCTCCGCAGGCTTACTACTACCTGGGGCCATTCGGACTTCTGGCGGAATACGGGCTCACCGAAGAAGGTCTGCAAAAAGGCACGGTGCGGCGCGACGTGGCGTTCCGCGCGTGGCAAGGCGAGGCGACTTACCTTCTGACCGGGGAGCGGAAGAACTATGGCAACCTGACGCCGCGGCGCACGTTCGATCCGCTGCATCACGGCTGGGGCGCGGTGGAACTGGCGCTGCGAACCGGTGAGTTCAGCGCCGACCATACGATTACGCGCTACGGCTTCGCCGTGCCGACCGCGACGCCGCGCTCTTCGCGCGAATGGGTCGGGGGCGTGAACTGGTATATGAACCGGATTGTCCGGCTGTCGGCCAACTACGCCGTGACGTCGTTTGAGGGCGGCACGCCGGGCGGCAACCGGATCGCGGAACGGGTTTTGCTGTTCCGCTTCCAGCTGAACTTTATTTAGTTCCCGATTCAGTTCCGGGATCCAGCGTAAGGCCGGCTGGGTCGACGTCCGTAAAGTTGACGTCAGTAAAAACGAAGCCGTCGCGTTCCACCTGTTCACCCGTCCGGATGCGGATTGGCGCAGAGAAAGCGGGCGATTCGTAGACGAACGTGTGGAACTCGCCGTTTTCGCCGCAATGGTCGATGCCGGGCGGCAGCGAGGCGAGGAAGGCCGCATCGAAGTCGCGGCCGGAGAACGAGCAACTGAGCTTCGAAGAATCGACGCACGTGATTCTGGCGCGGACGCCGGCTGCGATCATCTGGCGAGCCAAATCGCCGGTGGGAATCCCCCACACGGGGAAGAGCGGTTCGAGGCCCGTGCCTTCGAGCTGCTTGACGCGATAGGCGCGAATGTCTTCGAGGAAAAGATCTCCGAAGGCCACGGCATCGATTCCCTCCGCGACGGCGCGGGCGCAGACGGCACGCATGCGGTCTTCGTAATCGGCGTTGGAACAGGGCCACGGCAGCTCGACGGCCCAAAGGGGGAGACCGGCGCGCTCGGCCTGCAGTTCCACCAGTTCGCGGCGGACGGCGTGCATGGCGACGCGATTGGCGGCCGAGTTGAAAGTCGTGAGCAGCGCGACGACCTCGACGTCCTTCTGCTCACGCAACAGATGCAGGGCCCAGGCGCTGTCCTTGCCGCTGCTCCAGGAAAGAAGCACGCGCTTCAGCATTGCGGCATCCACTGCCAGACGCCGGCCTCGGCGCTGCCGCCGTGCAAAATATCCGCAAGAATCTCAGCGGTGCGCGAAACGGTCATGCCGGAGCGATTGAAGTAGAGGTTGCCGTCGGCGAAGGCGACGCGCCCGTTGCGGACGGCACGCAATTCGCGCCACCACGGAAGCTGTTCCAGCACGGCCTTCTCCGCAAGCGCACGCGCCAGATTGAAGCCGCACGGCGCGACGACGATGCACTCCGGGTCGGCGGCGCGCAGTTGCTCCGCGTCAATGGCGGCCGAGTATTCGCCCTTGCGGCCAATCCGCAGATCGCCGCCTGCGATTTCCACCAGCTCCGGTCCCCAGTTGCCCATGGCGAAGAGCGGATCGGTCCATTCGAGCAGCACGACACCTGGGCGGGGCAGAGCGGCGGTGCGCGCGCGAACGGCATCGAGGCGGCGACGCTCGGCTTCCACGAGTTCGCGGCCCCGTTCGGCTAACCCGAGCGCTTGCGCCACGCGAACAATGTCATCGAAGATGCCTTCGACGGAACCGGCGGCCAACGCCAGTTGAGCGGCCTCAATGCCGTGGACATTTTCCGGCGTCACCGCGCAGACGTCGCAGTGCGACTGCGTGATCACCAGATCGGGCCGCAGTTGGCGGATCCGTTCGGTGTGAATGATGTAGAGCGGCTCGCGAGCGCGGATGCGGCGGCGCACTTCGGCATCGATGGCGCCGCTCGAAACCGCAACGTCGAAGGCGGGCTCGCTGCAGGCCGGCAGCGCGCGCACCAGCGGCGGGTTATCGCATTCGTGCGAGCGGCCCACTAGCCAGTCGCCCGCGCCGAGCGCGCAGACCATCTCAGTCGCGCTGGCGAGCAGGGAAACGATTCTCACGCCGCGCGGCCCAGGTTACTGACGATTTCCACGAGACTGCCGTTGAGATTCCGCATGAGCCGCCGCTTGAGGCCGATGTACGGCTGCGTGCCGGCAAAAAGATCCTGCATGATGTGGCGGAATTTCGGGCTCAGGCGCGTGAACTGCACCATGCGGTCCGTGACGGCGCCGAGCAGAAAGCGGCCGTGGAAAATGCGCGGCGCGAGGCGGGAGCCGAATTCCAGATCGGCCACGAAATCGCGGCGGAGGTTTTTGCGGTACTCGGCGGCGGGGTCGGCCGGGGAACCGAGCAGCGCGTCGGCGGCGAGATCGCCGGAACGCATCGCGTAGTAGAGGCCTTCGCCGGTGATGGGGTCGACCAGACCGGCGGCGTCGCCGACTGCCAGCCAGCCGTCGCCCGCCACGCGATTGCGCTTCCAGGCGGGAGTGTCGAGCGCGGGCAGCAGATGGCTGTAAAACGTGGCATCGCGGCGCGGGATACCCTGCTCATCCATATATTTTTCGAGCCGCACGCGCAGGAGCGACGCCGGTTCGCCCTTGCCGCAGATGCCGACCGAAAGGTGTCCGCAACGCGGGAAGACCCAGATGTAGCCTTCGAGACCGGGAAGAAACTGAATATCGATTCGCTCGCGATCGGCCGGCACGTAATAGCCGAGGGCGGACATGGTGTCGGCCGGCGTCAACTCGGTGCCGTAGCCGCGCAGCGGATTGCGCGCGCCGGTGGCGAGGATGCAGCGGTCGGCATCGAACGTGCCGCCTTTGGTTCGCAGGGTCCAGCCGGTCTGGTTCCTGTCGATGCCGAGCACGCGCGTTTTTTCAATCTGCGCCCCGGCCTGCTGGGCGCGGCTCAGCAGAAGGCCGTTGAGATCGAAGCGTGAATAGATGAGCAGCGGCTGATCGAGCCGCAACGTGACGGGTTTGGAGCGCGGCGCGGCCAGCACGGTTTCGTGGACGACCTTGCGCGGCGCAGCGCTTTCCGCCAGAAACGGGTACTGCGAATACGCTTTCCAGGTGAGTCCGCCGCCGCAGGGCTTTTCCCAGGCGAGCTTTTCGTCGAAGACTGTGGTCGAAACACCGGCGGCGGCGAGGCGCGGCTGCGCCCGGCCTCGTATCATCTGTTCCTTCACCCAAACCATGATCTG
>Ga0214192_1000850_pt1 | contig 18024 bp, 20 predicted proteins | sample TroBogEpilimnion_44_FD_153030 | JGI IMG/M metagenome (GOLD analysis project Ga0214192, IMG submission 153030) | Freshwater microbial communities from Trout Bog Lake, WI - 29JUL2008 epilimnion | ecosystem: Environmental > Aquatic > Freshwater > Lake > Epilimnion/Euphotic zone | place: Trout Bog... | reverse complement strand
TAATGTAGGAGAAGAGGAAGTAAAGTTTTTACAAATATGGATACAACCTAAACTACAGGACATTAAACCAAGGTATCAGTCCCGCAGTTTTCCAAAAGAAAAAAGGAAAAATAAGTTACAGATAATTGTCAGTAATGAAGAAGGAATGGATCATTGCTGGATTAATCAGAATACTAAGCTTTCTGTAGGATATTTTGATGCAGGATCAATAACTCACTATAGTTTTAATCCTGTAAACAAATGTATTTTCATCTTTTGTATAGAAGGCAACATTGCTATCGACAATCATTCTTTAATTAAAGGGGACGGGATTGGTATCTGGGAGCTTAATGAATTCGATATTCACCCAAAAACGGAAGCGGAATATATAATCGTTGAAACAGTTATAAATCAGAAATAAAATCTAATTAAATTAGTGCATCCTATTAAGATGCACCTCTATTAAAACCGACCGTTTCGCGATATAATTGTGGCGATACATCAGCATTGGTTTTAAAGAATCGGCTAAAGTAATATTCATCTTCATAGCCTAATTGCCAGGCAATTTCTTTTACTGTTTTATTGGTAAGATAGAGTTCTCTTTTTGCTTCAATTATGATGCGTTCAGATATCATTTCGCTGAGAGTCCTATTAAAATGTTTTTTAGTAATTTTAGCTAAAGCTTTTGGAGAGATATTTAAAGTATTTGCATAATCGCTGGGTGAATGTTTCGTTTTATAATCCCGCTCAATTATATCCTTTAAAATTTGTAAAATAAAAGGTTCTTTATCCCCCTCGGCTAAAACCTTATTGGAAGGTTGTTGTTCTGTTTTTAAACGGGAAGCAGTTATCAGAAATATTTTTAAATAGGAAACCAATAATTCATACTGTGCCAATGCAGGATTCTGCATTTCTATAGTCATTTGATCTACCACCATTTGTAATGTTTGTGATGCGGAAGTATCTATTAATGTTATAGGTGGATCGTACACATTATTAAATAAAACACCATTACAAGCCACTTCGTTATGGTGTTTTATGATACAAAAAAAGTCGGGATGAAAATTAATAGCTACGCCTTTTAATTGTTTGTCCGATTGTACCATAAAAGGTTGGTAAGGGGCAAATGCGCAAAGGGAATTGCTTATAAAATCATATTCTGCAAAGTCGGCTCTTAACTTACCACTGCCTTCTTTAATCCAGATTAAAGAGTAGTAATTATTACGTTGTAAATGATCGAAAGCAAAATTATCCTCAAAGCTAAAAAGCTTGAAGGCAAGGTTTCCATTCTGTGGATTAACCAAAGTAAAGGAGGATTGATTCAGCATTTTAAACACTAATTAAATTGTTCTAATACTGCATCCCACATAGTATCCCCACATTCTTCATTCACAAAAGGCTCAATATTTATTTCAATATTCCTTTCCATATCTATTTCAATTTAATAGTTTAATAAATTACTTTTATTTCAGCTTTCTTTCTGATTCTTTTATAGGCATATCATTTATGCTGGCGTAACGTTTTTGCATATATCCATTCTCATCAAATTCCCAGTTTTCATTACCATAACTTCTATACCAGTTACCCTCCGCATCCTGCCATTCATATTCAAATAGCACAGCCATTCTGTTTTCTCTGAATCCCCACAATTCTTTTTTTAATTTATACCCCTATTCTTTATCCCATTTACGTTTCAGAAACTCTTTTACTTCTTCGCGTCCATTAATAAATTCAGTTCTGTTTCTCCACTTAGTATCTATGGTATAGGCCATGGAAACTCTTTCAGGGTCTTTGCTATTCCATGCATCTTCGGCAGCCTGTACTTTTTGCAATGCTGTTTCTTTTGTAAAAGGAGGAATAGGGTATCTTATTTCAATGTTATTTTCCATTATTAATGTCTTTAAAAGAGGCTAATATAATAGTATTGTATTAGCCTCTTATCTATTTTTAAATTTCTTTCGCCAATGGGAAGTCTATCTCTACTTTAGTAATTGCATGCACATAATTCATGGCCGTTTTTTCTGCTACTAAAAATACCAGTTCTATCACCTGACCTTTTGTATATCCAGCATTAATAAATCGATTGATTGCCTCTGAAGAAGCAAATCCCTTCTTTAATGTAATTTCTTTTGCAAGAACCACCAGTGCATTCAATTTAATGTCAAAAGAAGCGCCTCCTTTTCTAATTTCAATTGTTTGTTCTTCTGTCAAGCCATTCATGGTACCTAATAAGGTATGTGCCGATTGACAATACACACATTCATTTACCTGACTTACCACTAAATTAACCGCTTGTTTTTCCTTGTTTGTAAAACCTGTTTTAGCATTTTGAAATGCAAGGTAATTGCCCAGTGCATTATCGGACAATGCCATTACAGCATACAAATTAGGCACCATACCTAAGCCCTTTTGTAGTGTATCAAAAATTTCTTGATTGTTTGCAGATACTTCTCCTCTTGCTGGAACTGAAAATGTACTCATTGTAATTATTTTATTTTGTTTGTCGTTATTGACCATGCAAAAGTGGCTTGATATGCTACCTCAGAAAATGGACAATACACGCATTGTGATGGACAATTTTCCCTTACAATAGATATAAAGAGATGTATCGTATAGTCAGTTCAATTATAAGGAATCTAATATGTAAATACCTAAATCAGTCACTCTTTAGAATTGTCTTCAGGTTTATGTATTATTATAATTAATTTATATCGAATATCATAAAACAATAAAAGGGCGCAATTTCTTGCACCCTTTTATTGTTTTAAAATGAAAGTATCCTATAACTGACCCATACCACCATCTAATACAATCTCGCCGCCTACCATATAAGAAGATTCATCGCTTGCTAAGAATAAGAAGCCATTGGCCATTTCATCTACCGTACCTAAACGCTTTAATGGAACCCCACTTGCCATATATTCTTTCATACCATCTACACTTTCCTGTGGCATACCGAGTCTATCAAAAATAGGTGTTTCAATAGGCCCTGGAGATAGAATGTTTACCCTGATTTTTCTGTCTAATAAATCAGCAGAAAAACCTCTTGCCAAAGAACGTACTGCAGCCTTGGTAGAAGCATAAGCTGAAGCCGTTGCCATACCCGTTGCATTTACTACTGAAGAAGTAATGACTACCGATGCGCCATCATTCAAAAAAGGTAAAGCCTTTTGTACAGAGAAAAATGCACCCTTGTAATTGATGTCCACTATTTCATCGAATAATTCTTCGGTAAAATCTGCTAAAGGCACTCCTTTAAACACCCCTGCATTTACTACCAGTACATCAAACTTGCCAAACTTGTCGAAAGCCTGCTGATAAGCGGCATCAATACTTTTAAGATCCAATACATCTGCTTTAATCGCAATGGCATCATGCCCTATTGCAGTAGCTGCTGTAGCTAAGGTGGCTTCGTTGCGGCCAGTAACGGCTACTTTAGCACCTTCTGTTGCAAATAATTTAGCAGTAGCTAAACCCATTCCGCTGTTACCACCGGTAATTACAGCGACTTTTCCTGATAATCTGTTCATTTTTTATTGTTTTAATTATTATGTCTTTATTGACAATGCAAAAGTGACAGAATTGGTTATCCTGGAAAATGAAGTAGGTTAATAAATACTATTGAAGTAGATTAACTTTTTTTACCCGCTTTTTTATTTCTTATTTTAGATAAGAATTCGGTAGTCATACCCAGAAAAGAGGCGAGTGCATATTGAGGAACACGCTGGGCTATCTGAGGATATTTATCCATGAATTGTTCATATCGTTCTTCGGCAGAATGGGTAAGATTAGTAATTATTCTGCGTTGCATAAAGGCAGTAGATCGCTCGGCAACCATTCTAAAGAATGTTTCGTATTTATAGTTGGAAGCCTTCAGTAGTTTTTCATTTTCATAAGTAATCTGCAAAACTGTTGAGTCTTCCAGTGCTATCACAAACATGGTAGCAGGTTGCTGAAATATATAACTATTATAATCAGTAATCCACCAGTCTTCTATAGCAAGTGTTATAGTATAATCTTCACCTTCATCACCTACTACATAAGAACGGAAAGTTCCCTGCAATACAAAATTGCGATGCTTGGCAACAAAGTCGGGCTGAACAATAATTTGTCTTTTCTTTATTTTTTTAACCTCGAACTTACTGGTAAAAAATTCGCTTTCTTCTTCTGTAAGCGTTACAAATTTATTAATGTATTCCTTTAATCTTAAGTGCGTGTCCATTATTTATATATAATCAATTACAAATATATAGTTGTTGGCGTAAAGCATTTATTTAGTTGAACTAGATTAACCTTATTTCCTAAACCAGTTCATTTTCCAGGGTAATAGTTGGTTGCACTTTTGCATCGTCAATAATGACAACAAAAAATAAATTTAAAACACATGTCAACAACAACAGCAGGAACATTTAGCGTTCCAACAAGAGCAGAAGTTTCCGAAAACAATCAAGGTATTTTCGATACCCTTCAGAAAGGGTTAGGATTTGTACCCAATTTGTATGCCTATTTTGCAAAGAACGACACGGCATTGGGCGATTACCTTGCTTTACAAAATCGTAAAAGCACTTTGAAAGGTAAAGAAAGAGAAGTAGTAAACCTGATAACCAGCCAGATAAATGGTTGCCGTTATTGCCAGTCTGCACATACGGTATTGGGTAAGATGAATGGCTTTACCGAAGAGCAAGTTTTAGAAATCCGTAAAGGCACTGCAAGCTTTGATGCTAAGCTGGATGCGTTGGCTAAATTTACTGCATCGGTAGTAGAACATAGAGGTAGAGCAACTGCTGAAAGTAAAGCTTCATTTTTTGATGCGGGTTACAATGAAGCTAACATGATAGATGTAGTAATAGTAGTAGGTGATAAAATTATCAGTAACTATTTACACAATCTTACTGAGTTTGAAATAGATTTTCCTATTGCAGAAATAATCTAAAGAAAATAGTAACCATTAAACAATAAAGGCAGCCCCAATGGGCAGCCTTTATTGTTTAATATTAAGATCTTTAAAATTATTGTTTTGATAAGATAGACGTATTTTTTTCAGTAGGAGTGCTTAATTCAACTATATAGCTTCCAATGGTTAAATTACTTACATTCAAATTAGTGATATAAGATCCAACAGATACATTGTAAGTAGTTAGTTTTTCACCAGACATAGTATAAATAGATACTGTAGCAGCACTATTTAAAATATTGTATGATAAAGTAATAGTGGATTTAGCAGGATTTGGGAATACTATTAATGGAGTATTACTCTTTGCAAAATAGTTTACAACTACATTGCTATAATAGAATTTACCATCGTTTTGAATTGCTTTAATTCTAAAGTAATTATTACCATTGACTGTTTGAGGATCAATAAAGTTGTAACCTCCTACATCTGTATTCTGAGCAGGGAATTCGGCTACTTTGTCAAAAACAACCCCATTATTAGATTTTTCTACTTCGTAAGTACTCATATTAGATTCCATTGCAGTTTTCCATATTACTGCAAGATAATTACCTTCTTTATGTAACAAAACTGAAGTGAATTTCATTGGCAGCGCACTTGTTGGTCTGAATACCAGACTAAAACGGTTTTCGTAAGTTAATACATCATTTGTAGGCGTAAAACTTACGTTGTTCATAGCTGGCACTTCTGTATTTAGGTAATGGTCTATTACAAAAGGAGTTAATCCTGGAGCAGTTAACATACTTATATCAAATTTTATTTCATAAAGAGAATCAGTAACCAAGTTGTTCAATTTAAAATTAATCATATCATTTGCTACAGGCAAAGGCAATCCTATGATGCTTAAATCGATGCTTAATAAGGAAATAGAAATGTTTTCTGAACCATTCATCATTTTTCTAGCATCTTGAGGACCAAATTCTTTAGAAAAACTGCTATCGAATACAGCAACAGTTCCATCTAAACTGGTACTAACGCCATTTAGGTTCTTATATAGATAAGCAGATATAAAGTTTTCGCTACCTACATTAGATACACTAGGCAATAAGATTTGTTTGTTGCACTGTGCATTACCATTGCTACAGAATAACAAACTACTTAAGATTACAATAAATACTAATATAGCTTTATGGCATAAGCTTACCGGTAATACATTTTTCATATACATCAATTTTTTGTGATTGTAATTTTTGAGGAGTGATTCTGGAGAATGTGAACCATTTTCTGAAAGGAGACTGAACTCTACCGATTTTATATTTACTCGTTTCATTGTCTAGGCAATTCGTAATATCGTTTGTAACGACAGTGCGAAACTAAATCGTATTAATTTCCTAATAAATGACCAATGTCAGTATTTGCTAACTATTGTTAGTTTTTTGCGAAAACGATAGCGTTTATAAGGATAAGCAGTATCCTGGGCTATATTTTACAGAAGAAGTAATACAATTTTTAACAAAGCTTTCGATGCAGCATTATTTGTAGAATGAAAGGAAACTAATAATGAAGTAGTACGATTTTAAAGATAGGTAGTAGTGTTAAAAGAAAAGAAGCTGCAGATAAATCTACAGCTTCCTTAAAAACATTTCAATGCTTAAAATATAATATACTATGCCAACAAAGTAGCTTCGGTAGAAATAGTAGTATTGTATAATTTAGAAATAGGGCAATTAGTTTCTGCATCTTTAACACAATCAGCAAATTGTTCTGCACTTATTCCCGGAACTTTTGCTTCAAGGGTAAGATGAGAATTGGTAATACTACCATTATCCAAAGTGATATCACATTTAGTATTGATTGATTCTGGAGTGAAGCCTGCAGCTCCCAATACAAAACTTAATTTCATAGTAAAACAACCTGCATGAGCAGCCGCTACTAATTCTTCGGGATTGGTACCTGTACCATTCTCGAAACGAGATACAAAAGAGTATTGTGTTTTATCTAAAACAGTACTCTGAGTGGTCAGATGACCTTTTCCTTCTTTACCAGAACCGTTCCATACGGCTGTTGCATTTCTTATCATATTAAATCAATTTAAAGTAAAATAATACTGCAAATAAAGGTTAGTTTATCATTCAATATAGTATTGCCCTATTATCTTTGAATTTAATATGACAATAGACACAGTATTCTACTATAAGATATGGCAAGATATTCAAAATACCGGCAAACTAGAGTTTACAGGGGTTATTACAGGCATTGCCAGCGTATTGTACTCACGTAAAGAAAATATACTGGTGTATCCTACAGGGCTAATCAGTACCTTGATTTTTATATACTTATATGCCCAATGTGGTTTATATGCCGATGCTTCGGTGAATATCTATTACAGCATTATGAGTATTTTGGGATGGATGATGTGGGCTAAGAAGAAGGAAGGTGAAACTCTTCTGCATATTAGTTACAACAATAAAAAAGAACAAATAATTTCTATTCTGTTCTTTATAATTTGCTGGGGTTTCCTATATTACATACTTCATATATATACACCAAGCACCGTTCCTATTGCTGATTCTTTTACATCGGCAGCAGCTTTTACCGGTATGTATCTGATGAATAAGAAAAAAGTAGAAAACTGGTGGTGGTGGATTGTCACAGATGTTGCCTCTATCCCTTTAAATGCTTATAAAGGTCTTATGTTTGCCTCTTTTCAATACCTGGTTTTTACTATTCTTGCAGTAATGGGATGGATAAGCTGGCATAAAAAATTCAAACACCGTATTCATGGTTAAAAAGATTGTAATAATAGGGCCCGAAAGTACTGGCAAAAGCACATTAAGTAAAGAGCTTGCTGCGCATTTTCATACTTTATGGTGCCCGGAATATGCCAGAGAATATCTTGAAAAAAATGGTAAAGACTATATTTACAACGATCTGCTGACTATTGCAAAGGGTCAGATAGCATTGGAAGATAAATGTACCTTGTCATTATCCTCTGAACCTTCCAATAAAGCGACTTTACTATTTATTGATACGGATATGTATGTAATGAAAGTGTGGTGCGAATATGTGTTTGAAAAGTGCCACGATTTTATCATCAATCAAATTGCAGAACGCTCTTACGATTTATACCTTTTATGCAATATTGATTTGCCGTGGACAAAAGATGATTTAAGAGAGTATCCCGATGAAAAGCCAAGAAGAGAACTATACCAACTCTATAAAGATTTGCTGTTGAACCAGGAAGTTCCATTTGTAGAAATATCTGGAATAGAAGCGCAAAGGCTAAACAAGGCCATAGAAGCCGTAGAGACTTTTATAAACCTATAAATGAATTTAAAACCATTGTGATAATATGATGGTTTTAAAATTTGACGATAAATACAAACTCACTGGAATTTAGATTATAGTGAGTATTCTACTCAAATAATTAAATCAACACATTATCACAATTATTATTAAATACTGCGGTGGCTACCATCGCAAAAAGGAGGATTCTTAGATTGTTTGCAATTGCACAACCATAATTCTCCATCTTCTTCGGCTGTAAATTTCAGACTCTTAAAAGGCATTTCGTTTATTGCCTTATGGGCACCATCACAAAGTGGATTCTTTTCACTTAGTCCACAGGTACACCATGCATATGTTTTTCCTTTTTCTACCGTAACTGCTGTTGGTGAAGCTTTAAATACTTTAGGTAAACTCATTCTAATTTTTGTTTTAAATTATTACTTAAAAATAATATTGTATAAATTGGTATACATTTTTTATATCCTTCTCCATTAACCGTTTCATTAACGAGAGCTTGTCTATATCTTTCATTCGATGTTGCTGAATCAGTTGAAAAGCTTTCTCAGCCATCAACAAGTATTTTCGTTCATTGTTTTCTACTAGAGTACATTTTTCTTCAATATGTTTATACAATATATCCAGACCCTCTTGTTTGCTGGCTACTGTTTTTACTACCGGAATGGAATAAGTTTCATGACTATCCCCTACCATTAGTCGTAAATTTTTAACAAACAAATCCGCATCTGGACGATCTGCTTTATTCACTACAAAAATATCAGCCACTTCCATCAATCCTGCTTTCATAGTTTGAATTTCATCGCCTGCTTCCGGTACTAATACTACGATAGTTATGTCGGCCAATCCTGCAATTTCCACTTCACTTTGCCCTACTCCTACTGTTTCTACTATTATATAATCGAAATCAGCACACTGCATTACATGAGTAATTTCCAATATTTTTGGGTGTAGTCCACCAAGACTACCACGAGAAGCAAGTGATCGAATAAAAACATCGGGGTGATTGTACCAGCGGCTCATCCGAATACGATCGCCCAGTAAAGCCCCTAGGTTGAATGGAGAAGAAGGGTCTACACACAAAACACCTACTTTTTTATCCTGACTGACAATCTGTTCTATCAAGGCATCGGTAAGTGTACTTTTTCCTGCACCTGGAGGGCCTGTAATACCAATAACTTTTGTATGGCGAGGATGTATAGATTGCAGCAATTCCTGGTATCCTTCATATTCGTTTTCGACCAACGAAATACATCTAGCCAGCAACCGTCTGTTTCCTTCCGTAATATGGGTGAGTATATTATTCCACATGCTGCAAATATTGCCCGAAAATAAGGATATAGCATTTGCATTTATATTTGTCCTCTATATTATTTTTTTTACTACATGTTTATAGCTGGTTTTACTATTATTAAGAATGCAATTATCAATGACTACCCAATAGTGGAAGCCATCAATTCTATCTTACCAATTGTAGATGAAATGATAGTATTGGCTGGAGATAGTGAAGATGACACTTTACAACTTATTCAATCTATAAAGAGCGATAAAATAAAGATTCATCGTTCTGTATGGGACAATACTTTAAGAAAAGGAGGAGAAATTCTGGCTGTAGAAACCAATAAAGCTTTTAAACTTATAAATCCCAAAGCCGACTGGGCCTTTTATATTCAAGCAGATGAAGCTATACATGAACAATATTTGCCTGCTATAAAACAAGCTATGGAACAATATGCTACCGATAAAAAGGTAGAAGGCTTGTTATTTAACTATACTCATTTTTATGGCACTTACGATTATGTTGGAGACAGCCGTAAATGGTATAGTAAAGAAATAAGGGTTATTAAAAATGATCCCTCTATTTACTCCTACAGAGATGCTCAGGGATTTAGAAAGGAAGGTAGAAAATTGCAGGTAAAACTGATTAACGCATTTGTATACCACTATGGTTGGGTGAAGAGCCCAAAACAAATGAAAATGAAACTGAAAAATGTTGGAAATCTCTGGTATGATGATTCTTCTGAATACTGGCAAAGCTATTTAAAGAGTGACGATATTTTTAACTTCGACGACTATGATTCCTTGACAATTTTTAAAGCAACTCATCCTAAGGTATTGGAAGAAAGAATTAATAATCAACACTGGAATTTAAATATTGATGTATCTAAAAAAAGAATGACCTTAAAAAATAAGGTTCTATATTTAATAGAAAAGATAACTGGGAAAAGATTATTTGAATATAGCAACTACAAGATAATAAGATGAGTAACAGTTTTGCACCTCAGCCTTTAAAAGCATTGACGAATACTACCCCACTAATATCAGTGGTTGTAGCTACATATAATGGAGAGCGGTTTATTAAGGAACAAATAGATAGTATAATTAATCAAACGTATAAGTATATTGAGATAATAATTGTTGATGATTGTTCTACCGACAATACTGCTAATATTTTAAAAGACTATTCAAATAAATACGACAATATAAAAGTTCATATCAATAATACTAATCTTGGATATATAAAGAACTTCGAAAAAGGGCTTTCATTTGCTACTGGTGAATTAATTGCGCCTAGTGATCAGGATGATATCTGGTATACCGATAAACTTGAATTTCTATTACATCATATCAATAATAACCCAATAATCTATTGCGATTCTGAATTAATAAATGACCAGAATATTGCCAATGGAAAAAAGCTTTCTGATATAAAAAGGCTTGCAACATATACTACTGCAATTAATTATTCTATAGGTAATGCTGCCGCAGGGCATGCAATGTTGATAAGAAAAGAAGTAATTGATTCCTGTTTTCCATTTCCCAATATGATTCCGCACGATTACTGGATTGGATTCATTGCAACTTTTTATGGACATGTTGAGTATGTAAATAAAGTTTTTATCCGTTACAGACAGCATACTGCAAATGTATTTGGGGTAGGAAAAAAGAAAGGAGGAATTAATTCGAAAAAGAAAAAGAAAGAAGATTACGAAACCTTAAAGATTAAAGCAATTGAAAGAGTAAATATTCTTTATAACAATTGCCCGGACAACTTAAGTACAGAAAAATTATTCTTTCAAAAGTTGGCTACATATTATAAAGATCAGCATATTCTGAACAGGTTTAATAAAGTTCTCTTATTTCTTAAAAACCGAAAGGAGATGATGGCTTTCAAAAACCGTTCAGAGATTCGTAAAATATTATTTTGCTTAAAAATGTTTTTTAAAACTGTTTAACCAATGACTATAATTTCCTGAAGAAATGATTTGAGAAAATATTCTTCTTGTAAATTTCAGCATGATTTAATAAACTATATAAAATATTGTATTACACAATGATTATGGAGCTTAATTTTATGTAAACGATTAATAATAATTTACTTCGATACTTTGCAAATCCGAACTATAAAGAAGATTCCAATAATTTAAAATAAACAAAAATTAATTAAATTTTTAATTGTGATACATTCAATCCTCATCAGCCGGACAGACAGCATAGGAGATGTAATGCTTACATTGCCTATGGCTGCAGTGTTAAAAAAGCACTACCCGCAAGTAAAGATTGGTTTTATTGGTAAATCGTACACAAAGCCTGTGATTGATACCTGTATTCATGTGGATGAATTTATAGATGTAGAAGATTTTTATACGAAGGATATAAAAATTGATGGAAAAATACCAAGCGCCATCATTCATGTATTTCCATTTAAACAAATTGCTAAAAGAGCAAGTAATTTAAAGATTCCTTTACGAATAGGTACCACTAATAGATTATATCATTGGACCACTTGTAACAAGCTGGTAAGACTGAGTAGAAAAAATTCTTCTTTACATGAATCCCAACTTAATTTAAAGCTATTAAAAGCATTTGGTATCCAGGAAGAAATTGAGCTGCAGGAGATAGCCAACAATTATGGATTTAGTAAAATTGAAAAGTTGTCCGCCGAATTTACAAGCTTGATAGATCCTTGCAAATTCAATCTTATACTGCATCCAAAATCGCAAGGAAGTGCGCGAGAATGGGGACTTGATAATTTCGCACTACTTATACAGCTTTTAGATAAAAAACGTTATAAAATATTTATTTCTGGAACCTCTACAGAAAGAGCTTTATTAAACCCTTTGTTCAACACTGTAGGAAATATGGTTACAGATATAACTGGAAGAATGAATCTGAATCAATTTATATCTTTTATTTATAATGCTGATGGCTTGATTGCAAACAGTACCGGACCGCTTCATATAGCGGCTGCATTGGGCAAACATGCCATAGGTATCTTTCCTCCTATGCGTCCTATTCATCCTGGAAGATGGCAGCCTGTAGGAAAAAATGCCCTTGTTTTTGTGTTGGATAAGTCTTGTAATGACTGCCGTAAAAACCCGGCAATCTGCAGTTGTATACGCAATATTTCCGCCTATGAAATTCAACATAAGCTTGATGAGATAATTGCATCAACCCTTTAAATACTATAACATTTTGATTTTTATTGTACTTTCCCTGATTTTTGTAAGAGAAAACACAAACCATGAACGCTATAGACATTGATAAAAAGCTGGAAACATTCAGTAAACTTATTCAGGAATTCGGATTAGGAACTTTCCCTGCTAAAGAAGTATGGCAACGCCAGAAAGAGATAGCAGAGAACTTTAAAGCAGCCCAGTTTGAGACAGCTGAAATGAGAGATGGAGCCAATGATAGGTTTCAGCAACTAACCAGCCTGATGAAGGAAAAAGAGAATGAGGTAGAGGCTTCCAACGAAAAGTTTGCAGAAGAAGCAGAACAGCTTGTTGCTCAGATGGCAATTATTATTGCTAAACAAACAGAAGAAGTTGCTTTAGATAAAAATGATTTCCAGGAACTGAGAAAACTTTCCAATCAAGCCTTCGAGTTCTTTAAAGTGCCAAGGTGGCCTTCCAAAGACAGAAGAACTATAGCATGGGATAAATATGCTGGTTTAAAGAATTTCATTAAGAGTCAGGAAGATGGTTTGTATACCAAGGAGAGAGAAGATAGAGCAAAGCTGATAACCCGCTCTTTAGAGATTACCGAAAAGCTTTGTGTGGTAGTAGATGCTTGTCACCCCAGTACTGATATTAATGAAGTAGCTAATATAGTAAATCGATTTAATCTATTTGCTACTGAAGTCGGATTAACAGAACATGCCGCATGGTATTTAATAGAAAAGCCAGATGATGTCAAGTATCCATTGAAGGCAAGAACAGCTACTTTGAACGATGTAAGAAACTTCATTACACACTATAAAGATCATATTACCAGAGAACATAAAGGAGAAGTATTTAACAGTATTGATGCATTAAAAGAAGATTTAAACAAGGCTTGGGAAAGCCATAAAGAAGATCAACAGAAAAGGCAGGAAGAATGGGAAATCAAGAAGAAGGAAAGAGAGGAGAAAAGAGTTGAATGGGTAAAGAATCAGCAAAACTTTTTAGCCATGCTGGAAAAGAGACTGGAAAACCAGACTGCTTACAGAGAAAAACAGGAAAAGTATTTACTCGGACAAAAAGAGTATGCCGAACGTTTTGAAAGCAGGGTAAAAAACCAACAGGATTATATAGGAAAACTGCAGGAACAATTAGAGGATCTGGAGAAGAAACACGAGACTGCATGGACAGAAAGTTTCCGCGAGAAAGTAGAAGAATGGATGCAGGAAAAGAATGAGAAAATTGAGGCAGTTACCAAAGATATCGAAGTATTAAAAGAGAAGGTAATTGACATTAATAAAAACATTGCCGAGCTACCAGAAAAGATAAAAGAACTGGATGCTTCTATCGAAGAAATCAAATCGAAGATTGATGAAGTAAAACAAAAACTAACTAACGACTCTTTTACACAGCAAACAAGTACTAGTAACGAACAAAATGAAGTGACATTAGAAAATAGTCATGAAGAAGAAACTATGTAATTTTATACTTAATTTAATTTATAAACCATGAACTTATCAAAACTGTTTCTAAGTTTAACAATCTTGTTTTGCAATATTCTTTATGCGCAAAATAAAAAAGATACTTCTCAAGTACTTATGCAAACTATTGGGGAACACTATGCAGGGCCATTAAAAAAAGGTTTGGCTTCGGGAAAAGGAGAATCCTTTGGTATTCATCATTATATAGGCATGTTTAAAAATGGATTACCAAATGGAAAAGGTAAATATATGTACAATGACAGTGTTTATTATGAAGGTGAATTTCAAGATGGAATTAAAGAAGGCAAAGGTGAAATGCATGACAGAAAAAAAACAGGTGCCGATAGTGTAGTAAAAGGCTATTGGAGTGGCGATATATATCGAGGTAAAAGTTACACTACCTATACAATTAGTGGTACCAATAATTTTGATAATGTAGACGTAAACTATTCGGGAATCAGTGGTAATAGAATAACCTTTGAAATTTCTACCACTTCAGGTTCTCCTAATCCTCAACTTGTAACAAGCAATACTGGTTATGTACTTTCACTGGTAGAACTCGTTTCACTTGATAATCCTTCTAAAGTAAGATATCTTTCAGAGTATCAGACTGGAATCAAATCTTCCTGGACATTTGAATTGCTTACTTTCCCAATCAAACTACAAGGAAAATTGTCCAATGGTCGTTTTATTTCTTTGGAATTATATAAATCTGCAGACTGGTCGGTAAGGTTGTATATGAATAAATAATGTAGAAACAATTATTTTAAAATTTATATTTACCAAATCACTTCACCAAAGCATCATACAACACCTCTACAGGGTGTAATGCCTTTCGGTTAGCCCCATCCTTTATCTGATGGCGACAACTGGTCCCTGGAGCAGCTATAATTACCTCATCGCCTTGCTTTCTTACAAAAGGAATCAGTACAAGTTCACTCACCTGTACCGATAATTCGTAATGTTCTTTCTCGTATCCAAAAGAACCTGCCATACCGCAGCATCCCGATGGAATAGTTTCTACAGAATAGTTGGCAGGGAAGCTGAGTACCTTCACCGTTTTGTTCAATAATCCAACCGATTTCTGCTGACAGTGGCCATGTAGTTTTATCTCTTTATGCGCAGTGGTGAATTGTTCTTTTTTAATATTGCCTTTATCTATTTCCAGAGCAATAAACTCATCAATCATAAACACATTCTTCGCTAGCTCTTTAGATGCTTCATGAAGCTTTTCATCCACTAGATCGGGGTACTCGTCTCTGAACGATAGAATGGCCGAAGGCTCTATTCCTATCAATGGTCTATCGGCAGTTACCAGTGCATGTAGCAACTCCACATTGCGGTTAGCAAACGTCTTGGCCTTCTTCAGCATTCCCTTGCTCATAGGCGCCCTTCCACTATCCAAGTGGTATGGTATAATTACCTCATATCCAAGATGCTCCAATAGCAGGATTGTTTTAATACCAATAGGAGTATCATTAAAGTTGGTAAACTCATCACAGAAGAGATAAACAGTCTTTAGTTTTTCCTCCTCATTAGTTTTTCCTGTTTTAGTTTTTATTTTTTCATTGTACCAATCCAATAGTGTTTCATCATGCAGCAATGGCATAGAACGTTGCGGTGCAAACCCTATAATTCTCTTAATCGTTTTACTGATGAAAGGTTGTTTCATCATATAATTATAAATGCCCGGCGCTATCGATCCCAGCTTAGCCGAAGTACTAAAATTAGCTATAAGTCTCGATCTAAATGGCACTCCATTATCATCATAATAATGCTGCAGAAACTCCGCCTTCAATTTGGCCATATCTACATTCGAAGGACACTCCGATTTGCATCCCTTGCAGCTCAAACAAAGGTCCATTACTTCCTTAATCTCTTTATGATTAAATCGATTCGCTTTAGTAGAGTTGGTCAGAAACTCTCTCAGTATATTAGCCCTTGCACGGGTAGTATCTTTCTCGTTGCGGGTAGCCATAAACGAAGGACACATTGTGCCACCACTCAGCTCCGTTTTTCTGCAATCCCCCGATCCGTTACATTGCTCCGCATGTTGCAGTACATCCTGATTGGCATAGCGGAAATAAGTTTTAAATTCCGGAGTCTGCTGTCCCGGCACATACCGTAGCATGGTATTCATAGGAGGCGTATCCACAATCTTGTTCGGATTAAAAACATTGTTGGGATCAAAGGTTTTCTTCACCTCTTTCAGTAAGGCATAGTTATGCTCGCCCACCATCTGTTTTATAAACTCACCCCTTAGTCTACCATCACCATGTTCGCCACTCAGCGATCCCTTATATTTCTTCACCAGTGTAGCAATCTCTTCCGCTATTTTTCTAAAGAGTTCATTACCCTCAACAGTTTTTAAATTAATAATCGGACGAAGATGAATCTCTCCACTACCCGCATGAGCATAGTGAACAGAGTACAAATTGTATTGCTTCAATATCACATTAAACTCGCGGATAAAATCGGGAAGGTCATGCACATCTACTGCAGTATCTTCTATTACCGGCACCGCCTTTTCATCACCAGGAAGATTACTCAATAAGCCTAGTCCTGCCTTACGAAGACTCCATATTTTCTTGCTGTCATTTCCAAACAATAATGGAAAATGATAACCCAGACCCGCAGCCCTCATGTCTGCCTCCACATCCTTACAGATAGCCTCAATGTCCGCACGGTTATCTCTGCAGAATTCTATAACCAGTATCGCCCCGGGGTCGCCCTGTACAAAGAAACGATTCTTATTTTGTTCTATATTATCCTTCGTACATTCCAGTATATAATGGTCTATCAGTTCGCTCGCACTCGGGTTATATTGCAGGCCAATCAGGTTGGCTCTCAATGCCTCATCTATGCTATTAAAATGTACGCATAGCAAGCCAACTTCTGCAGGCGGCAGTGGACTCAAATTTAGTTTTATCTCCGTCAAAAAAGCAAGTGTACCTTCCGATCCTGCTATTAGTTTACAAAAATTAAAGTCTTCTTCGCCAGCCGTAAAAGGAGCCGTTTCCAGCAGCATATCTACTGCATATCCCGTATTCCTTCTCTCCACTGTTTTCTTCGGAAATTCCTTTCTAATCTCTTCCTGGTTATCCGCATTACTCAGCAGGCTACGAATCTTTTTATAAATAGCCCCTTCCAGTGTTGCTGCTTCACATTTAGCATGAAATTCATCTATCGATAATGCCCCAAAAGTCACTTTACTGCCATCACTCAGTATCGCTTTTACTTCCAGCAAATGTTCCCTCGTACTTCGGTAAACAACCGAGTTGGAGCCGCAGGAATTGTTGCCCACCATACCACCAATCATCGCCCTGTTGGCAGTAGATGTTTCAGGGCCAAAGAACAATCCATGAGGCTTCAGGTACATGTTCAGCTCGTCTCTTATCACACCCGGCTGCACCCTTACCCAATGTTCCGCTGTGTTCAGTTCCAGTATCTTGGTAAAGTGTTTCGATACATCTACAATTATTCCATTCCCTACCACCTGTCCCGCAAGCGATGTGCCGGCAGTACGAGGTATAATAGAAGTACTATTCGCGGTAGCAAATTGTATCAGCAGCAATATATCTTCCTCCGTTGTAGGAAGAGCAACCGCCAGTGGCATCTCTCTATACGCCGATGCATCGGTAGCATACAGTGTACGAATGGTATTATCGGTAAACAAATCGCCCTTTAGCGATGCTTTCAGTTGCTTGAAATCCATGCTCATTAGTTGCTGATTAAGGACTGCAAATGTAACAACAATCTGCTTTAGCTAATTTACGAAATTGAACACCCCATTACAGGTCATATTAGCCCCCTCTTTTATTATATTATACCATTTATCCTAATAAAGTGCCGATAAATTTCATTACAAACTCTCCAATTTTATAGCACTTTATGCTTATTATTTTTATGATAATTTTAGGGTAACAAA
>Ga0214192_1000846_pt1 | contig 18060 bp, 20 predicted proteins | sample TroBogEpilimnion_44_FD_153030 | JGI IMG/M metagenome (GOLD analysis project Ga0214192, IMG submission 153030) | Freshwater microbial communities from Trout Bog Lake, WI - 29JUL2008 epilimnion | ecosystem: Environmental > Aquatic > Freshwater > Lake > Epilimnion/Euphotic zone | place: Trout Bog... | reverse complement strand
TCTTATAGAAAAAACTTTATACCTAAATTTAAAATGGAGGATGACAAAGTGCAGCAAAAAAGTTAGTATGAAGTGGACTTCTCTTCTGGCGCAGGGGTGGACTAAAATACCTGGCGCACAACAGTCTTTCCACCCAAAGTCGTATAAATCAATAGATTTAGAGAGGAGAATTGATAAAAACGAATTGAAGAATTTTAAGATAATCAAGTTTTGTTACCAAAAGCTTATGAAATTGATAGCGTTTTTAGTAATTTAAGTATACATTCACACCCCTAGGCCTTCGTTGCCTTCAGCCTAGGCCTTACACTGGTACTATAATCTATTTAGGAGAATACTGTACATCAACTGTACTAAGCCTTTCATTTAGCTTAGTTATAACCTGAAGGGTAATGTTCATGTCGCTTTCAACAAACAGTACTTGAGAGCTTGGCAAGACAATATTAAAGCCATATTGTTTTGCCAGCTCGGTTATTACTTCAATGGTACTTTTATGAACTTGGGCAATCGCCTCAGAGTGAGCTTCTTCTAAAGCGTTTTTTTTACTCTGCATTTCCTTTTGAGTTTGGCTTACTTTTTTATTAAACTCCAAGACTTTCAAGTTAAACTTCTCTTCGCTTAAGACTCCCCGCTGTTTAATCAACTCAGCTTCTATGCTCTTAATGTTAATTTCTTTTTCAGTCAATTCTCTTTGTATTTTATCACTAATTTCGTTAATAGACTTCTTCACATGTTTAATAGCAAGAGAATGTTCTAATATTGACTCAACATCAACAACTGCCGCTTTAGCAACAAATTTGCTTTCTTGTGCCCAAGAAACACTAGGTACTATAATTAATACCAGAAAAATCCATTGCAAACATTTCATCTAAGACCAACCAATATCTGATTAAAAGTGTGTAGAGAACTTAATATGGAACACTTGTTTTTCATCGTATTTTTTCTTTTTAATTGGGAATCCCCAATCCAATCTTATAGGGGCAATTCTAGTTACCCAAAGAACACCGAAACCAACGGAAGCCCTAAGTGACTTGTCATTATGAAATCCATTGAGTGTTTTTGAGTCCGCATCCCATAAAGATCCCGCATCACAGAACAGCGCTCCGGTTATATTAAACTCCTCTGGTAACCCGACTGGAAAATTAAGTTCCGTTGATAATGTATAATATTTCTGTCCTCCCAGACCTTCCTCAGTAACTATATCTCTAGGACCAATACCACCCTGGGCAAACCCCCTTAAACTATAGTCTCCCAGATTAAATCTATCTGAAATTCTTACTTTTTTACCACCCACTCCTTTAATATGACCCGCGGCAGCAGAAACTTTTACAGTATATTTATTTTCAATAAAAGATTTAAATACTTTTCCGTCAAGATCATGCTTCAAATACTTAGTATTTCCTCCCAAGCCAGCATATTCTTGTGTACCAGTTACTATATAACCATTTTTAGGCAACACTCTGCTATCAGTCCTGTCATATGTTAAACTGTGAGATAATGATGAAGTAACAAAATTACCCATTTGCTCTCTAATAAATACTGAAGATGAGCTTCCGGGGGCTTTCAACTGATCACGCTTTATTCCATAATCAATTTCATGAGATAAATCATCAGATATGTCGTAACCTAAAGAAAATTTAGCACCAGTGGATTTTAATGAATAATTTAGTTCCTTATCGGTGAATCCACTTCCACTACCATTTTCACTTCTAAATACGTTTCCTCCCAAGGAAAGATCTCTATCCATAAAATTTGGATCTGTTAATCCAGCATAATAATAAATACTCTTTCTACCAGCTTGAACGCCTGCACTTAAGTACTTACCTGTTCCAACAAGGTTTCTTTCAAGAAAAGAAACTCTTCCAAATGGTCCTCCTGCAGTATTATAACCAATATCCAAGCCTATTGAAGAAGTAGATTTTTCTTCAACATTTATGTTAATATCATACCTATCACTTTTGTCTGTAGGCGAAAGACTAAGAGACATCTTTCCAAAATAATCTAGGTTTCTGATATTTCTTTCCCCTCTTTCAATTTTTCCTCTATTATAAACATCTCCTTCAGCAATTTTTAGCTGTCGTCTAATCACATGATCTTCAGTTTTTAAGTTACCTTCAACGTTAATCCTATTGATAAATATTTTTTCAGCTTGATCAACAACCATAACCACATCAACCGTACCAGACGAAGGATTAGTCTTTATCTCCGGATGAACGTCCGCTTGTGGATACCCTTTTCCGGCAAGGTAATCTGTAATACGTTCTGCCGTTTTCTGCACTGCGCTAAGGTTGAAAGTTTGACCCTCATTTTTATCAATAAATTTCAAAATTTCTTCATTATTGATACTTGTGAGCTTGTTATCCAAAGTTGTCTTACCAAATTTATACTTGGCCCCCTCTTCCATTGAGTAAGTAAGGATAAAACCTTCTTTGGTTTGTAATAAGTCTGCTGTTACAGATATAATCCTAAAATCAGCGAAACCAACAGAATTATAAAATTGTTTTATAAGATGCTTGTCATATTCAATTCTTTCAGGATCATAAGTATCATTACTTTCTAAAAATCTAAACCACCTAGCTTCCTTGGTAAGGATTATAGATTTTAGTTCAGAATCTTTATAATTTTGATTTCCAACAAAATATAAGCTTCTTACTCCGGTTTTTGGACCTTCATTAATTTCGAAAATAACTTTAACTCTATTATTTTCTTGCGATTCGATTTTCGAGTTTACTTGTACAGAGAACCTACCAGAACGCTTATATATTTCTTTAATCTTTTCGACATCCGTTCTAAGCTTAGCTTTCTTTAAGCTCTCACCTGCGCTTGTGTATATCTCGTTTGTTAAAAGAGCTGTTTTTACTTTATTATTTCCTGTAAATACTACTTTGCTAACAAATGGTGTTTCAACCACACTAACCGCTAATAATCCATTATTAAATTCTATGCTAATATTTTCGAAAAGAGAAGTTGAATAGAGGTTTTTAACGGCATCACTCCTTGCCTGCTCAGAATATTCATCTCCGACATTAATTCCTAAATATTCTTGAATAGTTGATTGTTCAACTCGTTGATTACCTTTGATATTTACTCTGTCTACTCGTGCTGCAAACACTTGCATAGAAAACATAGTAACAACCATCAACAGTATAATTTTTAAAACTTGATTCACACGCATAACCTATTCACTAACTAAATAATTTAGATTTTTATACCATCTACAAGAAAAAATACAATCGAAAAATGCACGAACAATGCCAGACTTAAAGGAATAAATATTATCGTGGACGATAATACAATTTTAGTTAAATTGAAGAATGGTATTAATAAGGAAACTTACCTTTACCAATAGCTATTTTTTTGCTAGAATACCCAACAAATTACTTTAAATCCCAATATTTAGATGCTCAGTTCACAACTTAACAGCAAGTCTATCGCACGCATTGCTGCGATTCAAACTTTATACCAATTTGAAACCGACAAACATAATACTAATATTGAAACATTGCTGCTGCAGATTATTGATTTTTATCGAGACAAGGATATAAAGAGTGATTATGAACTTGATTCAAGAAGTCTGCTAAAGCTAAAGCCAAGTTTTAACTACTTAAAGGAATTGGTTAAATATACACATGACCACCTAGAAGAAATAGATCAAATTATTGAAAATCATCTGTCCAATGAATGGACTATAAACAATCTACCAAAATTGCTTTTTGCTACTCTTCGTGTATCCATTTGCGAGATGAAGTATTTTCCAGAAACCCCGCGCAACGTTATTATTAATGAATATACCGATATAGCAAGTGACATGCTTGATGAAGGCCAGGTAGGCTTTGTTAACTCTGTGCTAGATAAGTACGCCGATAAAAAAAGGTAACAATGTCAGCATCCACAGGATATCGAGGTAAATTCATCAAAGTTAAAACAGCAAAAAGGAGAAAAACTTCTTCCACAAGATGGCTAGCCAGGCAATTAAATGATCAATATGTTGCTCGCTCCAAAATTGATGGTTATAAATCAAGAGCAGCCTATAAGATTATCGAAATTAATGATAAATTTCATATTTTAAAAGCTGGTTTTAATGTAGTAGATCTTGGAGCCGCCCCTGGAGGGTGGTCACAAGTTGCAGCAAAAATAATTAAATCTGATTCAACCAATGCGCCTAATAAACTTATAGCCATCGATTTACTTCAAATTGAAAATATTCCAGGAGTAATTTCCTTCCAGAAAGATTTTTATGATCCTGATACCCAAGAAATAATTATAAATGCTCTAGAAGGTAATCTCGCTGATGTGGTGATGAGCGACATGGCAGCAAATACCATAGGTCACAGCCAAACTGACCATCTTAGAATTATGGCATTATGCGAAAATGCGCTTCATTTTGCACTAAAAATCCTTAAACCTGGGGGGCATTTTGTAGCCAAAATATTCCGAGGCGGAGCTGAAGTAGACCTACTGAACATAGTAAAACAACATTTTAAAAACATAAAGCACTTCAAACCAGATTCGAGTCGTAAAGAATCAAGCGAGTTCTATTTAATAGCTTTAAATAAAAAGGAATGATCTTATGAAAAAAAACCTTACAACTCTTTTTACTGCAATATTATACTTCCTGCATAAGACAAAAATAGTTGAGGGATTTTTAGGAAAAACAAAGCCGAGCACCGCAATGTACTCAAATGTACATGAGGAGCGAAGGCAAGTTTTAACAACAAAATCACCAACTAGGTTGACTTATGCAGGAAGTCTATTAATTTTTGTTATATCTAATGCCCAAGCACAAGAGTTTAAAATTGGGATAACTCAACATGATTTTGATACGAAACTAAACCATAGGGTCGAGAAAGGACAAAATATTATCATTGAATACTTGTTTGATAAACTAGATAACTACCTAAGAGCTTATCCTCATATAGGAGCAAGCATTAATAGCAAAGGTTATACAAGCAATCTCTACACCGGCGTAACGTGGCAAGCTGATTTTGATAATACCTTCTTGGTCGAAGTATCTCTTGGTATCTCACTCAATAATGCAGAGAGAAAAATATCCAAAAAACGTAGAGGACTAGGATCCAATTTACTTTTTAGAGAGTCATTATCACTTGGGTATAAACTCTCTCAAATACATTCGATCTCTTTAATGATAGACCACATTTCCAGCGCTGATATAGCCAAACCAAATCCTGGCTTAACTGATATTGGAATTAGATATGGTTATAAATTCTAATAACAACCCCTTGGATACCCTTTAAGCACGAAATAAAGATCTGGTAAAATGAAAAATACGGTTTGTGCAAGCAACAGTAATTTTTTTCTAGTTTTTATGGTAATAAACCTAATCTCTTACGACCATTACTGAAATAGAAGAATGTCTTACTATCTTTGAAGCATTTGGCCCAAGCATATAATCTCTAAGCTGAGGTCTGACTGCGGAGATAATTATCAAATCAGCATTCTCATTCTCAGAATATTTTATTACCTCATCATAAACCGCTCCTCTCCCAATGTAATAGTCAACATCTGCTCCTTTAGGAATATATTTATCTACTATTTCATCAAATTGCTTAGTATATTTTTGTTTTTGATCACTCATCCAGTGCCTTGGTAAATAGTCTTCTATCATTTTCATTCCAAAGTCTGGCATTATATAAATTAAATGTAATTTTGAACCAAAGGCGTTAACAAAATTCAAAGCTGGTGGAAAAACAGCCCTTAAGGACTGTTTATCAGATAAATCAATTGGAATAATAATATTCTTGAACATAAAAATTAAGCTATTTTAATAAAAACTATTGTTTAGGGTCAGTCTTAAATCCTGGAATAACAAAACCACTGGTAAAATCAGAATCTTCTATATCATAGAGTACAGGATCTGCGGATTTAAATCTACTAAGTCTTGAATTCAAAAGAGTTAGAAAATTTTCTACTATCTTTTTATCAACAGACTTACTAGCCACAAATATAGCTGAGACCGCAACTGTTTCCTCATCTTCACTAATACCAGGATAACCACCCCCTGCTAACACTACTTTTTTGAATTCTGGAGAATTTTTTACTAATAAATCAATCTTATCACTATCTATCGTAACAAAATCACACTCACATGTGTGCGTTACCATATTTATCAACTGGTTTGGATGACCAGTCATCATCATAATCGCATCAATTTTACCATCACAAAATTCTTTTGCATAATTTTCATGAAGTATTTCAATATCTTGCGGAGGTTTCTTGAAATTATAATATTCAACAAGGGCATCATAAGCAACCGAACTATCGGATCGCGGTGGGCCATTAGAAATTTTCTTACCCTCTAAGTCTCTAAAGAATAGAATTTTATCATCATCCTTAACTAAGACAGTAAAATATTCATCATGCAAGCGCAATAGTTGATACATATCTTCAAAGGGCTCGCTATCTGCAAAATAACCCGTTCCGCTATATGCTTGCACCGCTATATTAGACAAAGTAAATGCAAAATCTATTTGCCCTTTTTTTAATAAACCTATATTTTCTAGCGATCCAGTGGTTGGAACAACTTCGCATTTTATACCCTCATTCGCATTAGATATAACCCGACATAAATTCAATCCAATATTATAATATCCCTCAAGTAGACTGCCACTACCAATTTTTATAGTTTTTGTCTCAATAGCACTAGCTGAACTAATATATAATGTTAGTACGGAAGCTATATAGATTAATCGAAAAATTTTCATATCAGTTACCTCTACGTCAATTTTTAGGAGTTATACATTTCTTTATCCAACGTTCCTTCAGAATTATCTATAACCAAAGTTATAGTAGCATCCCCGGTAATGTTAATGGTTGTACTTATTAGATCAAGGACTCTATCGACCCCAACTAGAAGAGCTACTCCTTCTATTGGTAATCCAACCGAAGTAAGCATTATGGGTAACATAATTATAAATGACCCAGGTATACCCGCTCCACCTATTGAGCCAAGAGTTCCAGTCATAATAATAATAATATAATCCGAGAATACTAAATCTACTCCCATTGCCTGAGCAAAGAAGATGACTGATAAACCAAGCTTAATAGACAAACCATTCATGTTAATTGACGCGCCTAGCGGCAAAACGAAAGAAGTACTCGACTCAGACACACCAAGTCTATTTCTACATACTTGCATAGTAGTTGCAAGGCTAGCCTTACTACTACCAGTAGACATAGCAATCATCTGATATTCTATACTCTTTCTATAAAACGGCATCGGGGACAGCCTACAAAATACCATTATAATCAGGCCATAGATTATATACTGCAGTACGTAGGCCAAAATTATTGCCCGCACTAATTTCCCTAGTGTATATATTACATCTATCCCTTGCGTACCAATAACCCAAGCAGTAAGAGCGAAAGCAGCATATGGCGATAACTGGACCACCAAAGCAATCATTTTTAATACTAGCTTCGCAGCAGCATGAATGAAATTGCGCAATGGATCAGCAGCAGAATCCATCCCATTAATTATTATACCTGTAAATATAGAAAAAAATACGACTTGTAAAATATTGGAATCAGCAAACGCCTGAAAAATATTATTAGGAACAATTTCAATAAAAAATTGCAAAAGATCAAAATCATTTTCTTTAAAATTTCTGTCCGCTGCCACAGGCCCTATATCGAGAATAACGCCTGTTCCAGGTTCTAGGATAAATGCTACCCCCAGACCAAACGTTACTGCTAGACAAGTTGTTCCTAAATAAGCTATAACAGATTTTTTTGCTACTCTGCCTATAGAGCTCGGGTCTCTCATTCCGGTAATACCAGAAACTAAACTAAAAAATAGCAGTGGAACAATAACCATTTTTATCAAACGGAGAAAAACTGTACCGATAGGTTTTACAGTTTCGACATGCTCAGGGATATATATTCCAAAAAACACTCCTAAAATTAGGCCTAAAAATACCTTATGCCATAATTTCATAAGCAACCCCCCCTATAGTACCGACTAATAAAAGCCTTAAATTACACCATACTCTAACTTGCATGAATCCAATCCATATACTCAACTAATCCATCAGTAATATCAAGCTTAATTATTTGAGGTAATCGATAATTATGATTTAATTTTATTGATTCTTCAATAATTTTATAATTTTTAGAGGCCGCTTTTATTATTAAACGAAACTCTTTTTCTTGTCGACATTCCTCTTCATAATAAAAAAAACTTTTAACTTTATCAATCTGAACGCAAGCTGCTAACCGTTGTTCAACAAGCTTGCCAGCAATTTTATTTGCTATATCTTCACTATCAGTCGTTGTGATTACAATACAAGATTCTCTAGATTTCACACCACCTCAACAAATGCATTAGGAGTTTCAAATAATTTTATCTTAATTATTTGAAACAAATTTTTAGTAAATAGCTTGGGTATAATATCCACTTTAAGGTGCAGTGCTATATTCTCTGCTGTAGGATTAGATTTTAAATAATATATATTTTGGCCCGTATAATTAGCAATAAACAACCCTAGTTCTACATCCTCATGATGTAAAATTACATTATGATCAAAATTATGGTCAATCCATTCTTTCATCACCGATTTCAAGTGCCCAAAATCTACAACCATCCCAAGATCGTCTAGCTTTTCTGATCTTGCTGTAATTTCAAGAACATATCTATGGCCATGAAGATATTTACATTTATGCTTATGACCAATAACCCTATGTCCAGCATCAAACTCTATACGACGAGTGCATTCAATCATATTATTCGCTTTATAAAAATTTAAGTAACGCCTGGTACTTTTCAAGAGTATTTAAAATAATATTAGCTTGCAAAGACTCCGGCTGCTGCTCAAGCAAGCTATTCTTTAAAAGTGTAACTTGATCCAAAGCTTCTTCTTTAGTTTCCCTGTCCACAAGAAGGGCAAATTCACTAAGAATATTCAACTCTTCACCTTTAACTTGCGCAACCCCACTAAATACAAAATATTTTTCTTCTTGTCCAGCCAAAAACACTGAGACAATGCCAGTGTTAATATTAGAGATAAGTTTACAGTGGCCTGGAAGGACACCAAATACCCCTTCTTGTCCAGGAAGATTTACCATATTTGCCTCTACATCGAGAAGAGTCATAGAGGGCAGTATGATTTTCACTGATAAAGTACTGTTCATCTCGAAACTATATTGTTACTTTTTCTTCAAGTTTTTTAGCTTTCTCCACTGCTTCTTCGATCGTTCCAACCATATAAAACGCAGCTTCTGGCATATAATCGTACTTGCCTTCAATCAGACCTTGAAAGCCCGCTATTGTATCTTCAAGATCAACAAACTTACCAGGCATCCCTGTAAATACTTCTGCTACATGGAATGGCTGAGATAAAAATCTTTGTATTTTACGAGCTCGGCTAACAATTAACTTATCTTCCTCTGATAACTCATCCATACCAAGAATTGCAATAATATCTTGGAGAGATTTATAAGTTTGCAAGATTCTTTGTACTTCCCTTGCTATATTATAATGCTTATCACCAACTATTTCAGGATCAAGCATTTGTGAAGTACTGTCGAGAGGATCAACTGCCGGATAAATCCCTAATTCTGCAATTTGACGACTTAATACCGTTGTAGCATCAAGATGCGTAAATGATGTTGCAGGAGCTGGGTCAGTCAAATCATCCGCGGGTACATAAATTGCTTGAACAGAAGTAATTGAACCATGCTTAGTCGAGGTGATTCTCTCTTGCAACATTCCCATATCTGTAGCCAATGTTGGTTGATATCCCACTGCTGATGGAATACGACCTAACGTGGCCGATACTTCCGAACCAGCCTGTGTAAACCTGAATATATTATCAATAAAGAATAAAACATCTTGACCACCATCCAAATCTCTAAAAGATTCAGCAATAGTCAATCCTGTCAGGGCTACTTTTGCTCGTGCTCCAGGAGGCTCATTCATTTGGCCATACACTAGAGAAACTTTTGATTCCTCAAGCTTATCTGGATTAATAACACCTGATGCGATCATTTCATAATAAAGATCGTTTCCTTCTCGCGTTCTTTCTCCTACACCCGCAAAAGCGGTATATCCACCATGCGCCTTAGCTACGTTGTTAATAAGCTCCATAATAATAACAGTTTTACCAACACCCGCTCCACCAAAAAGGCCAATTTTACCTCCCTTAGCATATGGAGCAAGCAGATCCACAACTTTTATACCAGTTGTCAAAATACTTCTCTCAGTCGATTGATCTTCAAAGGAAGGGGGCTGTCTATAAATCGAAGAATAGGTTTTAGAGATTATGGGGCCCTTTTCATCTACAGGCTCACCAATCACATTCATAATTCGGCCTAAAGTACTAATGCCAACTGGAATTTGAATTGGTTCACCGGTGTCCGTTACCTCCGTCCCCCTTGTTAGCCCATCAGTTGAATCCATAGCAATGCACCGCACAGTGTGATCGCCAATATGCTGAGCCACCTCTAACACTAATTTCTGACCATTATTTTCACACTGCAACGCATTCAAGATATTGGGGAGCTGTACCCCACCAGGGAACTTGACATCAACAATAGCTGAAATAATTTGAGTAATTTTGCCTTTGTTCATAATAATATTGCTTCCTTTTTAACTTATTTCTTTTTACCAAAAGGGTCTTCTTGATCTATTATTAATTGCCCAGAAATGGCGTAACTATCTGGCATCATCTCAGTCAATTTTATCTTTACCAATTCGGGTCTAGTATCGATAGATTCACAAACCACTTTTGTCACCATTTTAACAAGTTTGCGCTTTTGATCAAGCGTCCTACCAGCCATCATACTAATGTTAATTATTGGCATCTTTATCTTTCTAAATTTATTACTAAACAGTTAGTTATAGAATTTATGTGAGCTACAACAGCCCAAAATGCTCAATAGACCACAGATTCCGCTCCAGAAATAATCTCAGTAAGCTCCGTAGTGATAATCGCTTGCCTTGATCTATTTAGCTGTAGCGTCAACTTATCTATTAATTCACCTGCATTTCTTGTAGCATTATCCATCGCGGTCATTCTTGCCCCCTCTTCGCTTGCACGACTTTGGATCAACGCGTAATTAATTTGGCCACCAATGTATAAAATTATAACATTGTAGACTAATCCATCACCTTCATACTCAGAAGAAGCATTACTGATTTTGCTTTCGGTTCTGACTTGAACTGGTAAAATCTGTTCTCTGGTCATGACTTGGGTCATAGCATTTTTAAATTTGTTATAATATATGTAACAAGCTCCAACCTTTTCGCTTTCTATCAATTCCATAATTTTATCTTTTGCTTCTCTAGCAACAGATTCATAATTACCTTGAGAAACATGATAATACCCAACTATTTGCTTACCAAACTCATTTTTTAGAGCATCTATGCCTTTTTTGCCTATAACTAGCAGTTTAACTTCCTTGCCATCTGCGTTTAGTTTTTTTATATCAAGTTTAACTCTTTTAATCGTATTTGAATTAAAACTACCACATAAACCTCTCTCCGATGTCATAACTATTAAAAGATGCGGCATATTTTCAAGCTCTTTACTAAAAAACTTGCGATCAGCTGCCGATAAATCCATCAGATTGCCACTTGCAGAAATATCATACATAATGTCACCAAGCACAGAAGAATAATCATTTATATTCTCCGCTTGATCTTTTAGTTTTCTTAGCTTCGCAGCAGATACTACATGCATCGCTTTGGTAATTTTTTGAGTAGATTTAATACTCTTTACCCTATTTCTAAGATGCTTTAGACCAGACATTTTTCCTTATTTGTTATTGTCTAAAAATTCTTCTACAAACTTATCAAGATAAGCCTTTAATGCTTCTTCAGTTTCCTCACTCAAATTCTTCTGGGCGCGTATTGCAGAAAGAATACTATCTCCTTTTAACCGTACATCGTGCATAAGCTTGTCTTCAAAGAGCCTGACTTTAGAAACATCTATCTTTTCTAGATATCCTCTAACTCCAGCATACAAACTAATCACTTGCTCTTCAACTACCACCGGGGAATATTGGGGCTGTTTCAGAAGTTCGGTAAGCTTAGCTCCATGTTTAATTAGCTTTTGTGTCGATGCGTCTAAGTCAGAACCAAACTGAGCAAAAGATTCCATTTCCCTAAACTGAGCTAGCTCAAGCTTTAACGATCCAGAGACCTTCTTTATTGCTTTAATTTGAGCAGCAGATCCAACTCTACTAACCGATATTCCAACATTTACCGCAGGCCGAATACCCTTATAGAATAAAGCACTTTCAAGAAAAATTTGACCGTCAGTAATAGAAATCACATTTGTTGGGATATAAGCAGAAACATCTCCAGCTTGAGTTTCAATAATTGGCAGAGCAGTCAAGGACCCAGCTCCTTTATCATCAGATAATTTTGCCGCCCGTTCGAGTAATCGAGAGTGTAGATAAAAAACGTCTCCGGGATAAGCTTCACGCCCTGGTGGTCTTCTAAGTAAAAGCGAAATTTGACGATAGGCAACAGCATGTTTTGTTAAATCATCATAAATAACCAGAGCATGCATGCTATTATCTCTAAAATACTCACCAATTGCGCAACCTGTATATGGGGACAAAAACTGTAATGTCGCTGGATCAGAAGCGGTCGCAGAAACTACTGTAGTATACTCCATTGCCCCCGCTTCTTCTAATTTTCTTACAATCTGAGCAACGGTAGATCTTTTTTGACCGATTGCCACATATACACAAAAAATTTTATCGGCATCATCACCAGCCAAATGTGCTGGTTTCTGATTGATAATTGTATCAATCGCAATAGCGGTTTTTCCTGTTTGTCTATCGCCAATGATTAACTCTCTCTGACCACGACCTATTGGAATTAACGCATCAATAGCTTTAATTCCAGTCTGAACAGGCTCATGAACACTTTTGCGGCCGATAATTCCTGGCGCTTTAACTTCAATATGACTAAAATGTTTTGAGACGATTTCTCCCTTCCCATCAATAGGACGGCCTAGGGCATCAACTACTCTTCCAACCATGGCAGGACCAATTGGAGTTTTTAGTATCTCGCCCGTGCGCTTTACTTTATCTCCTTGGCGGACTGAACTATCTTCTCCCATGATAACAACGCCTACCATGTCACTTTCTAAATTTAGTGCTAATCCTTTAACACCAGATTCAAACTCAACCATCTCCCCGGCCTGCACATTGTCAATCCCATAAACTTTTGCAATACCATCCCCGACTGTAACTACATAGCCAACTTCCTGCAACTCTCCCAGCTGGTCAATATTGCCAATTTCACGCTCTAAAATCTCAGATATTTCTGAAGGGTTTAACGTCATTTTCTAAAAATCCTCATTAAAACTATATCAAATTATAAAACCAATACAATAACTCATATGCATGAGTTAGATTTTATAAACCCGTAGCTATTTTTTGTATTTTGCTCAGCGCCCCTTGCAGCGAACAATCAATCAAATTACTATCATATTTTACTATAGCTCCCCCTAAAAGGGACTCATCAACATCCTGTTGTAGCTTGATTTTTTTCTCAAGAGTTAATTCCAGTAAATTATGAATAAATTCAACTTCTTTTGTTGTAAGCTTAAAAGCAGTTGATATTTCAACAAATTTAATTCCCTTACTCTCCATAAGTAATACTTCGTACTCATCAACAATCTGAAAAAATAAATTCATCCTTGAGTTTTTTATCAAAATGTATAGTGTCCGCTTCAGAAAAATCTCTGATTTTAACTTACTAGTAAGAATATCCACAAATCTCTCTTTATCAGATTTCTCAATAATCGGTGAACATAACATATTTTTTATAACACTAAAATCCCTTAGTACTTCACTAAAAACTTTTATGCTTTCAAAAACTTTATTTTCTTTAGACTCTCTTTTAGCTTGAGTAAAAAGAGAATAAGCATAATTTTTTACTGTTTTAATATCTAATGACATACAAATTTTAGATTTTTTAATTTTCGAACATACTTATGTAATCCTTTTTTATCATATAAAGCAACGCAAAAAATAACAAGCCAAGTTGAAATAAAAAATACGCAAGCACTAAAGATACAATCCCCGTGGATTGCCAGATTAACATACAAATAAATGGAGTGGTGGAAGAAAAAACCATACTGCCGACCGAATGTGAGAGACTACACATTCTCATTCTAATACCAGTTTGAAATAATGACTGAATACGAACAGAACAAGGAATTGAATAAAATGGAACCAAAAATACTATTATACAATGCAGCAATACTGAGTAGCTCTTAAGATCTAGAAGAAATTCCATAACCAGAGTACAAAAAATACTCAAACCCAGTGCTGCAATAATTTGAGTGATTATTTTAAATCTATCAGATACGTAGCCGGAAATTAAACATGCGAGTCCATAAAGCAAAACAAAAATAGTGTTTGCAGCTGCTGCGCTCTCATTATCAATAATATCAGCCACGTTTGCAGCAAACGTTCCAAAAAATATTATTAAGAAATGGTAACCACCTCCAAGCATCCCATTAATTATGGTAGCAAGTATAAATTTAACTTTATTTATATTAATTATCTTAATAATACCCAGATCAGGTTCAATGACTGCTACCGATTTATTATTAAGAAATTCTTTACTCTCAAGCAATCTTCTACGTAAGGTAAGCACTACCAGGCCTAATAATCCGCCAATAGCAAAATTCAGCCTCCACAACCACTCAATGTCATTATAACTAATAGCAATATGGTACACTATTGTAGCAATCAAAACACCTATTTGAGATGAAAAAGAGACTATACCTACAACAAGATGTCGTTTCTTTTTGCCAATCATTTCTGCAACATAGATTTTTATAGCATCAATTTCTCCGGCTAAACTCATTAAAAACAGCATACGCAGCAATGTTATTAATATTACAGCAAAAAACCCCACACTATCAAAACTAGGAGCAATAGCTACTAAACAAGTTGAAGTTGCCGCAATAATTGCTGATATTTTTACGCTTACTATTCGTCCAACCAGGTCACCTATCTTGCCAAAAATCAGCGATCCTACAGGTCTTGCTATAGTCGCAAGACTAAATACGGCAAAGAAAGTAAGCATCTGATCACCATCATCACCATGCGGCATAAAATTCTTTGATAACAACGAGGCAGATAGCCCAAATAAGGCGTAATCATAATATCTTACTATTGTTACAAAAAACGCTATTATCAGCGATTCATATTTTTTGAAATGCAAAATTTAGTTCCTGAATTAATTGCGTATTCTTATCGCGACTGATAGTATATCTGTGAAATAATTGATGCAACTAGAATATTTTATGATTGGCAAACTTAAAGGATCGATTGACTCGGTATATGATGATCATGTCATAATTGATATAAACGGCGTGGGGTACCTAGTGTTTTGCTCTATAAAAACTTTAAGCCACTTAATTCCCATGGAATTTTGCGAGCTTTTAATTGAAACGCACGTGCGGGAAGACCACATTCACTTGTACGGATTCAGAGATTTAGAAGAAAAAGCCGCGTTCTCTACTTTACAGTCAGTTAAGGGAGTTGGTACCCGAATGGCTCTTGCGATTCTGTCGCACCTTTGCCCCGCAGAAATTCAATTGGCTCTAACCAATGAAGATAAAATAATCTTTAATGGTGTTCCTGGAGTTGGAAAAAAGCTTGCCGAACGTATAGTTACGGAGCTAAAAGATAAAACCATTTCAACCAAGTCTCTTTCTGGATCCGAACTTAAATTTGCTTCAACTGCAAAAACACATAATAATTCTTTAGCTTTGGATGCTATCTCAGCTTTGACCAGTCTGGGAGTCGGAAGAATTGACGCTCAAAGCAGAATTAATACAATTTTGGCTCAATCTGGGGATATATCGATAAATGATTTAATTCGACTAGCACTTAAAAATTGAGTTTTATAATATTATGACAACAGAACTATTATCAGGCACGACCCTTGAAACAGATCTAGATTTTTCTTTACGACCAAACTTGCTGAATGAATTTGTAGGACAAGACCATATAAAATCTAACTTAAGTATATTTATCCAAGCTGCCCAAAACAGGAACGAACCACTTGATCATACTCTTTTTTATGGACCACCGGGACTTGGTAAGACTTCTCTAGCTAATATCGTTGCAAAAGAAATGGGCGTAAATTTTAAAGCTACTTCTGGACCAACATTATCAAAAGCTGCTGACCTTGCTGCAATTCTAACTAATCTTCAAGAGCATGATGTATTATTCATTGATGAGATTCATAGGCTTAACACTAATATTGAAGAAATACTCTACCCTGCAATGGAAGATTTCTTTCTCGATATCATTATTGGCGAAGGGCCGGCTGCCAGATCAGTACGCATAGATTTACCACGCTTTACTCTTATTGGAGCAACGACTAGACTTGGCTTGATCAGTAATCCACTAAGAGATAGGTTTGGCATTCCCTTACGCCTTAATTTTTATAAAGTTGAAGAATTAGTAAAAGTCATTAATCGGGCTGCAAAGTTGCTTGATACAAAAATTACTAAAGAGGGCGCAGAGGAGATTGCCAAGAGGTCAAGAGGAACTCCAAGAATCGCTCTAAGATTATTAAAAAGAATAAGAGATTTTGCTTCTGTTGAACATAGATCAGAAATCGATGCAGCAATTGCCGATAGCGCTTTAACCCGGCTCGAGATAGACAAAGCTGGACTGGATAGTAACGACTACCGGTACTTAAAATTCATTTTGGATAACTATAATGGTGGACCGGTTGGAGTTGAAACTATAGCCGCTGCGCTGTCAGAACAACGCGATGCGATTGAAGACGCCATCGAGCCGTATCTTATACAAATTGGCCTGCTTCAACGCACTCCAAGAGGAAGAGTTCTTACTAACGGAGCTTTTATTCACCTTGGACTAGAACCGCCAAATCGCCAGTTATTTTAGTTTCTTAGGTGATCACTCAAAACACTATCTACTAACTCTTGCGTCTGCCCTCTTGGCCTGGGCATCTCCTACTATCACCCAAGATGCCGAATCGAGTCGGCATCATGACTCGAGTGTTACCTGAGAGCCTGGCCTTCATCCCTGTTGATATATTCAAGGCATATGGTTTGAGTCATTTTTTGCAATTTCTCAACTCTTTCGATAAGATATAGCAGCTGTTCTTTGCTTATTCGGTAATGTTTGTTATATCTTGCTTCTATGTAAGCCTTCCTTAGAAGCTCGAAACATTCAACCTGCTCAGGGGTGGCATATGGAAATATCTTGAATAACTCATGATGATGACTTCTTGCTGTCTTAGCAAGTTCCAATATATCATGCTCCTTGCGCTTGTCACCCGTAAAAACAAGTAATATCGCGGTATAAAAACTTTCGGTTGCCTAGTGGAGATAAAAAGCCGCTTTATTAAAAGAATCTCTTTCTAATGCATGATGGGTATCAATAAAAAACTCTGAACCACTCTCAAACCAATAATCATAATAGTCTTGTGCTATCTGTCTTACCTCAGACCAAGGCATATGTCTGGCTTCTGCCAGCTCAAATTCCCCATTGTCATATAATAAGATGCCTTCCTTCTTTATATCTGTAAAAAAATATTGCTTTCTTTCCAACTCTTTATTAAATCTATCTATAGGCTCAGATATCAGTGATACCCCTGGATATTTTATGTCTTCTCTTACCTCTTCAATACTAGGATAAGGAGGCAATTTCATAAATGAGAAAGCAAGCCCTTTCCTTTCAAGCCTCTTTTCTATAGCATGCTTCATTCTGGAAGCTGTATACCCGCCATATTTGTTCTTTCTTAAGACAAGCAAGATATCCAAATCGCTTCGGTAAGATAATGTATGAGGACCTTCTTTATATACATCCTGCACCCACGTGCCCCTCGCATAAGAGCCAAAGAGAATAATCATCGCTAATTTATCTTTAGCTGTTGTGCGCCAAGCATACTAGTCCACTAAAAAAGAATCTGCGCCAAGCATACTAGTCCACCCCTGCGCCAGAAGAGAAGTCCACTTTCAAAAGAAAAAAAGAGTGATAATTTAGTTAACACATTGGTTAATTAAATTAGAGTTTAAATTAAATTGAATGAGGAAA
>Ga0214192_1000844_pt1 | contig 18109 bp, 13 predicted proteins | sample TroBogEpilimnion_44_FD_153030 | JGI IMG/M metagenome (GOLD analysis project Ga0214192, IMG submission 153030) | Freshwater microbial communities from Trout Bog Lake, WI - 29JUL2008 epilimnion | ecosystem: Environmental > Aquatic > Freshwater > Lake > Epilimnion/Euphotic zone | place: Trout Bog... | reverse complement strand
GCGCGATGACGATGAGAACTGCGCCTACGCTGCGCTGACCAAGGTACTCGGGCCGCAACCGCCGCTCCCGACCACCGACAACGTGCCGCCGCGAAAGAAGCAGTAACCGCATTCGTTGAGAAGCCCGGCGCGTCCCGGCCACACACGTGAAAGCTGAGTTTTTGATGGATTCGGCCCATCACGCGCCGACGAGCGCCCGGGACGGGCGAACTCCAGCAGCACCCGTTCCACCATTGCGTTTCAGCACTTCCGCCGCGGCCCGGAACGATGAGAGTTCGCCCGGGACCGCTTCATCCCCGCACCCTGCCAACCCGGCCCGGCTCAGCTTTCTAAACAAGCAACTTCATAGACAAGCGGTTTCATAAACAAGCAGCTTCATAAACAAGCAGCTTCCTAAACAAGCAGCTACCCCGCCTTCATTCACCAACCGCCGCGCCGGAAGAAAGCACCTTTGACACCGGCGCCAAAGCGTTATAGGATTGCCGCCAATGTGCCCGTCCCGACACCAGGGACGAATCTGCAAGGAGGCAACCATGAAGCTCAGTTGTTCGCGAATCCGGCTCGTCGCCGCGCTGTCGCTCTCGATGCTCATTTTGAGCGCCCCGTTCCTGAAGGGCCAAACCAGCACGTCCACCATTTCCGGTACCGTCACGGACCAGAGCAGCGCAGTCGTTGCCGGCGCCAAGGTCACGGTCAGGAACGTCGACACCGGCGTGGCCGTGACGCTCACCAGCGATACGGAAGGGCGCTACCGGGTTCCGGAAGTCATCATCGGCAATTACGAAATTCGGGTTTCGGCAGCGGGTTTTGAAACTGTAGTCCGCTCCGGCGTTTCGACCGCGCTCGGGCTCGAGTCGATAGTCGATATTGCGCTGCCGGTGGGCCAGTCGCAGCAGGTCGTCACGATCGACGCGCAGGTCTCGCAGGTCGACACCACCAATACCGCCATTTCACTGAACCTCGACCAGCAGCAGATCAACGACCTCCCGATGGGGACCAGCCGCAACTTCACCGACCTGATCAATCTCGCGCCAGGCGTGGTGGCCGTACCCAACGGCGGTGGCAATCTCTACGGGCAGCAGGCGAGCTACACGGCTTCCGGTTCGCGCCCCACCGGGCTGGGCTTCCTGATCGACAACACGAACCTGACCACGTTCCAGAACAAATCGGCTGGTTCGGGCGGCACCGGATCTTCTCCCGGTATTGAGGCCATCACGCAGTATCAGGTTCTGACGAACACCTACAGCGCGCAGTTCGGAGGCAACGGAATTGTGGTCAACGCAGCCAGCAAGTCGGGCACGAACGGCTTTCACGGCAGCGCGTACACATTCCTCGGCAACAGCGCCCTGAACGCGCGCGCCATCTCCGATCTGGCGGTGGTTCCGCCCCACACGACGGCCGGGTTGCCGCCCAATCGGACCGTGGTCGGCGGGGCAGCGCTGGGCGGCCCCATCCGAAAGGACCGGATGTTCTTCTTCGTGAACTACGAGGCTCTGCGTAACGGGGGCAGCAACGCGACGCTGGTGCAGAATCTGCCCGATGCCCAGGCGCATCAGGGGTACCTGCCCTGCAATGTCGCGGGCCCGACGTACGGTTGTAATTCAGCCACGAACCTGGCGTACGTCGGTTTTGCACCCGGCATCCAGCCGCTGATGAGTCTGCTGCCGGTCGGCACGATCCCTGCACTGGCCACCAACGGAACGGCCACGGGCCTCGGCAACCAGTACATCAGCAACGCACAAGCGAACCATGACAACTATCTGCTTTCCCGCATCGATTACACGTTCTCGACGACCGACAGCATTTTTGTCCGCGTCGTGAGCGAGCAGGCGTATCGCAGCGGCACCACTGGAATCGGAGTCTTTAACGAACGCGACGGAACGGGAAACTGGTACGCAACGCTCGAAGAGCGTCACATCATTTCCCCCACGATGATCAATCTGGCCCGCGTCAGCTTCCTGCGGCCGCAGGAGATCGGCAGCCAGAACAGCCCGGCGTTTCCGGCGCTTCAGATTATTCCGGGGGCGCCGGTGAGCGGAGTCGTCATCGTGCCTTCAGGCAACAAGATCCTGGGCCCCAACCAGTCGATCCCATTCAACACCACGCAGGACGGCTACCAGGCGATGGATGACGTGATCTGGACGCACGGCGCGCACAACCTGAGATTCGGCATCGGGACCACCATCACCCAAGACTTCACCGTCGCCGTAAATTCACCCGGAGGACAGCTTCAGTTCAACTCGATGCTCACCTTTCTCCAGGGATCTCCCGCGCAGATTCAGGGACCGCTGCCGGGCCTGAGCTACGCCAACCGTGACATGCTGGAGCGGCTCGTCACTCCCTACGTCCACGACGAATGGAAGGTCTCCCGCAAGCTCACGCTGAACATCGGCCTGCGCTACGAGTGGGCCTCGAACCCCACGGAGCGGCGAAACAACCTTTACACGTTCACCAGTCCCGCAACGAATACCACGTGGGTGAACATTCCCCACGCGTTTGCGAATAACCCGACGAATAAGAATTTTGCGCCGCGCTTCGGCTTCGCGTTCGATCCGTTCGGCGATCACAAGACGTCCATCCGCGGCGGTTTCGGCATTTTTTACGACGTGATGACCGGTCACATCATCCTGCCCGGTTACTGGGGATCCTTCCCCAACCAGTCCGCCAAGGTCACCAATCCGCCGTTCCCCAACCCGTCCTTGGCGCTGACGGCGGCGGCGCTTCCGGTGCCGCTTGTGACGGGAGGCCTGCTTTACGGCAACGGCAAAACGAGCACTCCGTACGCCATGCAGTACAACTTCAATATCCAGCGCGAACTGGTGCAGCACATGCTGTTCCAGGTGGCCTACGTGGGATCCCGCGGCGTACACCTGCTCGGCACAATCGAGGAGAACCCGCCGCAGCTGATCAACGGCCGTTTCGCTACGCTTGCAGCCAACGGAAACTCCACCGCGAATCCGGCGATCAACCCAAAGCTGGGGAGCCTGCAGATGCGCAGCACGTGGGGCAACTCGGTGTACAACGGGCTGCAGGTCAGCCTGACGCGCCGCTTCACCAATAACTTCTCGCTCCAGACCTCCTACGCGTTTTCCAAATCGCTGGACTACGGCTCGTCGTTCTCTCAGGACACGGCGGTTGGAAACAACGTGATCACATCGGATCCCTACGATACATCCATTGATCGCGGGCGCTCCACGTTCGACCGCACGCAGGTGCTGCGCATCAACGCCACGTACCAACTGCCGTTCAGCCGCAACGAGTTCGTCCACGGCTGGAGGCTTACCGGCATCTGGTCGCAAAACACGGGGGCGCCGGACACCATCAACGATGGCTTTTCGCGCTCCGGCATCGGCAGCAACCAGCCTTCGGCGGACCGGCCCAATCTGGCATCGGGCTGCAGCCAGAACCCCATCGTCAATCGCCCGCTCGCCAACGGCATACTCTGGTTCGACCCCACCTGCTTCGTCCTGCAACCCGCCGGAACCCTGGGCACGGTGGGACGCACCACCGTAACAGGGCCGCCTTTCAAAGGCATGAACTTCGGGCTGCTCAAGGACACACGGCTCCCCAAGGTATCCGAACTGTTCACCGTGCAGTTCCGCGCCGAAGTGGCGAACCTGTTCAATCATCCCAGCCTCGCTCTCAACCAGACAGGCGGCGGGCAGCCGAATCAGATCTTCACCAACGGCAATGTCAATGCCGATGGTTCGGTGGGAACCCGCAATCCGAACGCCGGCATTATCACCGGCCAGATCGGCAGCGGCCGTACGATCACACTGGCCCTGAAAGCTACCTTCTGACGCTGAGTCGGGGGACGCCTCCATCCCCCGATCCACTCCGCGCCCGATGGCCCCAACACGGTGTCTAACGGGCGGGCATGTGCCTGGCCGAAGACTCGTTCTCGCAGGCGTACTCAATCAGTTCCGCGTCCGGAAAAAGGTCGAACTCCATGCGGGTTGTCCACGGAGCGCTGTAGGCTTTTGGGTCGTCGATGGTCAGGTCCAGTTCAAGATGGCCAAGGTCGGGACGACGATAGCGCTCGATCAGGTGCAGCGCATCCGTGTGGGGATGGTCGACGTTGTCAAGAACCACGTTCTCGCTGATGCCGACGGTATCGACAATAAACGTGTTACCGTCCCAGCGTCCGATGGAGTAGCCGAAGCGGGTAGGTTCGCGGTTCACCGGCAGCGGACGACCGTCGGTGAAAACCTGACGGAAATTGGTGAATTCCTCCATGAGCATCAGCGTCATCTCCGGAGCATGCACGATCCGGAACGGATGATTGCCCGCCATGGCCTGGCGGGGAAAGCCGCGGGGCAGGCAGGTGAGGCCGTCATGCCACTCATCCGGCGACCGGTCCGCCTTGCGGAACGCTTCCTCCGCCCACGGCAGAAACGGCACATGCTCCACCCCGGCAGCCAGATCTGCCCAGTGCCGGTCATCGCGCTTCATCCAGACACCGGTGAGGTCAGGCTTCCCGTTCGCCTGCTTCGGCGCGGGTGCTGTGAGCTCGGGCTTTCCATCGGCTGTCCGCGGGAGACCGGGCGTCGGGTAGTCGAGCCACTGGGCCGCGAGCGGGAGGCACATCATCGCCAGCGGAACGTACAATCGCAGCAGCTTCGTCGGCATGGGTCTGATCTATTCCAACATATCTTTCGGCCGAATCGGGCAGCGCGTACCGAGCTCGCCGCAAGTGGATCCGTCGCCGGAAACATGTATTTGAAACGCGCACCTCGCGGACGACACACCATTGCATTCGGCTGCCAACGCAAAAGGGGCCGGATCGCTCCGGCCCCGCTATAGTTCGTTCAACTATCCCAAAGGATCACTTGGGCAAGACATGGATCAGCGCGCCGGGGTTGGCGTCTTCCAGCATCCACAGCGAGCCGTCGGGGCCTTCCTCCACGTCGCGGATGCGGTGACCGACGTCCCAGCGTTCGGCGGTTTTGGCGCCACCGTGACCGTCAAAAATGATTCGGGTGAGCGACATGCTGGCGAGGCCGCTGACAAACCCGTTGCCATTCCACTGCGGGAAGGTCCGGGTGCCGCGGTAGAACATCAGATTGCCCGGCGCGATCACGGGCACCCAGTAGAGCACGGGCTTGGCCAGGTCGGGACGCGTGTCGGGATGAGGAATCGGCACGCCGTTATAGTTCTTGCCATACGACACGAGGGGCCAGCCGTAATTCTTGCCGGGTTCGATCAGGTTGAGCTCGTCGCCGCCGCTCGGGCCGTGCTCCACCTCCCACAGTTCACCAGCGGGAGAAAACGCAAGGCCGTAGGGAGTGCGAAAGCCGCTGGCCCACGTTTCCGCAGGCGTCAGGTTGGGGCCGGTAAAGGTGTAGTTGCTGACGACCTTGGCGGTCTTGGCGGCTTCAGTATCCCGGGGCGGATCGATCAGCGAGATGGTGGACGCGCCGGTCTTGCCGGCGTTCGGATTGCCCGGAGCCGGCTTGCCGTCGAGAGTCAGGCGCAGGATCTTGCCCGCGGGCTGGTCGGGATCCTGGGCCGGAGTCATGCGCTGGCGGTCGCCAACTGCGAGGTAGAGGAACTGGCCATCCGCAGAGAAAGCGACCGCCGCTCCTTCCTGGCCGCCTTTGCCGCGCGGCAACTGGCGCCACAGCACCTCGAAGTTTTCGAGTTTTGCCGATGTGGCGGTGGCATTCAGTTTGGCGCGCGCGAGAGCCAGGCCCCCGCCGTAATCGCCGGGTTCGGCGTATGTGAGATAGATGCTTTGGTCGGTGGCGTAATGGGGCGAGACAAAGACGCCGAGCATGCCGTTCTGGCCCTGCCAATAGACCGGCGGGGTGTTGGTGACCGGTATCTTCTGCCCCTGCTGGGTTACCAGCCAGACAGGTCCAACTTTTTCGGTGATGAGCATTCTGCCATCGGGCAGGAAGGCCAGCCGCCAGGGCAGCTCAAAAGTGGCCACCGTCGTCATGGTGAAGGGCAGAGTGGCTTCGGGCTTTTGTTCGCCCACATTGACCTGGGCCCAGAGCGCGGCCGACGCCAGAGTGAAGAGCAACGGCGCTTTTGCAAATTTCATCATCATTTTCTCTCCTGCTTTTCGAGCGCCCTGCGCGCTGCATCCGCCATGCATCGAACCAGTACGGGCGCCGTTGTTCATCGTACATCAGCATCGGCACCGACCGGGTACGCCGGTCTGCCCGTCCCGCGGCTACTCCGCGCTGAACGCCAGCAGAACGTTGCCGGGCTTGCCCGCCTGCACGGGAACGCCTGGGTAGCCGGCGCCCGCGAAGACCATTCCGCCTGCGATCGTGGGCCCGGCAGCTCCCATGGAACCGCCCTCCGCCGGAACTCCGTTCACCGTTTTGAATTCCTGCGCCATATCGAACTGCCACAGAATTTTGCCGTCGGACGCGGATAACGCGCGCAGCACGCCGTCCCATCCGCCGGAGAACACGACGCCGGAAATCACCGACGTTGCTCCGTCGTGTCCGCTCTTGCGTCCCGCGGCCGGTTCAATCGGCGTGAACCAGTTGCGCTCCCCGTTTTGAACAGACAGCGCCACAATGCCGCCGGTGCGCAGTCCGAAAAAAGCGTTGCGCTCGTCGGCGCTGCCGCCAAAGTTGAGCTGTCCAACAGCGGTGGGTACTTTCGATGCCAGCGAGGTCTTCCACACAACCGCACCCTTGCGGTCGGGGTCGTGCGCCCAGACGATGCCGCTCTTCTGCGGCGCGATCAGCACAGTCTTGCCGCTGGGCAGATCGCGGAGAATTGGCGAGGCGCCGAAGTCGTAGTCGGGGCCGGCGTTGTCCGGGCAGTTTTCTTTTGACTTCGCGTTTTCAAGGCAGCCGGTCACCCAGGCATCGTTCGCCAGATCCTGTGCGGCCCAGAGGATCTTGCCGGTGTTCATATCGAGAGCCACGATCGCGTCGCTGTTGCCGGTGGCGGGCTCGGAGTAGGCGTCGCCGGTCCCGACATACAGGGCATGGCGCTTCGGGTCGAGCGTCGGCGCGCTCCACACGCCTGCGCCGGAAGGCGCCCAGCGTTGCGTGCCGAGGGAATTCCTGGTAGTCTTCTTCGCCACTTCAGGTATCAGATATGTTTTCCAGATCTGTTTTCCCGTATAGGCGTCGAGTGCCAGAACACTGCCGCGGAACGTGCAGCACTCATATTGCGGATTGCCGGCAGCGGCCTCCTCGCCCGACGCCACGGGCACGTAAATGCGCCCCTGGTAGACCTGCGGCGCACCGGTCAGCTTTGCGTAAGGATGGCTTTCGACCTGGACTTTCCATACTTCCGCCCCGGTCTGTGCATTGACCGCATAAGCAGTGCCCTTCTGATCGCCAAAGTACGCGAGATAGCCGTGCCCATCTTTGCCCGGACCAATACTGATTGCCGTGCGAACGCCCGCGGCCGCCGTGTACGACCAGTATTGGCAACCTGTGGCCGCGTCCAGCGAATACACGGTGCCGGTATCGACAGCCACGAATACGCGTCCGCCGGCAACCGTAGGCTGACCGTAGACCGACTTCGCGCCGGGAAATCCGAACGCCCATTTGAGCTTCAGCTTTGCAGCCTGGGCGGCGTCGAGTTGCGCTCCGGCACCCTGGTACCTTGCATTGCCTGCCCCGTTTCCCCACCCGTTCCACGAAGGCCGGGAAGCGATATCCGGAACAGGAGGATTGGAAACGCAACTGCCCGGCTCCTGCGCGAAAGCGGCGAGCGAAAGACAGAGAAACAGGAAAAATTTCATGGGTGGATTGTATCGCGCCGGAGCGGGCAGCGGATCGGATTGCATCGCCACCGGCTCTGTCGTTGCCGCAAGCGTGGATCGAGGCCGCGCCGGACCAACGCCCCCTGCGCGGCTCGCTACATCTCCAGCTTGCCGTTAAACACCATTTCCCGCAGATGGAACTTCTGCTTAATGGTGCTTCCGGCAAATTTGAATGCCACTTCCACGTCGCCGTCGTTGATCGTGAACGGATCGTTTCGGGGGAAAAAGAGAAACGCGTCGACGCCGCCGTTCACGCCCTCGCGCATCTGAACACTGGTCGGCGTACGGCTTCCTTTTTCTTTCGACGCCAGCGTGCATTCCGTCATGGCCTGTTTCAGCGCATCGGAAGACAGTGAGCTCTTCCCGTGGCCGCCGCCGCGTCCGGTGGACGATGCCGCGACTGAAACAACCACAATGTATTCTTTTTCTTCCCGTTCAATCAGCGCCCGGGATTCAGCGGACGAGGCAGCCTCTTTACCCAGCCGAATTTTCTGCGCGCCCTGCTTCATTGGCACACCGGACATGAAATGGATGATGTAGGTCTGCGTGGCGGCTGCAGTTTGCCCACCACCTCCTCCGCCGCCCTTGCCACCGCCCTTGCCGCTGGACAGATCCCGACTCGGCGGCGGTGCGTCGCCGCCCGCGGTAGGCAATACAATCGGCGTGATCGTGACCGTTTTGGCCCAGGGCGAATCGGTCATCAGTTTCTGCAGTTCCTTGTCGGACCACTCGGTGTAGGGCTTCGCCAGCCAGAAATCGGCGGCGGTCAGCAAGGACGCCGCGGCGAGCAGAAGCAGACTTAGTTTTTTCATCAAAATACCTTTTTATGGGGGCCAGGTTTGTGCAGGGCACGTCAGCTTATCGGGTAGTTCAGAAAACCATTGGTTTTCCGAATGACGGTCGAATTTGCTTCTCGCTCGCTGACAGCAGCCAGACTATCATGAGCGACTGTCGCCGTTTCCGAACCCCGTTGCGACCCCGTGGACGCGGCGGCCGCACGTAACTACAATAAGTTTGACTCGCGGCCACACAACACCCGGGGAACACCAGGAGGAACAATGCTCGCAACCCAGATCAGACTCGCTGCAGCCGTTTGGGCCGCGACCGCATGGATCGCCGCGGCGCAGACGCAAACAGCCGCGTGCGGGAACGACGCGCCCAATCCCTATCGGCTCGTGAACGACTGGGTGCAAACCACGCGCCCGCTCGCGGGGACGAACACCGTCAGCGTCGACGCGAAGGACAACATCTGGGTGGCCGACCGCTGCGAGGACAAAGGCTGCGCCGGATCGGCCATGGCGCCGATCTGGGAAATTTCGCCCGAGGGCAAGGTGCTGCGCAATCTCGGCGCCGGGATGTTCGTGCTGCCGCATCAGGGCGTACCGGACCGGGATGGCAACGTGTGGGTAGTCGATTACCAGGCGAAGGACGCCAAGGGAATGCAGGTCACAAAGCTTTCGCCGGAGGGCAAGGTTCTGATGACGCTCGGCAAGGCAGGCGAAACCGGCAAGGGGCTGGATGTGTTCGATCAGCCAACTTCGGTAGCGATTGCGCCCAACGGCGATGTTTTCGTGGCTGAGGGCCACGCGCCGGCGTATGGCAATTCGCGGATCATGAAGTTCGACCGCAGCGGCAAGTTCCTCATGACCTTCGGCCGCGTCGGCTCGGGAGATGGGGAATTCCGGAGTCCGCACGCGATTGCTTTCGATTCGCAGGGACGGCTCTTTGTCGCCAATCGCAGCAACAGCCGGGTCGACATCTTCAGTCAGGATGGCAAGTTCCTGGCATCCTGGAAGCAGTTCGGCCGCCCCAGCGGAATCTGGATCGACCAGCACGACACACTTTATGTCGCCGACTCGGAATCGGAAGAAATACCAGGTAAGGACACCTACAATCCAGGTTGCAGGAGGGGTCTGCGGATCGGCAGCGCGAAGACGGGGAAGGTCGACTACTACATTCCGCCACCGCCGGTGTCGGACCCGAAATTCCCGCCGCCGGAAGGCGTTGCCGCGGATTCCCGGGGCAACATCTACGCCGCGGCGGTGCAGGCCAAAACGGTCTACAAATACGTAAAGGAATAGACGGCGTATTTTCGTCAAACGGACGCCGGACATCCCGCCACTTTCGGGCTACTGCCGCCGCTCCACGGGTTGACTCACCGCGTGCCGAGGTTTTACCATGAGGCAGCGATCCCGCATGTCTGCAGGCAACCCCTCCCGACGGGCGGCGATGGGCTGCAAGTAGTACCCTGAAACCGATCACCTGTTGTAAATCCTGATATGAACAAATCTCAGACTCAACCGTCGTCCGCCAGGCGCATCACGCGCCGCACTTTCGTTGGCGCCACAGCCGCGGCCGCGCCACTCGCCATGCTGGCGCAGGGCCAGAATGCCCATCCCGCGCCCGCGGAAAAACCCAACTTCGTCTTTCTGATGGCCGACGACATGGGTTACGCCGACGTCTCCTGCTACGGGCGGCGCGACTACACCACTCCCCACATCGATCGCCTCGCGGCCGAGGGGATGAAGCTCACGCACGCCTACGCGAATTCGCCGGTCTGCACAGCCAGCCGCACGGCGATCGTGACCGGCCGCTATCAATACAGAACCGATGTCGGCCTGTATGAGCCACTCGCCGGTTCGGAGAACGTGGGATTGCCGGAAGGGCACCCCACCATCGCTTCAACGCTGAAGAAGGCCGGCTACGGAACGGCGCTGATCGGTAAGTGGCACGTGGGCGATGTACCGCAATTCGGACCGCTGAAGTACGGCTACGACCATTTCTGGGGCTTTGGCGGCGGCAATCTCGATTACTTCACACATAAGGTAGGCGAACCGAACAGCGCCCTCGGCCTGTGGGATGGCGACATCAAAAAGGATGAGCACGGCTACCTCACCGACCTGATCGCCGAAAAGACGATCGGGCTGATGCGCGACTACACGAAGACGAAGACGCCGTTTCTGCTCAGCGTCCACTTCAACGCCCCGCACTGGCCGTGGGAAGGGCCGGAGGATGAAGCCCTGGCTCAGATGGGCGGGCTGTCGAGCTACCAGGCGGGCAACCTTGCCACCTACGGCGCGATGGTCAAGCGGATGGACCTCAACATCGGCAAAATCCTGACGGAAATGGACCGCCTCGGAATTTCCAAAAATACCGTGGTGGTGTTCACCAGCGACAATGGCGGCGAGCGTTTCTCCGATACGTGGCCGTTCACCGGCAAGAAGACCGAACTGCTCGAAGGCGGACTGCGCATTCCGGCAATCGTGCGCTGGCCGGCGCATATCCGTGCGGGAAGCACCAGCACGCAGGTCTGCATGAACATGGACTGGATGCCGACTTTCGTCTCCATGGCCGGCGGCCAGATCGACCCGGCGTTCCCCACCGACGGTATGGACCTCACCGCCGCACTCACCAAAAACGCGCCGCCGGTATCGCGCAAGGTCTACTGGCGCTACCGCGCGAATGCGCAGCGGGCCATGCGCGACGGCGACCTCAAGTGGCTCAAGATCAACGATAACCAGTTCCTGTTTAACGTGGTGGTGGATCCTTTGGAGCGCGCCAATCTGCGCTTCAAGCAGCCCGAAGTCTTCAAGCGGATGGCCGAGGAATTCGAGCAGTGGAACGGCACGATGCTGGCGGAAAACAGGGTCAAGGCATCGTACAGCTTCGGGCCGGCGCAACTGGCCGATCACTATAACCCGATCGGCGTACCCCGCCAGGCAGCAGCGGCGGCAGCTGAAGCCCCTGAAGAGTAGTGGCCCGGCGCAACTGAAGCAATAGATATACAATTGGCGATGTTCCGGCGAGGAACGTCGCCGCCCAAACTTTTCAGGAGAGCAAAGCAAATGACATCTCAACCCGGCCGCCGCAAAATGTCCGCGGGCGCGGCTATTATTTCGCTGGCCGTGGCCGGAGCGTTCGCCGCGCCGTCGGTCTTCCCCACCGGTCTCACCATTTCCAAAGCGGGCGTGCAGCCCGGTTACGTGGTCTTCGCGTCGCCCGATGGCTTTGCTTATGCCATCGATGTGAAGGGCCAGATTGCGGCCAAGTGGGCGGCTCCGGAACCGAACTCGGTGATGGGCTACACGCGGCCCATGGCGAACGGCAACCTGCTGGCTCGCACCGGTCCGCTGAAGCTGCCCACGGCGGCGGCCGAAGCGGGTGGCGGATATGGCGAGAGCACCGCGGTCCCCAGCGTTGTGGAATTCAACCAGGAAGGAAAGCTGGTCTGGAAATACACCGACGACGTGCGCGGACTGCATCACGATGAAGAACGCATGGCGAATGGCAACACGATTCTCGTCTGCAGCCAGGACATCAAGCGGCCGGAGATCTCAAAGCGGGCACTGAAGGACGATTGCCTGATTGAAGTCGACCCGAAGGGCAAAGTGGTTTGGGAGTGGCAAACCGCCGACCATTTCAACGAGCTGAATCTGGACGAAACGGCCAAAGCGGAAATCATGAACGCGTACGGAACAGCCGTCAAGACGGTTCCCGACAGCGCCTTCGACTGGGCCCACATGAACGCCGCCAGCCCGATTCCGGAAAATACAGGCAACACGGATCCGCGCTTCAAGGCCGGCAACATCGTTGTGAGCTATCGCCACCTCAGCACGATTGCGGTGGTGGACAAAGAGTCGAAGAAGATTGTGTGGACGGCCATCGGCACTACGCTGGGCCAGCACAACACGCATATGATCGCGGGCGGACTGCCGGGCGCCGGTCACATTCTGGTGTTCGACAACGGCAACAACGACGTCAACCGGAATCCGCGCCACATGCAGAGCCGCCCGAATTCGCGCGTGGTGGAGATCAACCCGCTCGACAACAAGATCGTGTGGGAATACAACGCCGAGAAGAGCGACCGCCCCATGTGGACGTTCGTCAGCCACTACATCAGCAGCGCCGAGCGCCAGCCGAACGGCAACACACTGATCTGCGAAGGCTCCAACGGACGCATCTTCGAAGTCACGCCGGCCGGACAGATCGTGTGGGAGTTCATCAATCCCTATTCGAAGCTGAACGGGAAGATCACGGACAACACCGTGTTCCGCGCCTCAAAAGTAGCGGAAAGCTGGCTGAAGGCGAAGAAGTAAAGCGGCGATACAGCGGTTCGCGGCAGCAAACAGGGACGGGGGCAAGATGCCTCCGTCCCTTTTTTTGTTCCCGCTTCCGGGCTGTCTGGTGGCGGCCCTGGCCAACGGAAAATCCAGCCCGGCGGCCAAACGACGTACCACGTTGCTGCCATGCACACAAGGGATTACGTACCAGGGCGGCCCAAAACCAGGGTCCGGTACCGGAACCACTGAAGTTCAGCGTCCTCGTATTGTGTAAGCCGCTCTCGTACAACTAAGCTGAAAATTCGATATACACCGATGGTTAACATCGGGTTCCCGAAGCTCCGGACGATTTCGTCCCTTAACGTCCGCAAGTGACACCGCGGGTTCTGGAAAGGGAGTCAGCATTTGAAAATCAGGGCGAGACGTTTCGCATCGCTGGGTCTGTTCATCGCGTGCGTCAACTCGCTGTGCCGGGGCGGTCCAATCACGGTCCCCGGCGGCCTGGCCTCGGGATCTAAGTACAGGCTGGTGTTTGTCACCGCTGACGTTTACACCGCGACCGACGGCCTCAGCAGCGACTACAACACGTACGTCAACAACGAAGCCAATAACCTCGCCGGCAACACCGGCTCCCCGATCGCCGGGCTGAGCACCTGGGACGCCATGGTTTCCACACCCGGACTGGACGCGATCGACAACATCGGCGCAGATCCTGGAGTCCCCTTGTACGATTTGAACGGCAACCTGGTGGCGCTGGACGCCAGCACGGCTCCCTTCGGGCTCTTCGGCCCCACCACGGGCAGTCCCCTGCCCCATCAGGACCAGATTGTCTTCGATGAATTCGGCAGCGTCGCGCCCGCCGACTCGGGCTATCTCTCTGTCGCGTGGACCGGAACCAATCCGGACGGTACGGGCGCGGCCGGCTTTCAACTCGGCACAACGCTTCACACGTCGTCGATCGCCGGACTGACGCAGGGCATCACGAGCAACTGGATCTACTGGACAAGTCCGTTGCAAACGACCCGGCTGGAGTTGTACGCCATCTCCCACGTTCTGACGGTCCCGTTTGCCAGCGTCCCGGAACCGGCTGCCGGGGGGCTGCTGGCAGTGGGACTTGGGTTCGTTTTTGCGGTGCGGCGAAAACGGGGAATCCGGTAAGCCCGCAGATCGGGCTACGGAAATTCCGGGGATCGCAGCGCCGGGGATCGCACGCCCTGGTTCCCGGGCGGAACATAACAAAATTCCGCCATGGTACTATAAGGTTGTAGTTTGCGCGCCTGCCCTCCACGTCGTAGCATCACGCAGCATCCGACGCCTTTTCGCGTTGAGCTTTTTCACGCGCGTGGGCGCATTAGTCATCAAGGAGTGACCCAACAACAACATGGCCAACTATAGTCAGGGAGCTCAGGTCGAGCATCTGAAGTACGGGCTCGGAACCGTGCTTTCCAGTTCGGATGAGCGGATCGTGATCAAGTTCGACGATCACGGCGAAAAGAAGTTTGTCACCACGATGGTGATCGCGTCACTGAAGAAGAGCGATCGGCAGCCCCCCGCGGAAAAGCGAGCCTCGCGCGCCCGCAAGCCCAAAGTCGCAGCCGCGCCGGCGCAGGCGTAGGCCAGTACGGAACAACAAGCAGCAATGCAGCAAGCCTCCATGGACCCGGCCGCAGCGCCCACACAAAAGACGAAAAGGATCCCCGCTTGAACGCTCGACAGAAACGGCTTTTTGAAGAGTCTCTCAAGAAGAATCCCAACCTCAAGATGCCCACTGAGACCCAGCGGGCCGAACTCACCGAGGACGACCTGGCGCTTCTGAAGCAGGGCGTGGGCGATAAGAGCGGGCGGCCTGCCGCTTCCGCCGCAGCCCCGGCAGCGGGCGAAAACGGCGAAGAAATCGGCAACGAGCCGCAGATCGCCACGGTGATGACCTATTTCGAAGAGAAGGGATTCGGCTTCCTGCGGCCCGACGGCGGCGGAAAAGATATCTTTTTCCACATTTCGCGTCTGCATCAGGGGCAGTCGACCGAACTGGTTCCCGGCGCGAAGGTTGCCTATGAACTGGGCATGGACCGCAACGGCAAGATCGCCGCCAGCAGCGTCCGGATCGTGCCGCCGGCTGAAACACCGGCGTAGTCGGCCAGCAGCTTCACCAACAAAAAGGCGCTCAGCTTCACAGCGAGCGCCTTTTTTTTATTGCTTCCGGAAAACTTGGAGCGCACCACTCAGCCGTTTCGACCCGGCTTTTGACCCCCTTGTGTAAAGGGTGGGAATCAACCGGACGCCTTTAGGGGCCATCCACCGGCCGAAGCCGGCAGGGACCAGCGCACCAGCGCCGCTTTGGCCGACTCCCTCATTCTTGAGTGTTGGATCAAAAATGATAGGCCGTCACCTGCCTCGCAGGAACGCTCCAAGTAGTAATTCTAGCGTTTTCAGGTGACATTTCGATACTACCTTTTCGCGCCGGACCGGGTTATACTCTTTAGGTTCCGCTGACTTACAGCGGGGAAAACGGAGAATCACCGAATGCTTCTTACGCCCTTCATGGCATTGCTCCAGGACGCCGCCCCGGCGGCCGCCGATAACACCGGTATGGTCAAAATCATCGCCGGAGTGCTGGCTTTGGTGCTGGTCGGAATTATCATCATGCGCCGCAAAAGCAGCAGCAAGAAGGGCGACGAAGAGGAATTCTGAGCGGCTCCGGCTCAGCCTGCCGAATTGGCGGCCTGGGCCATTCCCGGACCTTTTACAAGCGCCCCATGCCCCTGAGCAGCCCCGGCGTGCCCTTCTGAAACTCCCGTGTCACAATTGGCGGGTAAACTGAAGGAACACGGCAACGTTCATCCATGGGTTCCTCCATCCGATTCCGGCTGTTCGTTACCTGCGCCCTGCTGGTGGCTGCTATCGTTCTGGTGGCACGCCTTGCGCCCGGTGCGGGCAGCCCTGTGCGAATCGGATTTGAGATCGTCCTGATTTTCGCCGGTGCCTTCGGCCTGACGTGGGTTCTGTCCTCAGCGATCGAGTGGCATATCCAGCAGTTGAGCAGTTTCGCCGAAGGCGTTCTGCGAACGAGCCGCCCCGATGCCCCGATGCCCGCCGGCGGAGAGCAGATTTCGCTCCTGCACAATTCGTTCCGCCGTATGGCCGAGCGCATCCGTGAACTGGTGGACCGGCTGAGCCTCGAATCGAGCCGCCGTGACGTGATCCTCAAGAGTATGGTCGAAGGCGTTCTTGCCGTCGACCACCAGATGAGGGTGCTGTTTTGCAACCAGGCCTTATCCAACGTGCTGGGCTTCGATCTCCCGGTGCCCGAAAACACGCCACTGGTGGGGCTGATCCGGGATCCGCAGATGCTGAGTCTGCTTTCCGGCGTCATCGCTTCCGGCGAGCCGGTACGGGTACGGCTGCAGTTCGCCTCTGGCGAAGCACCGGTCTTCGAGGCTCACGCCGCCCCGCTTGAAATGCCGCCGCACCGGGGCGCCGTCGTCCTTTTGCACGACATCACGGGACTCGAAAGACTGGAACGAGTGCGCCGCGATTTTGTGGCCAACGTATCGCACGAACTGCGGACGCCACTCACCGCCATCCGCGGTTACGCCGAAACGCTGCTGGCCGGCGCCCTCGAAGATGCGGATAACAACCGGCGTTTCGTGGAGATCATCGAAGCCCACGCGATCCGGCTGAACAATATCGCCTCGGATCTGTTGACGCTTTCCGACCTTGAATCGGGCCGGAAGGAAGCTGGCCCGGGGCCGGTCTCGGTGGTAGACGCGATCGACACCGCCGTGCTCACCGTAGGCCCGGAAGCCACCATGCGCGGCGTAAAGCTGATCCGCGGCAGCGTTCCGGACGCGCAGGTCAGCGGACATGCCATCCGCCTCGAACAGGTACTGGTCAATCTTCTGGACAATGCCGTGAAGTTCAACAAGGAAGGCGGCGAGGCCCGGGTGGAAGCGAGCATCGATCCGGAGGGCCGCGTCGTTATCACCGTCTCCGATACCGGCAGCGGCATTCCTTCTGCCGACCTGCCGCGCATTTTCGAGCGCTTCTATCGCGTGGACCGCGCCCGTTCCCGCGAAGTGGGCGGCACCGGACTCGGCCTGTCTATCGTGAAGCACGTGGTGGAGCGAATGGAAGGCACCATTAAAGTGGAAAGCCGGCTCGGAAAGGGATCCACCTTCATCATTTCGCTGCCGCAACGTGCCAATGCACTGGCCGCCTGAGAGAAGACTCGCCAATCTGAATCCAGTTGCTCCGAATCCGATTATGACTTCAACCTCACGCCCCCGAGCTCCACGAAAGCGCCCCGCCTCGGCTTCGCAGCAGGCGGCCCCCGCCCCCGTAGCGGAGACAGAGGCACAGGCTCCCGTGGCGTTGTCACTCGACGATCCGGCCCTGTATATGAACCGCGAACTCAGTCTGCTCGAGTTCCAGCGCCGTGTTCTCGAAGAAGCCCGAGACCCCCGCAACCGCCTGTTTGAACGCGTCAAGTTCCTCTCCATCGTCAGCTCGAATCTGGATGAATTCTTCATGGTGCGCGTGGCCGCCATGAAACAGAAGCTCGCCTCCGGCACCCCGAAGCTGAGCATTGACGGACGCACGGTGACGCAGCAACTGGAAGCGGTGCGTACTTCAGTGGATCAACTGGCCGGCGAAATCTACGCCTGTCTGCGCGATGAACTCCTCCCCGCGCTGCAACAGGAGCGGATCACCATCGCCGATTACTCCGCGCTCACCGAAGGCGAGCGGGCCGCTGCAGATCGTTACTACACCGAGACCATCTATCCCGTTCTCACACCGCTCGCCTTCGATCCAGGCAGGCCGTTCCCGCACATCTCGAACCTCAGCCTGAACCTCGCCATTGTGCTGCGCGGCGACGAAGGCAGGACCCACTTCGCCCGGCTGAAGGTGCCGGATTCGCTGCCGCAGCTGGTCGCGGTGCCGGTCGCCGGCGCACCTGGTGCAGCCGGGGCAGAGCCGCACAAATTTGTCTGGATCGAGCAGGTCATCGCGGCGAATCTGCAGTCGCTGTTCCCGGGTATCGAGATTGTTGAATCGCACGCCTTCCATGTGACCCGCGACGCGGAAGTCGCCATCAAGGAACTGGAAAGCGACGACCTGCTGGAGAGCGTGGAAGAAGCGGTCTGGCGCCGCCGCTTCCGCAAACCCGTCCGCCTGCAGACCGGCGCGGAAATTTCCGCGGACGTTCTCGAGATCCTGGTGGAGAACCTCCGGATTACCGCCGCCGATGTTTATCGCGTGGACGGCCCGCTGGACCTGACGCGACTCCGGCAGATTCCGCAGCTGAACC
>Ga0214192_1000840_pt1 | contig 18143 bp, 24 predicted proteins | sample TroBogEpilimnion_44_FD_153030 | JGI IMG/M metagenome (GOLD analysis project Ga0214192, IMG submission 153030) | Freshwater microbial communities from Trout Bog Lake, WI - 29JUL2008 epilimnion | ecosystem: Environmental > Aquatic > Freshwater > Lake > Epilimnion/Euphotic zone | place: Trout Bog... | reverse complement strand
ATCCTATCGACTTTCCAAAGTATAACCCAGATGACGGTCCTTTAACTGCTGACCAAACTAAGCAACTACAAGAAGTAGCTAACGATATATTACAAGCAGGGGTAACTAACAGTACTCTGGAAGATAATGTTCCAGTAGTTGAAGAGACTGAATTAGACAAATGGAACAAGATGGTCGAGGAAGCCGAACGTGCTATAGCTGAACCAGGTCCTAGTTTGGAAGAGCGTATAGCATCGGGCGAATCTTATGTAGATTCCGAAGGCAAAGAATACCCAGTATATACAGAAGAAGACGGCTCAAAAAAAAAGACATACATGATCAAGGACGACCAGGGGACGATAGTAACCAAGACCAAAGAGTAGAATATGTACAAAATGCCGAACAGTCTGATAGTACAGTTTGGAGTAGATTAAGAACTAAAACAAAACCAATAGATGAATTATATAAATCTCTCGGTAATGGCGAGTTTGACAAACTCATAATCGACAGTACCACTGACCCTGAATTTTATAAATTTGTAGAAGCTGTAAAAAAACAAGGTGCAATATTCGGCAATTACCCCGAAGAACAATTAGAATATTTTGAAGAAAGAATACATGAACTTAGGAAAAATAACTTTAATAACACCCCCTGACAAATTGTTTAATAACAATTTAAGTTATCTATTGGTTAAGCCTAGTAACTTTGTCAAATCACAGTTTCAAACTATACTGAGTCATAGTATAGAAGATTTGAATGTGTTTATATTTGATAATGACGATATGGATATTAGTTGGATGCTGAGTGCTAGCTATCAAGCTGATTGTATTATCATCGATGTAGATAACTGTGATCCACAAACGCATAAGTTTATCACTTTCTTGCTGATGCATCCTAGCGCATACTATATGACTAAAGATGAAACAACTCCTTATCATCTAATAAGCCGCAATAGGATATATGACCTAAATTGGATAATCGAAAAAATTAAAGCAGAGGAGGAAGATAACAACGATGATACCGCAGAAGAATAAAGGCACAGGTGTAACCGTTCGCGAGAACGAAAACATCAATCAGGCGCTAAGAAGATTCAAACGAAAAATCGATGATAGTAAACTTTTGGACACTTTACGAGCTAAAGAGTTTTACGAAAAACCAACAACTGAGCGTAAGCGTAAAAAAGGCGCCGCCAAAGCACGTTGGAAAAAGAAGCTCAGAGATCAACAATTACCTAAAAAAATGTATTGACATTGCTGTCTAAATCTGTTATAATGTTAGTATGAATACTGACATAATGATTGATTTAGAAACGCTCAATACCACACCAGACGCTACGATACTTACAATAGGTGCCGTAAAATTTGATCCGTTTGGTAGAGAATTACAAGAACCTAAAATGGAAAGCTTCTACTGTAAAGTAGATGTAGATAGCTGTGACCGAATTGGACTAACCACTAGTGATGATACAATCGCGTGGTGGGCTAGCCAAAGCAAAGAAGCACAAGAAGCCGCATTTGATCCCGAGGGAAGAATTGATATTGAAGAAGCATTTGCTCGTCTTTATAAATTCTGTTGGGGAGCCAAACGTGTTTGGTCAAATGGATCATGCTTTGATATTGTTATATGTGAACACGTATTTCGTAAAATCAATCGTGCTGTTCCGTGGAAGTTTTGGGAAGTTAGAGATGTGCGTACAGCATTTGATCTAGGTATTAACCCACAACGTCCACCAGTAACGGCCCACCATGCTTTAGAGGATGCGTGGAACCAGGCAGTAGGCATTCAAAATGTCTATAACACACTACGTACTTCGACTACATACGAAGGCAAAATGCTACAACCATTTATAAACCAAAGATGAGAGAAATAACTAAACCCGATGGAGAAGTCTACTGTTGGGTAGACATCGTAGATTCACTTATTAAAATTAAACTTAATACAGGGTCAGCTAAGGGATATAGTGTAGTGTTAGATGAAAAAATTATTCCACAATTAATTGAAATTTTACAAGAGGCACAAAATGGACAGTCAAACTAAAGAAGTAATGGACATTCTCCAAGAAGAGTGTGCAGAAGTAATCCAAGCGGTAAGTAAGATCAGCCGCTTTGGCTTAGATAATTTAAAACCAGGAAAACCTAAAACCAATAGGGAACACTTGGAAGAAGAACTAGGCGACTTATACGCCATGATCGAAATACTACAGGAATTAGATGTAGTTAGTTGGACCAACATTGAACTAGCCGCAGAAGCTAAACGTGAGAAACTTAGGAAATGGTCCAATATTTTTAACGAAAATATTTCCTGAGAGATAAATAATTACGTGCTGAAACGCCGTAAGGGTTTAGTACATGGGCAAAGTGCCCGAATTTACTTGCTTAATTAAAGGAGAAAATTATGAGCAAAATTATCGGTATCGACTTAGGTACAACAAATAGCTGTGTAGCGATCCTAGAAAACGGAGTTGCTAAAGTAATCGAAAACAGCGAAGGTGCTAGAACAACACCATCAATCATTGCATATACAAAGGACGAGATCCTAGTTGGTGCAACAGCAAAACGACAAGCAGTCACAAACCCAAAGAATACAATCTACGCAAGCAAGCGTCTTATTGGACGCAAGTTTGACGAAAAAGAAGTCCAGAAGGACATCGACTTAATGCCTTACGGAATTGTTAAGGCAGACAATGGTGACGCTTGGATTGAAGCAAACGGCGAAAAATTGGCACCCCAACAAGTTTCAGCCGAAGTACTTCGTAAGATGAAAAAGACAGCAGAGGACTATTTGGGTACAACAGTTACTCAAGCAGTTATCACCGTGCCTGCTTACTTTAACGACAGCCAACGTCAAGCAACCAAAGATGCTGGACGTATTGCCGGTCTTGAAGTACTTCGCATTATTAACGAACCGACAGCGGCTGCCTTAGCCTACGGTGTAGACAAAGCAGACAAGAAGGATCGTAAGATTGCCGTATATGACTTGGGTGGTGGTACATTTGATATTTCAATTATTGAAATTGCCAATATCGATGGCGACAAGCAAATCGAAGTATTGTCAACAAACGGTGATACATTCTTGGGCGGTGAAGACTTTGACCAAGTCATCATGGATCATCTAGTTGACGAGTTCAAGAAAGAGTCAGGTATTGACCTTAAACAAGATATGTTAGCCTTACAACGTTTGAAAGACTCTGCTGAAAAGGCTAAGATTGAATTGTCAAGTACACAACAGACAGCAGTTAACCTGCCATACATCACAGCAGATGCAACAGGTCCTAAGCACTTAAACGTAACAATTACTCGTACCAAGTTCGAGCAAATGGTTGAAAAACTAATCGAGCGTTCAATTGCACCATGTAAGACTGCTATGGCAGATGCTAAAGTAACAGCCGCAGATATCGACGAAGTTATCCTAGTTGGCGGACAAACACGTATGCCTAAGGTACAAGAAGCAGTTGAAAAACTGTTTGGCAAGGCTCCACGCAAAGACGTCAACCCAGACGAAGCAGTTGCCGCAGGTGCCGCAGTACAAGGTGCTGTTCTAGCCGGCGACAAGACAGACGTTCTGTTGTTAGACGTTACTCCGCTAACATTGGGTATTGAAACAATGGGCGGTGTGTTTACCAAGCTGATAGCTAAGAACACAACTATCCCGACTAAACACTCACAGACATTTAGTACAGCAGAAGATAACCAACCAGCAGTTACAATTAAAGTAGCCCAAGGTGAACGTGATCTGTTTAAGTACAACAAGTTACTAGGTGAGTTTAATCTTGAAGGTATTGATCCAGCACCACGCGGATTGCCACAGATTGAAGTTACTTTAGACATCGATGCTAACGGTATCTTGAACGTAAGTGCTAAGAATAAAACAACTGGCAAAGAAAACAAGATTACCATCAAGTCTGATTCGGGCTTAACCGAAGCTGAAATCCAACGCATGGTTAAAGAAGCAGAAGAAAATGCCGAATCAGACAAGAAGGCAGCCGAATTGATCAATGCACGTAATCAAGCTGAAGGTACTACCCATAGTATCAAGAAAGACTATGAAACGTACAAGGATCAATTAACTGAGGAAGAAATAACCAAATTTGACGAAGCCGTTAAAGCAGTTGAAGAAGCTTGCCAAGGTGAAGACAAAGAGGCGATTGATAAATCAGTTAACTCATTCTTTGAAGCCGCCGGTCCGGTTATGACTAAGAAACAAGCCGCCGAATCAACTACAGACGAAACTCCAGCTCAACCAGCTCAGGAACAAACTGTAGATGCTAGCTTCACAGAAGTTGACAAAGAAGAAAAGAAGTAATATAATATAAATGTAGGGTGCCGATGGTCGGGCCCTACACATTCTTGCTTAATATAAGGAGATAAAAATGGCAACAATGCAATTAAAAGCGGTGAGTCCAGCGGACTTCGCCAATCTAAGCAGAGCCTTAATTGGCTTTGATCAAATCTTTAACCAAAGATTACAACAAGCAAACAGTAACTATCCTCCACATAACATCGTGAAGTATAGTGATAGTCAATATGCTATCGAAATTGCCGTAGCAGGTTTCAGCAAAGAGGAAATCACTGTTGAAGTAGACCAGGATCAATTAGTTGTTCGTGGTGTACAAGGCGAAGTAGTAAACGAAAGTAAGGAATACTTACATCGTGGACTTGCTAGTCGTAACTTTGAACAAACATGGACTCTAGCCGAGTATATGGAAGTTAAAGATGCAGAAGTGAAAGACGGTATGTTGGTCATTCAAATTGACCGTATTATGCCAGAAGCACTAAAGCCTCGACAAATTGTAATTAAATAATCAATAGGGGGAGGAAACTCCCCCACTTAATAGAAAGAGCTAAAATGGCAAATACAGATGTAGTAATCGACGAAAAGATTAAGATTCGTGCTACCGAACCAAAGCGTTGGAAAGTTATCCTGTTAAATGATGATTCGACTCCTATGGAATTTGTTGTGGTTATCTTGATAGATATCTTTAAGCATACACATGATAGTGCTAAGGATGTTATGCTACAGGTTCATGAAACAGGTAGCGGCATCGCCGGTATCTATAGTTTCGAAATAGCAGAAGCCAAAGCTGTTGAAGCTACTAACCAAGCTCGTCAAGGCGGCCATCCTCTGCAGGTTAAGTTGGAGGAAGAATGAGCCTTAGAGATTTAACCAAAGACGCACATACAAATGCAGAGCGTCAAGAGTTTGTAAAGATTCTGTTTAGTGGAAACATTAATCCAAAACTCTATGCTGTATTCTTAAAGAATCAACATCCACAATACGAAATATTAGAAGTGTGCGCTATGATGCATCCTGGTCTGTTATCAGGTATGCCCGATGTTCGTCGTGCTCCGCACATCCTAGCAGACTATGAAGAACTATGGGATGACGAAGTAGATGGCAAGCCACACATGCTAGAAACTACTGATCGATATTGTAAACACATCTTGAGTATTAAAGATGATCCCAAGAAACTAATGGCACATATCTATGTACGCCATATGGGCGATCTAGCTGGCGGACAAATGATTGCTAAGAAGGTTCCGGGTGCTGGACGGATGTATCAATTTACAGATCCTGAAACACTTAAAACTATGATTCGCGAAAAGATCAGCGATGACATGGCAGAAGAAGCTACTATATGTTTTGACTTCGCTACTGAAACATTCAAAGAGATGTTAGAACTAGTTGAATATAAAGATGAGTAAAGTTTGGGACACATTAATAGAAATACAACACTTGTTGGAGGAAAACTTTGATCGCACAGGTACTGAAGTGGCCGAACCTGGAATGGATCGTTTTAACCAACCTGGCTGGTCTAATAGGGTATGGACTAGTTCTAAGTATCGCCGTGCTCACGTTGATGTGGTTGATGCGCGAGATACTAAAGGACTTTGGATGATGCATTGTTGCATCTTTCCGCATTTACACAATCCAGCACCAATTTACGGTTTTGACGTTATAGCAGGTAAGAACAAAATTACCGGTTGTTTCCATGATTACTCAAAAGCAGGAGATCCCGATCATCCTATGATGCAGTGGTTTCACGATGAAGTTAGCAAACTAGAATGGCGTAGGGAACGTGCTCTGCCCGAGTGGGCTACTAATATTTTTAGTGGTAGCATGGTAGCCGCAGGTAATGTACAAGATGAAGAAGAATTAAAGCAGATTACAGATCTAGCTCGAACTACTGTAGCACATTATCTAGAAACAGTAGCAGAAACTAATAATACTGTAGCCAGCACCAAATATGAGCAGAATTACTATGCTCAAAATCAAAAATGTAACCCGCATACACCGCGTGTAATGGCTAGTTTAGGGCTAGATGAGGAAGATGTGCGTGTTTTCATACAGGAATGTCTGTTCCCGGAAATAGTATAAATATTACACTATGCGTGTAATTGACATTTTAAACGAATCTACTGATATTAATTCTGATTTGCAATCTATTATTCATTCTGTTGAAGATAATCCCGAAATAGCCCGTGAAGTTCTTCATAAAATTACTGATATTATAGATCAAATCGAACAAACCTTGCAGACCCAACCGACTCCTGCAGTTAATCATCAACCTCAACCTCAACCTCAACCTCAGATCCAACAACAACCTGAGCTAGATCAAGAACCTGAGCTAGATCAAGAACCTGAGCTAGATCAAGAACCTGATCAATCTTTGTATGAAAATGAAGATACTGCTATATTAAAAGTTGAACAGGCAGTAAATGAAGTCGAAAAATATATTGACTGGTTCAAGGCTCAAGGGTTGACTGACGACGCTAATAAATTTGCATCACTCATGGCTAATTTAAAAAATGAAATCGTCGGCTTGACAAATCCGGATATTACTCGAGACGCAGTAGAAAAAAATATTACTGCTAGAGTAAAAAAACTTTCGCAACTTACTGATCTAAAGGTAAAAAAAGCTGTAGGTTCGGCACTGGCAACTGCATGGTTTAACGGTAAGGAACGTGGAATAGGCCATCAACTAATTTATCAATTTCTAGATGATTGTGCAGATGACAGTACCAAGCCAATTGATTTACCTACTATAATTGCCAATGGCGGTGATGGTACTTTGGTTCCTTCAAGCAGTCCATATTATAATTTATTGATCGATCTTGGTAAAATAAATCCCGGATCAGGAAACGCCGCATCTGGTCAGGGCGAATGGATGCTAGTGCTAGCAGGTAAAAATACTAAAAAGATCCATCCGGGGGATATCGAAATAGTAAGTCCAGGCGGAACATATCTAAAAATCGAGGTAAAGGCATCTGATAGTCCTAAAGAAGATTACGCACAAAAAGGTGGGTCGGGAGTTAGTGATTTTGTACTCAGTTGTGGAAAACTCGATGTGCGCAAAGCAAAAGAAATAATGGAGTTCTGGACTAATGAGGTATTAGGACAAAGTCACGTAGTTCCTGCACTAGGCGATAAAAATATTTCAGAACTTAATGAAACTGTCTTTATGCCAATGAATGCAAAACGAGCTGATAGTGTACAAAAAATGTTCAAAGAAATGTATCTAGCTGTTGCACCTGAACCTAGTATGCATCAATATATTAATAATATTATCGAAACTATTCCTAAAAATGGCAAAATTGATTACAAAAAAACAAGCGCACATGTAGCAGTATTAGCGGCCGCTCATTATCAATTAATTAACAAACACGAATCATTATTACTATTAAATATTCCAACATTAAGTTATTCTGTTGTTAATGATCCAGCTACTATGCAGGATCTAATTGGTAGCTTAGAAGAAAATATAACTATTTCTTCTATTATTGATTTTAGGCCAAACCCTAGCGCATTAGCAACATTTAAAAAAATAATAGCCAAAGTTCCAAAAAAGAAAAAAACTGAATCAATTTCTGAACATAGGCAAGCTCTTGCAGAAGTTGACAGTCTTCTACGCAAACTGTTTTAATATACCAACATAATATTTCATACCCATGTCTTAAATACTATTAAGATCTAGTGGGAGCGAATCCACATCTTTACAAGTTATACTTGTTAGCGTTGGAATTACAACATGTAAATTTTTTTACATGTTGGAAAAATAACAGCATAGTTTAATTAAGTAGTAACGCTGATTAAATACTTTCATAGAGCGATTTCACAAGGAGCGAACCTATGAAAAAAGTATTATCAACAGCTATTGCCGCTGTGTTTATAACTATGAGCACAGGGGCTTTAAGTGACCCGATTGTTACACAATCTACTAGTGATTCTAATAGTACTAGTACAAGCACCAGCACATCTACAAGTGTTAGTACACAGAACAGTAACAGTACAAGCACTAACACAAACAACGGTAGTACTACGACTAAAGTTATTAGTCCACCACCTACAGCAGTTGCACCAGCAGTTACGATTATCAACAGTGATGTTTGTGCTGTTGGTTATTCAGGTGCCGCTCAAACTCAAATTTTAGGTATATCTTTCGGTGGTGCTACTACTGATCATAATTGCGAACGATTAAAATTAGCCCGTGGTGTTTACGACATGGGTATGAAAGTAGCCGCAGTTGCTATCATGTGTCAAGATGAGCGTGTATTTTCTGCTATGATGAATGCAGGAACACCTTGCCCAGTAGATGGTAAGATCGGTGAGCAAGCAAAAGAAATCTGGGAAAACAATCCAGACCGTAAACCACAGAAAGTCAAGAGTAAAGACTAATGAAACTTTTGGCAGTAATACTTTCTGCATTTTTAGTTGCAGGATTAACTAACTGCGACAAGGCTCATGCACAGGTAGTTTTTAATCCGCAGGGTATGACTGTGACCCCAGTGAATGGGGGAACTGGTACGTTAGTATCTGTTCCAATCCCCGGAGGTGCAGGCCTTGCTGTTTCTGTAGCTACTGGATCTGCGGCATTGCCTTTAGAAAATATTGCTGGAACAGCTGGTGCTACACACTTACAACTCGGTGATGATAGTTCGCAACATGTACCTCTTGGATTTGCGTTTCCATTCTATGGCCAAAACTTTTCCAACAGTTGGATGTATTCAAACGGCCTAGTGAGCTTTACTACTGGTAATATTCCAGGTGCTGGTTGTTGTGGCGGACAGGATTTATCCGGTCTTGCTTCAGGAGGTTCAAGAAATTCTATTTACAATTATTTAATTGCTCCACTTTGGACTGACTTGATTGATACAACTGGAAATGCTACTTGGTATAAGGGTAATTCTAGTTCTATGACTTACGGTTGGTACGGAACTAAGGAGTACGGAACAAATAATAGCAGTACCTTTGAATTGAATATTACTTCTTCCGGAGGTATTAATGTCAAGTACGGCGGAGCATTTGTTTCCACGAATCATACTGTAACTGCTGGTATGACTGGCAACCTGGCTAATGGCGAATACTTTCAATACTATCATGGTCAAGGTTTCAATGCACCGACCACAGGGTTAAGTTGGTCAGCAAACGGTACTGGTGCCGTAGATCAATGTGCGATCAACCCGTTGTCTTCTAGCTCATGTCCAGGATACGCGGCAGCTTATACAGTACAACAATGTACAATAACTGCACTATACGATCCATCGTGCCCTGGATATGCCGCCGCATACACTGTACAACAATGCACAATTAACCCATTATTTAATTCAGTATGCCCTGGATATCAGCAGGCATATACTACCCAGCAATGTAGTATCAATCCATTGTTTAGTAATACTTGCCAGGGATATGCCCAAGCCTATCATGATCAGCAATGCTCACTTAATAGTCTATATGCCACAGACTGTCCAGGTTATGCGGCCGCTTACTTAGATCAACAATGTAGTATTAATCCGTTGTATTCTACAACTTGTTCCGGATACCAACAAGCCTATCACGATCAACAATGTACAATAAGTCCGTTATATGCTACAGACTGCCCTGGCTATCAACAAGCATACCACGATCAACAATGTAGTATTAATCCGCTGTTTGCTAGTAACTGCCCAGGATATGCTAGAGCATATCATGATCAACAATGTACAGCTAATCCATTATATGCAACAGATTGTACGGGCTACGCACAAGCATATCACAATCAACAATGTACAGCAAACCCATTATATGCTACAGATTGCGTAGGGTACGCACAGGCCTATTTCAATCAACAATGTTCATTAAATGGATTATATGATAGATCTTGTCCAAATTATGCAACTGCTTATGCAACTAGAATGGTGCTTGAACAACAGAATATGGCATCAACTGTTGCAACAGCAGGAGTAGTTGCTTCAACCGCACCTACAACCACAACGACCACTACAACACCTACAACCACAACGACCACCACAACACCTACAACTACAACTAGTACAACTGTTGCCGTTGGTTCAGTTACACCAACAGTCAGTTCTAGTGGTACTGTTTCTGTAGCACCGTCAGCAACTGGCAACACGACTGTTGATAAGGCTATTGCCGCTCCGGTCGCATCTGCCGCGCCTGCTGCCGCGCCTGCGGCTCCTGTACAACTAGTCGCTCAGGCTCCTGCTCCTTCTGCACCAACACCAGCGGCTCCTGCACAGCAAGCATCTAATGATAAGAAGGCTGATGATAAACCCAGCGGAGACAAACCTAGTGGTGAAAAGAAACAGGAAGACAAAAAGTCAGACGGTGATAAACCAGCAGGTCCGAGCCAAATGGCAGGTCCACAAGATAATGGTCCGAAGGATCAACCTAAGACCGCCCGTCAAGAATTAGCAGAAAGAAAAGCAGAAGCTCAAAAGAAAGAAGCAGCCGCTAATGCTAAAAACGTTGCCAACGAAATGAGTAAAGCATCTAATATGGAAGCACAGAAACAGATGCAAGCGGTAGTTATCTCAGCGATGGCATATAAACCTGGGTTTGATGCATACAGCCAACAACTGATCATTCAAACACAATTTTATAAACCATATTCGATATATGGTAATCAACAAACAGTCGACAATAGAAGACTAGGTCGTGGATTGTTTGGTCCAACTGATCAATTACACAACGAAATGGTCGACGCACAATATAATAGGGAGAAGTAAAATGACTGAAGAAATAAAAGATGTCAATGCTAAAATTGACCAAGCAGAAGAAGCAGTAAAGAAATACGCTAGTAAAGACACAGTTATTAGCATTGGTGGATATGAGTTTACTCCAGCAAAACTAATGGTTGCATTTACCATAGTAAGTTCAATCTTAGGTGGATTGTATGGTGCATTTGAAGTATACAAAGACTACCAAGACATGAAAACTAAGATTACCAAGTATGTAGCACCAGACTTATCTGAATTGTATAAGAAAATGGAACTTACTCAGCAAAACGCTGAGAAGTCTGTTCAGTATACACAAGATATTAAGAACGACTTAAAGAGTGATATTCGTCGCTTAGAAAATACAGTTGAACAAGTTGAACGTAGTGCTAAACAAAGTCAGCGTGAAACTAGCCAAGACGTAAATGATGTTCGTAAAGATCTAAAAGCATTAGATCAAGCAGTTGATAAAAAGATCCAAAAAGCATTGGATAATCCTCTTGCAAGATAATATGATATCTAGTAAACCAGATTATCTAAATAGACCGGTATGTTCTGTCTCTGGCTGTAAAGGCTGGAGACAGACCTATTCCGAAGCCGGCAACAGAGTTTCTTATCTAAAAACTTGCCGTAATCACTGGTACGGGATGATCTCTCTTGATAAATACAATACGGGCACAAAATAGGGTGTCGCTGGAACCCGTAATCAGCACTGGACCAAATTGGTCCTTTTTTATCTAAGGAGACACAACCATGAAACAACGTAAGTTAATTATGAAAGTTTACAAGGCTTGCGTCGACCACGATGCCGAGAAACAGTTTGAACTTCGTAAGAAGGAATTCGCCAAAATCTTGAAACACAAGGCCGAAGGCAAACCATTCACACACAAGTGGACTGTGGTACAAGTGTAACATATTTGTAACACTACACACCAAATACTGCGATAAATATTGGATGACACCGAAAACTTATCGCAGTATTTTTATTTCCGATGTACACCAAGGCAGTCTACGTCGGACCTGGGACCGTGCTTGGGAGATATTTAGAGATAACTTAATACCTGCTAAATAGTAGTACTTAATGAAAGGACCAAGTATATGGTTGTTGAGTATATTGTTATCGGGTTCCTAAGTGCGTTGGGATGGTGGGGAGCAAACCACTATGTGATCGAACCCTACTTTCCTCCCCCGATCGAACGCAAAGAAGAAAAACATGTTTGAAATCAAGAAAAAAGATTGGCTATCAATCTATGAAAGAGTTCTGGACAATGTACTAAGAATACTTTGGCTTGCTCTTATCATTATGTGGCTAAAAGCAGAATACGTTCTAAAATGAAACCTACCATAGCCCTATTCTTACACGATCCTAAGTGTTCGGTACAGAGTGGCAACGGTATCATCAAAGCATTAGAAAACCATTACAACTTTAAAATTTTCGGAAAGAATGAGTTAGAAGACGATTTCTTTAACGATGTTTCTATAGTTGCAGTTCCTGGCGGCTTTGGCGATGCTGATACATTTCCACAATTATTCAAACATAATGCAGGGCGTGTTCGTAAATTTGTCAAAGATGGTGGAAAGTATTTAGGGATATGTATGGGAGCATATTGGGCTGGACCAAATTATCTCAATATCTTGCAAGATATAGATGCTGTACAATATCTTGCTAGGCCCGGCACAGATACTCGACGACCCCATGCTAAAAATATAGCGATTAATTGGAAGGGCACTCCGATGAATATGTTTTGGTATGACGGATGTGCCTTAGTGGGATCTGGATCTAAGCAAGTAATTGCTACCTATGCCAACGGTGATGCTATGGCTATCATACAAAATAATGTAGGGTGTATTGGGTGTCATCCAGAAAGTGAACAATTTTGGTACGATAGTTACTCTTGGATGCGTAAGCACTGGCATGAAAGACAACACCACCAACTGCTTTTAGATTTTGTAAATCAGTTGACTAATAATTAAGTTAGATCTTCTCTTACAATGCTAGCAAGCCCTACTAGGCTAAACAAACGTAGCCACATATAACCAATATCAAATTCAAACCATTGACGACTTAGTTTAGGGCTCGCTGGATTAAGATGATGATTGTTGTGCAACTCTTCCCCACCAACAATAATACCCCAAGGACTGATGTTGCGACTAGCATCTCTAGTAGTTCCGTTTTTGTAACCATACCAATGTCCTATTCCATTAATAACACCTGCGGCCCAGAATGGGATCCATATCATTTGTACACCCCATACTAATAATCCCCACGGTCCAAAGAACAGGCAGTCTATGACCAGCATTAGAAGAATACCGAGGCGGCTATGGGGTGTATAAATGTTACATTCCATCCAGTCGTTTGGAGTACCTACTCCAAACTTATTAATCATATCTTTATCTTTACTTGCATCGTGATATAAACCTGCACCTTTAAAGAATACACGCCATATACCAAATACGTGTGGACTATGCGGATCACCTTCTTTATCACTGAATGCATGATGTTTACGATGTATAGCTACCCATTGTTTAGTAACCATGCCTGTTGTAAGCCATAACCAGAAACGCATTAAGTGACCAAGTATTGGATGAAAGATGATTCCTTTGTGTGCTTGTCCTCTATGTAAGAATAGAGTAACACACACTATGGTGATGTGTGTAACCACCATAGTATATATAACTGAGTTCATTAAGCGTATGTATCTGTAGCGTCTGGTGTTTTAACGTGAACTAATTCACCTTCTGGTGAATATACTTTAGTAGTGTGTGCTCCTGACTCTGAAGAAAATTTAATAGCTTCTTCTAATTCTTCAAAGAAATGATCAACAGTACTTAGTACTCCGTTAACCCAATGATGGCTTCTTACATGATGTTGTTTTGACATAGTTTTCTCCTTGTCCTTTATTTACCAGAAATATTTGACCCAAATCTTACTAGTCTGTGTTGTATACTTGGTCAATGATTTTTGGTGTTCTGTTACATTTTCTTTACTGCTAGTATAGGTTATGTGTAATTTATCTATAATATCTTGTGTGTCTACTGGTTTAGCGCAAAACCGTTTGATAGCCCAAGGAATTTCTGCGCTATTACTGACCAACGGAACACCTTGACTGATTAAATCTGCGCCTACAATGTTAAATGTTTCGCTAAAATTACACTGCATACCTATATCCATTTCTGCACATAACTGCAAAAATTCTTCTCTCGGGCGCCACTGATGATTTACTAGTTCATGCCCGTGCTCGTAGATCTGTTGAAATAAGCCTTTTAGATTATTAATAACAGGACTACCATTCATTTCGATACGCCCAGCATTTACATGGAATCGTAATTTTTTGCCTATCTGCTCGGCAAACTCAATCGCGGCAAATGCTTGGCTTAGATGGTTTTTAAGAGGACGTATCGCTCCGAAACAAGCAATGTCTATAGTTTCTTTGTTCCGATCAAAGGTCTTAGTGGCATACTCTTGAGGATAAAAATTAGGCAAATAGATTACTTTATGATCTGCTGTTTTATCGTCCCATTGATGCTTATGCTGTAAAAAGAATCGTATCTCACGCATCATGCGAGGAGCATTGCAGGCTATGATGATATTTTTAAAATTTGAATACTCTGCTACCCAGTCCATGGCCATACCTTCACCGGCCATAAACGGCATCTCAGAATGTAAACGTATGATCCATTTTACACGAGGATGTAATCTTTGTAATACATAAAATTTTTGGGGAACTACCCATAGTGCTTCGATTATTACATAATCCGGTTTGTGTTTATTAACCAGTCTATCGATACAGTTGTTGTCTATAGCTATTTCAAGATGGCTTTCTATGTTGTTATCCTGTAACATGTCATCCATAAACTTGGCCGAGTTGTATAATCCAGTACTAAGCCCAATGTGACTATGCACCTTGGCATTAAAATCTTCACGACGTTTGAGGATGAATAGTACGCGACTCATTAAGGTTTCCTTTAAGTAAGTATTTACCTTAATGTACTACTTTAATGATTACTATTAGATTATGATCCGCCAACTAACTTGTTAAAGGCAGGTTGTTTCCCATCATGACGAGGTTTGGCATTTCCACGAAGTTGACCAGGTACACCTGCCTTCTGTCCAACACGAGCACCTGCAAAATGATAATTTTTTGATTCGTTAGTTCTGTGATATTCGCTAGCTTCGCCTTCTAAACTAACATGCCACGCATAGAATTTAGTTCGTGGATATTCTTTTTTAAGACTAACAAATGCCTCTAAATTAGGAATAGCATCATCGTACATTATAGCTTTGGAGTACGCAGACTTGTCTAATAAGTTTCGTATGATAATCTTTTTCTTTTCTTCTGTGCTTGCCTTGCCGACAAAATTTCCTGCACGGTACACGTGAACTTTGCTCATGTCGATACCATACTTGCGGAATGTATCTAAAAATAATTCTCTATCATTAAAGTCGGCACGGGCAGTAACCATAACAACTTTATTACCGGTGGCAATATCGTGTTTAAGTTGATCAATCATAGGTATAATCGGTTTGGCATTAGTAAAGAACTCACGTGCATCACGAAAGTCTCCAAAGTCAAACTCTTCGCCAGGCTGTAGTTTATAGTGTGTAAAGTCGTGGCTGTTAAGACTTTTTACTGCTTGCCCATCTTTTATAACATGGACTTTAGTTTGAGTATGTACCAGTGTATCATCAATGTCAAAGATAACTAGTTTTGTTGGTTGGAATTCATTTGCCCGCATGTTTCTTCTTACCGGCTTTCATGTTAGCCATCCAATGGGCTAGTTGTCCTTTGCGGCCACCTTGCTTGGCAACTTTACGTAATGTGCTTACACTTGCCTTTGTAGGAACATGATAACGTTTGCTGTCGCCTTTGTCTTCGGGATGTCGGCCATCGGCAAAGTTTTCTTTTAGATTTTCTAAATGCTGTTTGACTTTGCGTAGTTGTGTTTGATCCAAGTCGTCTAGATGTTCTTTGCCCGTCAACCTTTTGGTGAGAGCAAGAAAGCTGGGCTCGTCATCCCATTTTACACCTTTAGCATCGGCTAGGGTGTGTATATTTTTAGGAGTTAGACTTTCTAGGATTTCTTTAATCTTCATGTAGATATTTATTTAAGAAAATGCTCACTTTAGAGATTACTAGGTAGCGAATCGTTCGTCTCTAGGCAGCAGCCGCCTCACCTTCGGTAACTAGTACCGGTCCTAAGGTGATACTTTATTTACCTACCTATATAGACTTGTGGTTCGGCTTCTCGTCTGCGTTGCTCTTCGGTTTTAGGGATTATACCATTTCCATATTGCGGGTATTTTTGCTGGCGATCATATGCTACCCACATAAACATGCCGCCCATAGAAAATATTATAAAGATAACACAAATACCTATAATAAATTCGTCATGCAGTTGTTTCATACGTGCGGCACGTCTGCGCTCTTGTATTTCTTGTTTACGCATCTGCTGGGCGATAAGAACGCTTTGTTCTTTGCCCATCTGCTTCATCATTGCTTCGACTTCTGTATACAACGCACCAAGCTCAGGGGGACTTTGATAGACCATGAGTTCTCGCAACTCAACTTCCATTTGTTGCAGTTGTTTCTTCATTAGAACACGCTGTAGTGCTCGTTTGCCTATACTAGCATCGCCTGTGTATATTTCAGTTTTAGCACGGCGTTCTTCTTCTTCAAAGATTGCTATGCATTTATGAAAGTTATCGTAGTATGCACCTAAATGTTCGCCAATTTCTTGATAAACACCAGTATGTTCATCAGCATTGGCTTTTTTGTTTAATTCTATTACACGATTTTTTTCTTCTATGTAAGCATTCTTTTGTGCTACAGTAGGGGGTTTTTCTGGAGGATGGAGTTTACTAAATTGATCATCAAGGTCTTTAAGAACTTCCTTGACTTCGCCGGCTGCACCCTTTATGTCTTTATAAAGTTTACAACCGGCTTTAACCGCGGAGACAGCGGCATTGGCAAGGGCAAATAGGGTAATAGGATCCATTACCCTGGATCCTTAGAAGAATAAGAATAGACCCTGTAGACTTAAAAGTAAACCAAACCCAGCTACAACAAAACTACTCCAGAACAATGTCATGCTAACAGCAAGAATACTTGCTGATAATACAACGATTGCTAACTGATATGCTGTACTAGCATAACCAATCCACGGACTGCGTGTTTTAGCATCATCTCGTTCTGCTTCTAAAGCATTGGCCTTAATCATTAAGTCTTTCTTGCCTTCTTTAGGCTCGTTTTCATAGCGATCAATCTTGGCGGCCATTTCTGCGGCACGAGCTTTGTCGCCGTTGTGTTGTGCTTCGTACAAATTCTGTTCTGCTAGACTTTGCTTGATCGATTTGGCTTGATAAAAACTATAAGTGTCGTTAGCTTTGATAGTATTGTTCAATACTGTGCTACCCAACTTGCCGCCGTACCATGCGTTAACAGCTAGTAATAACGCAAAAACGTTGATTACCATACCTGCTTTGTCTTTGATTCGTGCTTCGCGTTCGCTACGTGAGCCAACTGGTGGCTTTGGTGCGTCTGGATCTTTTGGTGTTTTGTTGATTAGATTCAACACTGAGTCTAATAATGCCATTATAATATCGCTCCTATAATTATAAGATTGCACATATCCGATTCGCTCCCGGTATACAAGTATTTATGTCTAAAACAGCCAAAATATATTGCTATTATGTTAAAACGGATATATAATACAAACAATACATACAAAGGAGTAACTATGCCAAGTCCACGTAGAGTATCACAGATTTTAAAAGGTAAAAAGCCACCACGTGCAAAGTCATTGAAAACAATGGCAAGTCGCGGTGCTAAAAAGAGGAAATGAAATGACTAGACCAATCGCAAAAAAACGTATCCGTGAAGCCGCAATGCGAGCTACTAAGAAACGTAAGTAAAATGGCAAAGTTTCGTGCGCACCATGCTCGTTCTGTTAAGGCAACTGCCCGCAGAGTGATAAAGAAGCGCAAGTAAAGAATTGTTGTAATCCCTTCAAAGCGAAGGCGTTGCGGACCCGGGTTCGACCCCCGGCAGGTCCACCAAAAACATATTTGAATCTGTAAAAAGATCAGGTTTGGTATCCCAGTCACTGCGATAGGCATAGCCCGCATACTTAATACACCAAAATGTGTTTTTGATGGGCCTGTATTGGCTT